>CEUS01059759.1_pt1 | contig 13540 bp, 24 predicted proteins | sample 427031 | NCBI WGS metagenome assembly CEUS01 (sample SAMEA2622837, study PRJEB7988) | marine metagenome | biome: marine biome (ENVO:00000447); feature: marine epipelagic mixed layer (ENVO:xxxxxxxxx); material: "saline water (ENVO:00002010), including plankton (ENVO:xxxxxxxx)" | depth 140 m | reverse complement strand
GCCCCGGGACCTTTAACACGAACATCAACAGATCTAACACCGAACGCTCGCGCACTCTGCCCCGCGTTAATCGCTGCTTGAGTCGCAGCAAAAGGAGTCCCTTTCCGAGAGCCCTTAAACCCGATTCCTCCTGCACTCGACCAAGACAACACACTACCTTCAACATCCGTAACTGTGATGATCGTGTTGTTAAACGATGCTTGAATATGAACCACACCGTGCGGAACTACGCGTTTCTCACCGCGTCTCTTAAACGACTTTCTTTTCTTCTTACCCCGCTTCGCAGGTGTCGGAAGACTGGCATCGACGGTCTCAAGCTTGGCCATGTTCTACCTTCTATTCTTCAGAATTTCTAGTTGCTAAGTTGTCTTCTTCTTGGCGACCGCACCTTTTCGTGGCCCCTTGCGCGTTCGTGCGTTTGTAATAGTTCGTTGGCCTCGAACCGGAAGATTACGGCGGTGCCTGAGGCCACGATAACAACCAATCTCCATCAATCTCTTCACATTCAGAGAAATCTCTTTACGGAGGTCACCTTCTACACGCCCCTGTTCTTCAATCACACGACTAATCTGACGAACATCGTCTTCGGTCAAATCCTTGACACGAGTGTCTGGATTGACTCCTGAGGCTTCAAGCACACCAGTCGCACGTGCGGGTCCAATCCCAAAGATGTAGGTCAAACCCACTTCTATTCGTTTCGTTCGAGGAAGATCAACTCCTGCTATACGTGCCATAACCTTTACCTATTGCGGTATCCTCAACCTTGACGCTGTTTGTGCTTTGGATTGCTACACAGCACCCTCACCACTCCGCGCCGACGAATGATTTTGCACTTGTCACATAACTTACGAACCGACGCCCTAACTTTCATCTCTTACCTCTCAAAAACACGTCAATACCCGGCCGGCAAACCTATAATGGGCCTATCCAGTCGAACTTATCGATCATGCTCTAGCCTTCGCTAGCCGTAGTCGCAGAAACCGAGCAGCCTATATTTTCTTCATCTACGACAATCGTGGCATCCTCCCGACGCCGGCTCAAGATCTCGGGACCATCTGCCGTAACAGCTACTGAATGCTCAAAGTGTGCTGATAAATTACCGTCACGTGTGACGGCCGTCCACCCATCGTCTAACACGCGAACACCGGGATCGCCCTCGTTTACCATTGGTTCGATAGCCAGCACCATACCTTCCAGTAACCGTGGTCCACGACCGGGTTCACCATAATTAGGTATCTGAGGTTCCTCGTGAAGCTGGGTGCCAATTCCATGGCCCACGAACTCTCTGACCACTGAAAACCCAAATGCCTCGACATGCTGCTGAACAGCATGACCTATATCGGACAGCCGGCCGTCCACCTGCACCTTACTAATTGCTCTCTCAAGAGCTTCACTCGTCACCGTCATGAGCTTTGATGCGCGCTCGGACACATTTCCAACACCGACCGTCACAGCCGAGTCACCATAGAAACCGTCCAAGACAACACCGATATCAATCGAAATGATGTCACCATCTTTTAGCACTTCGTCAGACGGAATACCGTGAACAACAGCCTCATTAACGGATGCACAAATTGTAGAAGGATACCCTTGATAACCTTTAAACGCCGGTTTGGCGCCCACGGTACAAATTCGTGCTTCCGCAACAGCATCCAACTGATTGGTCGTCACCCCAGGCTCAACCATCGTCTTCAATTCACACAGAACGTCTGCTACTAATTGATTGGCGGTTCGCATTCGATCCACCTCACCAGACGATTTGCAGACAATCATCCACTGGCCCCCATAGCGGTATCAACCGCCTCTCTAACAGCCGTAGTCACAAAATCAAGTGGTTGGTTCCCATCTAGGCTATGGAAACTTGGTCGCGACTTATAAAACTCGACGAGTGGCGATGTCTGCTGATGATAGACTCGAAGTCGTTCGCGTACCACCTCTTCTCGATCATCGCTACGTTGGATAAGATCACCGCCGCACGTGCTGCATGTCAATGACGATGCGGTAGACCCATCAGACTGCAATCCAGCAATCGAGCCACAATCTGCGCATACCCGACGTTTGGACAACCGACTGACAAGCTCTTCGTCTGGAACCGAAAGCTCTATTACTACCAGAGTGTCTCGTCCATGCAAAATGACATCCAACTCTGATGCCTGTGACACTGTTCGAGGAAAGCCATCTAGAACAAAGCCGTCTGCCGCATCTTTCTTGGCAAGCCGTTCTCTGATAATACCAACCACAACCTGATCGCCTACGAGTTCACCAGAATCCATAATAGCTTTGGCTTGTCGTCCAAGTTCGGTTCCACTCTGCACAGCCTCTCGCAGAATATCGCCTGTTGAGATCTGTGGAATACCGAGTTCAACAGCCAATCGACTGGCCTGAGTGCCCTTGCCAGCCCCTGGAGGACCGAACATCACGAGATTAAAGGCCATGACTGTTTCTCCTCAATTCCACAGTCTTATCCTCGTCTTCCCTTGATGCGGGTTTTTTTCATAAAGCCATCGTAGTGACGCATAATCAACTGCGATTCAATCTGCTGTACGGTGTCCATCGAAACGCCGACAATGATCAGCAACGACGTACCACCAAAATAAAAAGTCACACCCAATCCATCCGTAATGAACCCCGGCAAGAACATGTCAAGTTGGTCGCCCAAAAACGGGACTGCATCTGCGCGAAACCCAACAATCATCAAGTCTGGAAGTACAGCGACCAACGCTAAATAGATCGAACCAACTACGGTAATCCGAGTCAAAATCGTATCGATATGCTCAGCTGTTCGTTTTCCCGGGCGTATCCCAGGTACAAAGCCACCATGCTTCCTCATATTCTCAGCGACGTCGTCTGGATTGAAGATAATCGCGGTATAGAAGTAGGCAAAAAACACTATTCCTGACATGTACAAAAGGTAATACAAGGGCATACCGTTCCTGAGCTGGTCGGTAATAGCCTGAGCCCATCCACCAGTTGGCAATGCCGTCGCAATCGTGGCTGGAAACGCGATGATAGATGAAGCGAAGATTACTGGTATCACACCGCCAGTGTTTACCTTGAGCGGAATATGAGTACTGGTACCGCCATACATTCGACGGCCGACAACACGCTTAGCGTATTGAACCGTGACACGACGCTGCCCACGTTCGATAAATACAACGGCAGCAATCACCGCGACCATCAAGAGAAGTAACAACAAGAGACGAATCAAGCCGATCTGGCCAGTTCTCAGTTGGTCAAAGGTGGTGAGAACTGCAGCGGGCAAGTTTACGACTATCCCTGCAAAAATTATTAAGGACATCCCGTTCCCGATACCACGTTCGGTAATCTGCTCTCCCAACCACATGATAAATCCCGTGCCGGTTGTTAGAGTCAGCACGGTCATAAGTCGAAATGCCCAGCCAGGATTGTAGACAAGTGGAAGTCCGCCGGCGATATTTGTTTGTCTTTCCAGAAAAAGAGCAATCGCCATCGCTTGGACCACACACAACAAGATTGTGCCGTACCTCGTGTATTGCGTTATTTTCCTTCGGCCGAGCTCTCCCTCCTTCGATAATCTTTCCAAATACGGCCAGACAACGGTTAGTAACTGGATAATAATTGAAGCACTAATATACGGCATGATCCCAAGAGCGAAGATCGTGACTTGGGATAGATTCCCACCAGAGAACATGTCGTACAAACCAAACATGGTGCCCGCCGCCTGTTCAGCGAGAATTGCCAGTGCCTCGGTGTTCACACCAGGGGTAGGTATATGACTCCCAATCCGATACACCGCCAGAATAGTGAGTGTGAACAACACTCGCTTTCGAAGATCCGAAATCGAAAAGATACTCTTGAGACTATCAATCATCCAGAGACTCGACTCCCGGCCTGCACTGATAGAACACTAGCTACCCCGCCGGCAGCGGCAATAGCCGCGTTTGCTTTGGCACTAAATCGATGGGCTTTGACTGTCAGCTTCTTCGATATGTCACCACGCGCCAACACTTTAATTGGAGCACGAGATTTTCTAACGATCTTTCGCTCTCGGAGTATTTCTGGTGTGACTTCTGCCCCGTCATCAAACCTCTCGGCAAGAGTGTCAAGATTGACGACCGCGTACTCGGTACGGAAAGGATTGTGAAATCCTCGCTTCGGCAACTGACGCTGTATAGGCATCTGGCCGCCTTCAAAACCACGCTTACTTTTATAGCCAGACCGAGACTTCTGGCCTTTGTGGCCGCGTCCAGCTGTGACGCCCGTCCCGGAACCTTCCCCTCGCCCAATTCGCTTCCGTTTATTTCGAGCTCCCTTGGCAGGGCAGAGATTATTAAGATTCATCGACATCAACCTACCCTCACAAGATGTCTGACCTTGTGAATCATGCCTCGTACTGATGAGTTATCGACGACGTCAACTGAGTGACCAATCCGCCGAAGCCCGAGCCCTTTAACCACAAGAGCTTGGCGTTTATCAAAACCGATTGGGCTTCGTATTAATGTCACTTTGACACGAGAAGCTTCGTCATTACGCTGTGCTCGCCTAGTCATGTGATTACTACATCCCCGATAGTTGAGGGTGGACTTATCTTGGTCACAGACCGGCCCATCTGCTCAACATCGATTCCTCGTAACCGTGCTACTTGAACTGGGTCCTTCAGCTCAGCCAAACCCGAAAAGGTCGCACGAACCACATTCTGTGGATTATCCGAACCTATCGACTTCGTTAAGATGTTGTGAATACCGGCAGCTTCAACAACAGCCCTTACAGCTCCACCAGCAATAATCCCAGTTCCTTCCGGCGCTGGCTTGAGTAACACCCGCCCTGCACCAAACCTGCCAACGACAGTATGAGGAATCGTAGTATCTTGGAGCGGAACTCGGATCAATTCCTTCTTGGCCGCTTCAATCCCCTTTTTTATGGCCGACGGAACCTCTTTCGCTTTTCCTACCGCATAGCCAACATGCCCCAGTCCATCCCCAACGACCACTAGTGCACTAAAACTGAGGTTCTTACCTCCCTTGACGACCTTTGTGACACGATTAATCGAAACAACCGTGTCTTTGAGGTCTAAATTCGTCGGATCGATCTTGACTGGTCCGTTGCCCATACTCAGAACTCCAGTCCTGCTTCACGTGCCGCCTCCGCTACGCTGCGGACTCGGCCGTGATAAAGAAACCCACCACGATCAAAAACAACTTGTTTGACACCTTGTTTAATCAGCCGCTCCGCAACGGCCTTTCCGACCACCCTCGCTCCTGCCTTATTACCGCCACGGGCACCGTTTTCGAACAGCGCCTTCACTTCCGCTTCAGAACTAGATGCTGCAACTAGGGTGCAACCGGTCTCATCATTAATCACCTGCGCCGAGATGTGCACCAAGCTACGAGATACCGAAAGTCTAGGCCTCGTAGCAGTTCCATGAATCCGTTGTCGCTGCCGCAGTCGAACACGAGTCCGACGGGCCTTCTTCGTTTTGACCTTCATTCACTAGGCTCCGGTCTTACCAACCTTCTTCTTAAGCACTTCACCCGTGTACCGAACACCTTTCTGCTTATATGGATCGGGTTTACGAAGTGAACGAATATCAGCAGCTACCTGACCGACTTGCTGCCTGTCAATGCCACGCACGACGATATGAGTTTGTTTGTCAACCGTGATGTCGATACCAGATGGAATATCGAACACCACAGGATGTGAATACCCCAGCGCAAAAACGACTGTTTTGCCTTTGACTTCCGCACGGTAACCTATCCCAACGATATCCAATTCTTTCTTGAATCCCTCTGTAACACCGTGAACCGCATTTGCAACAAGACTACGCGCCAAGCCATGAAACTTTGCGAGTGATTTGTCGCCCTCATTAACGAGTTGAGCGTGCAGTTGACCATCGCTTAATTCGAAACGAACTACAGACGGAAACATCTGTTGCAGCTTTCCCTTTGGACCTTCAACATCAACACTGCCTACATGAACAGTGACCTTGACACCATCAGGCACAGGAATTGGCTTCTTGCCTACACGCGACATCGATAATTACTCACAATCTAATTTACCAAACATTACAAAGAACCTCGCCTCCCACGCCGGCTTCGGCGGCTTGGCGCCCCGTCATAACCCCATGTGAGGTGGTCACAATACTTGTCCCAAGGCCCGCTAACACCGAGGGCGGTTTGTCTTTAGCACAATACACCCTTCTACCAGGCCGACTCACCCGCTCAAGACCCGAAAGAACCCGTTCGCCGCGAGGTCCGTACTTCAGAAAAATACGGATCATCTTGTCTGGATATCCCCGCCGATCAACCGGAAGTTCTACGAACTTGAAACCCTGAATGTATCCTTCGTTCTGCAAAATTTTTGCGATCTCGGCCTTAAGTTTGGACTGCGGCACATCTACACGAGGCCGCCGTCCCGACGTTGCGTTACGAATCCGCGTCAGCATGTCGGCAATCTGGTCTGGCATAGTTCTCCGTCTTTACTCGTCCTTGGCAATTCCGTGGCACAACCCTCTACTACTCAACCAACGAAGGGTTACCAACTACTCTTGGTCACGCCCGCGATCTCACCCTCGAGAGCCAGCTTTCGGAAGCACAAACGGCACAATGCAAACTTTCGAAGGTAACCTCGTGGACGCCCACACAACCGACAGCGGTTGCGTAAACGAACCCTGAACTTGGGCAATCTCAGTTCTTTAACTTTTTTCGCTATGGTCGACATATGCTCTTAATTAGCCCTGAATGGCATCCCCATCAACTGCAAAAGTCTTCGTCCTTCCTCATCAGAATTCGCTGTCGTAACAACTGAAATATTCATTCCACGAGACTGATCGACCTTCATATAGTCAATCTCAAGAAAGATCAGTTGGTCCTTCAAACCCATTGTGTAATTTCCACGACCATCAAATCCCTTTGGCGAAACACCCCGAAAATCTCGAACACGTGGTAAGGCAATAGCAATTAATCGATCAAGAAATTCATACATTCGATCGCCACGCAGTGTCACCATTGTCCCTATGGGAACTCCCTCGCGTAGCTTGAACTGGGCAATAGACTTTCTAGCCCTCCGAGTTACAGGCTTTTGCCCAGTAATCAGCGTCAATTCAGCCGTACCAACTTCAACCAGTTTCGGATTCTGAGTCGCATCTCCCAATCCCATGTTCACGACGATGCGGTCAATCTTTGGCACAGCCATCACATTCGAATAGCTAAACTCCTTCCGAAGCGCTGGAATCACATCATCCCGATACCGCACCTGCAACCTACTCATTTATCAACGGCTCCATCGCATTTTCGACACACCCGAACCTTACGACCATCGCCAAGTAAAGAATGCCCGATTCGCGTAGGCGCAGCGCATTCCGGACAAACAATCTGAACATTAGAAGCATGAAACGAAGCTTCCCGTTCCACTACGCCACCTTTCACATTCTTCTGAGGATTCGGACGCGTGTGGCGCTTAATAAAATTCACACCCTCCACAATGATGCGATTGCGATCTGGCAACACTCGCAGTACACGACCACGCTTACCTCTGTCTTTTCCACCCACCACTACGACGGTGTCGTTTTTCCTAACTGGAGTTTGAAGTCTCGACATCACGCAACACTCACATCACAGCACACAGAACCGACAAAGACGCCCCGTGAACTTCCTACGACAGGATAATTTTCATATTGCAATTTCAAATCCTCAATTCCAACTGCACGTAACGTCCTACAAGACCTCTGGGGCGAGTGAGACGATCTTCATAAACTTTCGCTCCCGCAGTTCACGCGCGACTGGCCCGAACACACGAGTCCCTACCGGTTCATTCTGCTCATCAACCAAAACAGCGGCGTTTCGATCGAACCGAACATAACTACCATCGCGTCGACGGTGTTCCTTCTTGGTTCGAACAATAACAGCCCTCACTACCTGGCCCTTCTTAACCTGTGACGCAGGAACCGCCTCCTTTACGGACGCGGTTACCAAGTCTCCAAGTCGTGCATACCGACCTGTCGAACCACCCAATGGGTTAATGACAGCGATTTTGCGCGCACCAGAATTATCAGCAACGTCGAGCACGGACTGCATCTGAATCATCGTTAACTTGCCTCACCTACACAGTCTTAGCTCGTTCGACAACTCGGACAACTACAAAACGTTTTCGTCGACTGAGCGGACGAGTTTCGACAATCGCTACGCGATCTCCAACCTTGGCACTGTTATTTTCGTCATGGGCCATAAACATCGACGTGCGGCGCTGAATCTTTCCATAAGCAACATTCCGCACCCTTCGCTCAACCGCCACAACCACACACTTGTCCAACTTGTCACGCCGGACCACGCCAACTACTTCTCTCTTTCCAGCCATTAGTGCTGGTCCTCCGCTGCCAATTCCAATTCCCGAAGCAGGGTCTTGACCCGCGCACGTTCGCGCCTGAGTTCCCGCATTTTATTTGGTGCGTCACCCTCACCTGTACCCTGTTGCATCCGCAGACGAAACACCCGATCATCAAGGTCAAGAACCCGTTTGGCGAGATCTTCTGCGGCCAATTCTCTAAGCTCGGCTATATTCGTCATAGTCGGGCCTCACCAAAACGAGTTGTAAACTGCGTGTGGATGGGCAATTTCGCTGCAGCCAGCTGCATCGCTCTTTGGGCATCGACTGCGCTAACGCCTTCCATTTCAAACAAAATCCGACCAGGTCGAATAACGGCAACCCATTGATCGGGAGCCCCTTTACCCTTACCCATTCGAACCTCTTGCGGTTTTTTTGTAATCGGTTTATCAGGAAATACCCTAACCCAGATTTTCCCACCACGTTTAATGAATCGGGTCATAGCAACTCGAGCAGCTTCAATCTGCCTGGCGGTCAACCAGCATGGCTCCATCGCCTTCATACCGTAATCCCCAAACGACACGGTTGACCCGCGCCATGCCTTCCCGGTCATACGACCTCGATGCTGCTTCCGACGCTTGACCTTCTTTGGCATCAACATGACAAATATCTATTACTCCACTCGCACTCTACGCACGAACTAAATTCGACGCCGACGAGGCATCCTATAATCTTCCTCACGACCCGTTTGCGGCTCAATCCGTTCACCTTTGTACAACCAGACCTTAACTCCTATAACACCATAGGTCGTTCGTGCTTCACCGAAGCCATAATCTATATCTGCCCGAAGAGTCTGCAGCGGAAGCTGCCCATGGAGATACCACTCAGATCTAGCGATCTCGGCGCCGTTCAATCGTCCGCCGACCCGAACTTTGATACCTCGCGCTCCAAACCGTAGTGCCGATTCAACCGCCTTGCGCATCGCCCGCCGAAAAGCAACCCGCTTTTCAAGTTGTAATGCCACTGACTCACTGATCAATTGAGCATCGAGTTCCGGCTTCTGAATCTCTTGAATATTGATGAACACTTCACGGTTTGTACGTTTTTGGATCTCAGTCTTAAGCTTGTCAACTTCCGTGCCTTTTCGTCCAATAATGATGCCGGGTCGAGAAGTGTGTATGTCCAGTTTGAGTTTATTTGCAGCTCGCTCAATCTCAATCTTTGATACTCCGGCGTGAGCGAATCTTTTTTTCAGATCGGATTTCAGATCCAAATCTTCATGAAGCAACTTCGCGTAATCGCGGTCCGCATACCATCTAGACCGCCATGTCTTGTTGAATCCGAGCCGAAATCCGTACGGATGAACCTTCTGACCCATAGATTTATCTCTTCTAGTCGTCGTCCTTGGTGGCCGACGTTGCTTTCTCCGAGTTTTTACCCGGCCTTATCGTTTTCCGACCAGTCTTGCTTTTTCCACGACGGCGCGGTCTTGGAGAACCCCCAGCTGTCACCTTGTCAAGGTTCTCGGTCGGAGGAGCTCCTGGGGTCACGGCCGACACCAGAACCCCTTCCCGCTCCCTGACCGTTACCGTCAGATGAACGGTCCTCTTAATAATTCGGAACGCTCGCCCCATCGGGGCCGCCCGAATTCTCTTCATTGACGGCCCTTGATTCGCATAACAGCTGCCAACATACAAGTGGTCGATGTCACTACCTGCACCTTCCTGCTGCTGAACATTTGCGACTGCTGAACGAAGCACTTTAGAAACATGACGGGCCGCGCGCTTCTGACAAAATCTAAGTGTCGCAAGCGCGGTGTTGACGTCCTGACCACGAATAAGATCCATGACAAGCTTCGCTTTCTGAGCAGAACCTCGCACATTCCGAGCCGTGGCACGACCTTCAATCACCGGGCGACTCCCTTCGCCACTGAAGCGACCTTGTCACCCTTACCTGTATGACCTCTAAATAAGCGGGTGGGCGAAAACTCACCAAATTTGTGTCCAACCATATTCTCAGTTACATACACTGGAATGAATTTTTTCCCGTTGTGTACGGCAATCGTATGGCCCACCATCTCTGGAACCACCGTTGACCTTCGAGACCACGACTTGATGACCTTCTTCTCGCCACTGCGATTCATCACTTCGATCTTCTCAAGCAATGGAAGGTCAACAAACGGGCCCTTTCTAAGCGATCGACTCATTGCAAAATGTCCTCATGACCGTGCATAAACCTACTTCTTTCCACGCTTGCGCTTGCGCTGCAGAATAAAACGATCAGACGGCTTTTTGTGACGCGTCTTGAAACCCTTAGCCGGTTGTCCCCATGGCGACACAGGATGCCGTCCACCTGCAGAGGAACCTTCTCCACCACCGAGTGGATGGTCAACCGGATTCATAGCGATACCGCGAACATGAGGGCGACGTCCTAACCACCGATTACGCCCCGCCTTGCCAATCGAAATATTTCCGTGGTCGGTATTGCCTACTTGACCGATGGTTGCAAGACATTCTGGCAACAACAAGCGTGTCTCACCAGACGGCAGTTTTACTGTTGCATACTTCCCTTCCTTCGCCACGAGTTGGACCGACGCGCCTGCCCCACGGGCCAATTGGCCTCCCTTGCCAGGACGTAACTCTACGTTGTGGACTAGGGTACCAAGCGGAATATTTTTGAGTGGCAAAGCATTACCAGGCAAAATGTCCACTTTTTCTCCAGAGACGACTGTGTCTCCTACCTTGATGCCCAACGGATGCAACATATATCGCTTTTCTCCATCCGCGTAACTTAGAAGCGCGATTCGAGCTGACCGATTTGGGTCGTACTCTATCGTCTGAACCTTCGCCGGAATATTGTGTTTATCCCGCTTAAAATCAATTACGCGATATGCCCGCTTGTGGCCACCACCACGCCACCACACAGTTATCTCACCAAGGTTATTGCGGCCGCCGGACTTCTTCAAAGGCTTCGTCAATGGTCGATACGGCCGGTCAGTCGTGAGTTCATCATGAATCTGAACCGTTTGAAACCGTCGACCAGCCGAAGTCGGCTTATGCTTGCGTATGGCCATCATGTCATTCCATTACCTGCGGAACCGGCATCACTGCCAGCACCTCTCAACCTATGTGCCCTCAAGGAATTCAGGAGTCTTTTCGCCAGGCTTAAGCTTGACGTATGCCTTTTTCCAATCAGGCCTCTGACCGAAGTAGCGGCCTTGACGCTTTACTTTGCCATGGCTAATCGCCGTCCTAACTTTAGCGACCTTTGTATCGAACAAGCGTTCCACAGACCTTTTGATATCGACCTTTGTCGCACTCTTAGAAACCTCAAATACAAGAATTTGGTCGTCCTCGCGAAGAAGCGACGACTTCTCCGTGACAATCGGACGTCGAATAACATCAGTCTCCTTCATGAGCTCACAACCTGTCCCAGATGCTCAATCGCAACCTTGCTCACTACAACTGTGTCAGCTGAAACAACGTCACGGACTGTCAGCTGAGATGTCTCAACGACCCGTACACCCTGAAGATTCCTTACCGCCAACTCTAAATTTCGATCTGATACATCATCAACCAGAACAGTTCTCCCGGTAACTCCCAGATCTTCAAGACGTTTTACCCCGAGTTTTGTTCGGGGTTCATCTAGTGCCAACACCGACGGACCGTCCACCACCATCAAAACGCCACCCTTAATCTTCTGGGACAACGCAACTCTCAATGCGCCGCGAACCATGCGCTTCGGCAACCGATAATCATAACTCCGAGGTTGGGGACCGAACACCGTTCCACCAGACCGCCACAAAGGGGTCTGTGCGTCACCTACCCGCGCCCTTCCCGTACCTTTTTGGCGCCACATTTTTCGTCCAGAGCCTTGAACACGGCCACGCGTCTTCGTCGCATGAGTTCCGCGTCGATCCGCTGCATTCTCATGCACGACCGCTTCCCACACAAGAGCCTTCAATTTCCTTCTCTTTAACGCGTTAACGTCTCCACCAAACACGTCGTCACTCAGATCCACCGAGTCGACCTTTTCTTTCTTCGAGTTAACAACATCAAGAGTCATGGTTTACTCAATGTTCTTTCTTACTTGTCCTTCTTCTTCGGGTCATCGGTAGGCCCCTGCACTGATTGCTTTCGTGGAGCGACTGCCTTTCGAATGACCAAATAGCCACCCGGAGCACCAGGAACAGAACCTCGAACTACGAGCTGGTGATTGTCAGCGTCAACCTGAATGACACTTAGATTCCGCGTTGTTATTCGGTCACCTCCCATACGTCCAGGCCCTCGCATCCCCTTCAATACTCGAGAAGGATACGAAGACTGTCCTATGGAACCCGGCGCCCGGTGAAACATCGAGCCATGCGTCGCACGCCCACCACCAAAACCATGACGTTTCACAACGCCCTGAAATCCTCGCCCACGACTAATCCCAATCACATCCACTTGCTCCCCAGTCTCGAAAAGCGAAACCAGAACCTGCTCGCCGGCACTTGGCACATTTTCATCTTCGTCTAACGCAACTTCACGGAGAACTCGCGTCGGAGGAACCTTGGCATGTTTATAGTGCCCAGATACCGCCTTGTTCGCTCGCGCAGGCTTCTCCTCTACAAGCCCTAGCTGCACTGCTTGATATCCATCGCGCTCAACAGTCTTCTGCTGAATAACGACACATGGCCCTGCCTTAATGACAGTGCCAGACAAAACTGTGCCATCTTCAGCAAAGATTTGCGTCATCCCGATTTTCTTTCCGATGATCCCTGTTACCACGAGTACTCTTTCAAAAATAGTAAATAGCCGCACCCATCAGAGAACGAAATCTTTAAGATTACTGATGTTCTTTCCCAAACGCCTTAATCTCAACGTCAACCCCAGCCGGAAGATCGAGCTTCATAAGTGCGTCTACCGTTTGTGGCGTTGGCTCAAAAATGTCAATCAACCGCTTGTGCGTCCTGATTTCAAACTGCTCCCGAGACTTTTTGTCAACGTGTGGCGACCGTAATACGGTCCATTTATTCTTCTCAGTCGGCAGTGGAATTGGTCCAGCAAGTCGAGCACCAGTCCTTCGTGCGGTCTCGACAATCTCTGTTGTCGACTGGTCCAGTATGCGATAGTCGTATGCCTTTAAACGGATACGTATCTTGTCGCTGAACGTCGCCATTCTGTCTCCGAATTCTCCAGTGTCTTAATTCGTCTGGTCGCCATTCGACCAACTACTCGATAATCTCGGTAATCGTTCCAGA
>CEUS01008382.1_pt1 | contig 13546 bp, 25 predicted proteins | sample 427031 | NCBI WGS metagenome assembly CEUS01 (sample SAMEA2622837, study PRJEB7988) | marine metagenome | biome: marine biome (ENVO:00000447); feature: marine epipelagic mixed layer (ENVO:xxxxxxxxx); material: "saline water (ENVO:00002010), including plankton (ENVO:xxxxxxxx)" | depth 140 m | reverse complement strand
CTCAAGATTTTGTTGAGATGCACGTTAGAGCTAAAGATGATACTAATATTATAGATCATATTTATGATATTTATTATGTCTCCAGAAAACTAGATGAAAAAGAAGTCGGTAGTGGGGAATACAAAGAAACAGAAATAAAAGTAGCTCATTATTGGTTTAATGGAGACACAGGTAGAACTATTACGTGGGAACATGATGGGTTCACTACAGGTTTTAACAAAATAGAAAGTGCCTAGCAAGAAATACTTGACATAAAGTATAAAGATGTTAAAATTAAGAAATGAAATTCTCCAGAGAAGAATTTAATATTTTAAACCTGCCCAGTGACCCTTGGTTTTTTAGTCATAGGGATAGAACCCGAAATGGTTCATCTATTCAATCCCCCGAAGTTGGGGAATTGATAGACTCTTTACTTAAAGACTCAGATGAAGAGTACGACGAAGAAACAAATGTTGTAAGGAGAAAATTCCGTAAGGCTTCTGGCTGTTGCACCGAAGATGGACACTTACAACTCCGGGGCTGTGATGATGACGGTCATGATTCTCGCGAGGCGTTTGAAAGCTTTGTCGAATACGTTATCCAACGATACTCTGAAGGAGTCACCGAACTACTACCTTATGAAATACGATAATACCCTAACCTCTAATTATGTTGAGTTTTTATACGCTGTATATAACTCTGATTTGAGCGGTGCTAAAAACATTGCAAACACTTTTAAGTCAAAGTGTAGTGGCGACGGAAGTGATTACTGTGCATACGCTGAAATAATTGATAGAAATAAACGCTATAAAACGCTTCAGTCTCAAGATTTAATTGATAAAAAATTTAATAATAAAATTACGCTTTATGAATCCCAGCGAGTTTGAAAGAAATAAACCAACCGATACCTACAAAAAAATTCAAAGGCTTCATAAGTATTTGATTGATTGTAGGGCTTATGGTCTTGACGCTGCCCCTATAGGGCTGCTTGTGGAGATGGTAGAAGAAATACAGGAAAAATTTTTAAAAGGTGAATAACTATTTTAAAGAATTTAAATATGAAATATATTGTACTCATTATCATGTTAAGTGCGTTTGGCTGTGCAAACCAGCGTACCGTCAACCCTTTTCAAAATAATAATGATTTTGTTTATTATGAAGGGTTAAAAATTTCTCATCGTAAAATTATGGATCATTGGCTCACTGAATTGAGTGAGAAAAATGTTCCTCTTTATGTAGCTATTGCTAACGCCGTGGTTCTCAGCGAACGCCACAACAAGAAGATTTACATTTTGAAAAGCCACATTAAAAAAACCCCTGTCTATAAACTTTCTTACGCTACGGGTCATGGTCAAGATGTTATTTCAATTGATGCAAATAAAAATGAAATTAATTTTGATCATTATAATGAGGAGGACGGCCCACCTTTTGCTGACTCTACCGAAGCTCTTTGGCTAGAACAAAAGGTCTATGAAATAAATTCTAGGATTCACAAATCATTTAATTAATAAAAAAATGGATTTTAAAACGACAGCAAATTTTACCCTATAGGTGGACGATATACCAAAATGCCACGCACGACTGATAAATTTTATGAAGTTAGACAGCAGCTGAATAATCTGCACTGGTCAACTTTGGGTTTCTTTAAAAAGAAAAGTGATGCAGAGAAATATGTAACTCTCTACAATACCAAGGTAGTAGTCAAACCCACCCAAATAGTAGAAAGAAACTTTACTGATATAAAAGATCATTTTGAATAAATAAGGTGCGTAATGTACAAGTATAAAGCTAAATTAATAAAAATCATTGATGGTGATACCCTCGATGCAATGATTGACCTTGGCTTTAATATATGGATAAAAAAACGTATCCGTCTAGCTAATATAAACGCATTTGAATGTAGAACTCGCGACAAAGAAGTAAAGAAGAAGGGACTCAAGGCCAAGGAGGCACTTGCTGAAGTTTTACTTCAAAGTGAAAACGAATTTTTGTTAACTTCTGAGGGGGTAGGTAAATACGGAAGGTGTTTGGGAATCATACAGACCCTCAACTGTTATATTAAAACCTCCAAATATCATGGAAAATCAATAAACGATTTCTTGCTTAAGGAGGGACACGCCAAAAAATATATTCCTTAAATATGAAATATAAAAATCAAATTTGGACAGACTCTGAAGTAAAAATTCTTAAAGAAAATTATTTGAAATATAACCAGCGTGAGTTATCTGAAAAATTCTTTCCAACCAAAACCCCCGTTCAGATTTGTCAAAAGAAAATGAGTATGGGGCTTAAAAAACCGCCCGTGTGGACAAATGCTGAACGAGCTTTACTTTTACAACATGGAGCAGATTACGAGTATAAAGAGCTTACTCAGAAGTTTTTTCCCAACAAAAGACCCCTACAAGTCTGCTGGATGAGAAAACATCTTGGAATTAGGAGAAAAAAATGAATGTTGCGTTAGTATCAGTTACCGACCCAAAGGTTAGCACGGCAACGGGAATTTCCCCCATGAGAGCCGAAGATTTGATAGCTTTTTGCGCTAGAGTCTCCAACCCCAAGAACCAAATGAACACGGCCACCGCGCCGAAACTTATTAAATTTTTAATTAAACACAAGCACTGGTCGCCGTTTGAATTGGTTAGTATGTGCGTTGAAATAAAGACGAGCAGGGCAATTGCCGCACAGATTTTGCGTCACAGGAGCTTTTCATTTCAAGAATTTTCCCAAAGATATAGCGAGGCTACCGAACTGGAAAACCTTGAACTGCGTAAACCAGCAGAAAAAAATCGACAAAGTAGCAGCGAGGCATTTGAAAAGAGTGCTCTGCCATATTATATAGCTAATCGAGCCATGAGTGGAGCAATGAAAGCCTATGAAGATTTACTTGAAGCAGGGGTAGCTAAAGAATGCGCTAGGGCAGTTCTTCCCCTTAATACCCAGACCACTATGTATATGAACGGCACTGTTCGTAGCTGGATTCATTACATTAACTTAAGAACAGACATAAATACTCAAAAAGAACATCGAGACATTGCGGAAGCAATTAAAAAAGTTTTTATTAAACAATTTCCTAACACAAGCGAAGCACTAGAGTGGAAATAAATATGGAAGATAAAATAGATAGCTTAAAGAATTTTATAAAGAAGGAGTATTTTGAGCCTCTGGAAAAGAGCGGGGTTTATTTTTGGATTGCTGGTGGGGTATTGAGAGATTTTTATTTGGGAAACAGCCCTAAAGATATTGATATTTTTCTTTCTTCCGAAGCTGACAGGAAGAAGTTAATTGATTATTGTTATTCTAATTTGAATTTTGATTGGTTTTCCAGTGGCCCCCTGCATAGAGAGTATATAGATTTGGAGGGTCGTAGGTGGCAATTTCTTTTTCTTGGTGGGCCAGCGGTTCCTAACATGATAAATACTATTACATACTTTGATTACACAATCAATTTCGCCGCTATTGACTCACAATTAAATCTCTGTTATAGTAAAAATTATTTTGAAGACATTGAAAATAAAAAATTACATTATACAGGAAATTGTTACCACGTTTCTCACGCGAGACCAGAGGTGGCTATTTCCAGACTGAAGAAATATCGAGAGCGAGGTTTTAGTTTCAGCCACACAGAGTTAACTAAATGGTTAAAATACAACGAGGAGAGGTGGCCATATGTGAGTGGACAGAAAGACTGGGAACCTATGATAAGGGAGGATTTTGAAATTATATCTATACCAGATTGAATTTCTTTGTAGATTTAAAATAATATGAAAAAACTACTGTTATTGGTAATGTTAATTAGTACGGGGTGTGCTTCTTCCCCACCCTCATCAGAATTTAAACTTTATTTTAATAATGATGAACTTAAGGGGTTGGCACGGAAAAGTATTACAGATGGAGACTATAAAGAAACGTGGGATATGTAATGAAGCTGGAGACTGTGCCGAAAGAGCATGGAAGATAGCGGGATGGATTGGGGCTACCTTGGTTATTTGGGGGTATTATCTTAATGCAAATATGTATGCGGGTTCTTGGCTTGTCTGGGCTGTGGGGAATGGAATGGTTGCCGCCTATTCTTTTTATAAGAAAGCCCACCCCACAGCAGTAATGTCTCTTGTTATATTTGTAATGAATATTTATGGTTATTTTAAATGGTCTTGACTTTTGTGGTCACAAGCTATACAATATAAGATAATTTATGATTAAAATTAAAGTAGGTAATGGGAGCCTTGAAAAAGCTTTGCAAAGGTTTAAAAAGAAAATAGATAGTGAAGGGGTTTTGAAGAACTACCGCAAGCGACAATTTTACGAAAAGCCCAGTGAAAAGAAATATCAACAGCGCAAGCAAGCAATCTACCGAGCGAAGATGCAAGCGAAAGAAAATAAACTATGGAGATAAAAGATAACACTTCTATTTTTATTGTAGAATGTGGCAACTGGTTTACCTTCATTGAGGTAGATAAAAACTGTTTTGAACGAAACGACGACATGGCTCTTGAAGCAATGACAAAAGCTCTTGAAAATTTTTTAGACGGAAACCACGATGACATTAATCTCGAATCCCCATCTTTTGATTCCGATGGGGATGAGGAATTAAACCTTGGCCCTTTTGTCACCGCTTTCCCCAAAGATGACAGGGCAAATAGTAAACTCTGTTTAGTAGAATATGTTTTAATAAATGCTGGAAGGCATGATTTAGCTAAAATTATAAAGAAAGTTTTTTAATTATGAATAAAAAATACCAAATAACTATATCCGAACAACCTAATGGCCAAGTTGAAGTAGAAAAAGTTTGCCTTTCCACTTCAAACGAGGCGAATAGGGTTGCCCTAAAGCCCGTAGATAAACGTAATTTTACTCGTTCTTTTTTGAACAAAGTCGAAAAATTTCAAACCAAATAATTAAATGAAAAACTTTAAAGTTGCTTTGGTTTTTTTTGTGTTAGCCTTTTGCATTACACTGGTAATGGCTTTTATGGTTTTTCCTTCAAAAATTAATCATAATGGGCCAAATAATTTAAGTGTAGCGAACACTAACGCCGTTCAAGACTTGTACCTCATAATAGAGGACGGGAAAGTGGATAAGATTTTTCTGAGTAAGAATGACGCAGAGTCTTACGTTGTAAAAAGCTCTACGCCCCTTACAAGTTACAGAGTAAAAGTATCTTCTACGAAGTCTTTTTCTTATGAAGATAAAATTAATTTAATAAAATGATGGTTATAGTATCACTGATTTCCCCGAAGGAGCTTAAAGGCGATACTATAGGCTGTGATGCGTGTGATATAAAATATAGTCGCAGCGATTACACTACTCTTTATGATGCAAATAAAATTGCTTACTTTTTTTATCCCCGTCACGACGAAGACAATAAAATGGATTTAGAATTATTTCTGTGTAATGTGTGTCTTTTTAATCATTTAAAAAAAATGTCCACCGGAGAGGAAGTGAAACTTGTTATTGTAGATGGGAAAGAACAACATCACTGTACGTTTACTCCCGACGAAATGAACGAAGAAGATGAGTGGTATGGATTATTTGGGGCAAGTAAAGATTTTTATGATGATGGCCCCAACTACGAGTTGGATTTTACGGACTACGAAGACGAAGACGATGATGAAGATGATGATGAAGATGAGGGAGAATATGATTATTCAAAATAAAAATTCCTTGACTTAAAACTTAAAGTAGGGTTTAATAGATTCATGTTCAGAGCGGTTGTAGACACAAAACAGGGCAAGGTTTGGGCCAACCATCCTTTTGACCAAGCAATGGTTGAGGTGGCCGATATAAATGAAAATGCTGAAAATTATCTGGTATGGACGGAAACCCTTGGTCAGATTCGGCAAGCCCAACCCGAAAGGGTAGAAAAATTTTATAATCTTCTTGTGAAAAAGATTGAATGTTTACAAGAAAAAGATTGACTAATATATTAAGGTAGAATATAATCTATCTATTGTTCTTTTAAAATTTAAGTTCTCGACGGAGAACTTAACGGATGTGACTGAATATCCTTGTATCTCAAGGGGAAAGGTGTTGCTCCACAGCGGCAGAGTGCAATCGTATGAGCCTTGTGGGGTAGGCAAGCTGGCAAACATGAACTGTATTGGGTGCTGGCTTTAGAGGTATCGCAGAAATCCTCTCATCCACTATTTCTTTGGGTGCCTAGTTACAAAGTGTGGCCAACAACGGTACACAGCCCAAAAGGTGCGCGAGGTTTTACCCCGCCGTAGGGCAAGCAGTTTCCAACTGTGGGTAAGTAAAGCACCTAAAAAAGTCCTCGTTTATGTTCTCATATAGTATAATCCTATTATCACTGTGAGTGAGGGGAAGGAAACTTCCCCTCATTTTTTTGTTGACTTTTTTTTTAATAGTGGGTATTCTATGGAAACATGGAAGCTGACACAGAATACGATGTAGTAGCTATCAAGCAGGGTCTTGAAGCAGCAAAGCACTGGGGTCTTGAAATTGAATTAATTTTTAGTGCAATTAATATTGCTAAAGCTAACCCTGATTACGACACTCCTACTATTATAGGAATGGCGTTAGATGATTGGGACATTTAAATAATAAATAATTATGGCTAAAAAAGATATTGACACAAAAAACCGACTTGACCAGATGGCCAAGCGAGATATTCTATGGAACCTTGAGATAAGCGCAAAAAGGTATGAAAAATATAAGTTCTATCGTTCTGCAAAAATCTTGAGGGACTACCAAAAACAAACTCGAACCCTGCTGGGGGGATTATAAATGAACTGTGGTATTATGAAAGGTTTTCGAGCGGGACGGCCAACAGGTAGCGACGATATTCAAATTTCACGGGCTATCAGAAGTAGAAAGACCATTACTCTGTCCCACGACCCCAGCAGACCAATGTTTGACAACTTACCCCCTCTCCTTACAAGAGAGGAAGAAATAAAGCTAGGAAAGAAATTAAAAAGTCGTAGCAAGAAAATCCGAAATACAGCTAAAAATAAGTTAGTTGAAGCTAACGTGCGTCTTGTGATGAAGATTGCAGGGCAGTATGTTCGGTGGGGAGGAAGGTCTCATGGGTCAGGGTCTGATGGAAGGTGGTATAATTCAGTGGACTATGAAGACTTGGTAAGCGAAGGAGTCATTGGGCTAATGAAAGCGGCAGATAAATATGATGTAGAAAGGGGAGTTAAATTTTCCACTTATTCATCGTGGTGGATTAAGCAGCAGATTTTGCGGACTATCGCTAAACAGAGTCGCCTCATTCGCTTGCCGTGCGGGGTTCAAGACACTTTAAAAAAAGTCTTAAAATACATTGAAGAACAAAAAAGTAAAACAGGTGTGCGCCCCTCTGACGAGCATATTCAGCAAAAATTTAAAGTATCACGGGCATTTACAGTAAGCGTATTAAATAATAATTATAATCCACAGTCTCTCAATGCTCCAGCTATTCGTGATTCTTACAGCCATGAAGATTGTACCTCCCACTCGTTAGACCTAGAGTCGCTAATTCAAGATTCTAAAGCGGCTTCTCCCGCCGAGGCTTGCCAATCTTCTGATGAGGTAAATTGCTTGAAAAAACATTTAAATAAATTAACAACTAGAGAAGCCCAAATAATTTCTTCACGTTTTGGATTAAAAAATGAGGAGCAAAAGACACTAGAGGAAATTGGAAAGAAACTTGGGGTAACTAGAGAAAGGATAAGACAGCTTGAAAAGATTGCCTTACAAAAATTAAAAAAGTTTATAGAGCAGGAGACAAAAAATCATGTTACAAGTTCTTGACAAGAAACACTTTGAGACACTCAAAGGTAAGAAACTTGCCTGTGTCTATCGCTACAGTAAAGATGAATGGCGGTGCATGACTCCCCGTGGAAACTTTGTGTATGTGAAATTTAAAGCGGGTATTCTTGCGGTTACGACTTCCACAAGAGAATATGACCTTGGAAATAAGGTGATGTTAGTGGGAAGCATGAAGCAGCCAGCAGAGGATGATTTTGCGGAGATAGACTGGACAGCTTTTAAAGCATCGAAAAAAGGCCACACCAAGGCAAAGGAGTTTGAACCTTGGCTATGTAAAACTCGATTGAGTTTCGGCCAAATAATGACGTTTTTAGAGTGGAAATGTGATGACGACCAAATTTGGGATGAATATAATTAAGAACATTGGCACTTGGATTACGATGGGCGGCGTATTGGTATTTTTTTTTGTAATGTGGCTACTTACTTGGGTTTGTCTTTTTTGTGTGAAAATTTTTAATTCAAAAAAAAGTTAAAAGGGGATGTAGCTCAGTTTGGATAGAGCATCTGTTTTCTAAACAGAGGGTCATGGGTTCGAGTCCCTTCATCCCTACCGACTATTTATTATGCCGAAACAACATAACAGAGAAGATACTGAAGATAGAACTACTCTTTACAGAGATATTCGCTGGAAGCAAGCGTGGAACAGTAGATGCGTTCAAGATTTAGACCAGATTGAATACTCCGTAGTAGATGGTCAGATAGTCTATGTAGCAATAATTGAATTAACTAGGAGAGACAATCATCCTACCATTAAAAATCCTCCTCCTAGATATTTTGATGCAATCCTAGAGAGGTACGACTCTGATATGCAGGGAAGGCTGGCAGTTGAAACCGCCAAGAAGCTAGGGGTAGATGCGTACATCGTTGTTTTTGATGAAGATGTAGAAAGATTGTGGGTGTATAATTTTTCTAAACGCAAAGGTTTTACTAGGGAATTCAGCAAAAAAGAATACTTTGAGTGGCTTTACGCCAAACACGAAGCGGCAAGAGCGGCGTTTGCTAAAAAAAACTGTTGACACTTTTTTTAATCTAAAGTAGACTAGGCTCACAACTTAACAACAGTCCATTATGAAACCACAAGTAAAATCCACCAAGTCTGTCAAGTCAAGCGGCATTACTACCAGTGTCAAATTCGGAATTAAATCTTCTGGATTGCATCACATTTTAGGTATTCTCCGCGACCAACTTTACTCTGATAAAATTTTAGCAGTAATTCGTGAGTATTCATGCAATGCTGTGGATGCTCAGGTTCAAGCGGGTAAGGGCGACGTTCCCATCGAGGTTACGCTTCCTACACGCTTAAAACTTGATTTTAAGGTTCGTGATTACGGTGATGCCTTGAATGACCAAGAGATTCAAGATGTTTATGCTTTTTATGGTGAGTCTACCAAGCGTAATTCCAATGACCAAATTGGTATGCTTGGTATTGGTTCAAAGTCTGCCTTTGCCTATGGTGATAATTTTGTAATTAATTCTTATATTGATGGCACAAAACATATCTATAACGCCTTCATTGACCCCTCGCAGATTGGTCAGATTAGCAAAATCGGCACAGAACCGACCTCTGAAAAGAATGGTATTGAGATTACTGTACCTGTAAGGCTAGAAGATGTTGATGAGTTTCAAACTAAAGCGCGGAATTTATTTAAATGGTTTAAAGTCCGTCCCGTTACCAAGGGAGTAAAATATGAATACACTGATTGTGATGTTCTTTTTGAGGGTAGCAATTGGAAGTATTTGGATAACTCCAGCGTGAGTAGGTGGGATAGGGGAGACTCGACCCTTGTAATGGGCAACATAGGATACCCCATAAACCGCTATAATCTTGAGTTAAACGAGGAGGATGCAAAACTTGAAAATCTTCTTCATGGTAATCTTGTCCTAGACATGAATATCGGTGATGTGGAAATTTCTGCGTCCCGCGAAAACCTCCAATATACCGACTACACCAGAAAGAATATAACTAATACTCTCAAAAAGGTTAAAAAAGAGTTATCTTCAAAGATAACACAACAGTTTAATGAGTGTAAGACTCTTTTCGAGGCAAAACAGTTGTGGGGTTGTGTTTTTGATGTGGGTAGCAATCTTTATGAGTTGCGCGGTATTTTACGCGACAGCTTGCTCTGGAACAAAACTTCAGTTAGTAGCTCAACTATTGATTGTTCCTCTCAAGTAAAGGACTACGACAAGAATCATAACTCTAAAAGGCCCGATATTGAGTTACATAAATTCAAGCTACCTTATCGCGGAAAGAGGTATCGCGCAGTAGGTTGCCATCAAATTGATTGTTCTAGGAATACCGTTGTTATAGAAAATGATATGCCTGACAGGCGCGGTTCTCTAGGTAAGGTTCTTGACCTTATTATCAATCAAAAGAAGGAAGTATATTTAATTAAATTTAATAACGCGAAAACTCGCAAGGAACTTAAAGCAAAAGGGTTGGACTGTGAGATGACCAAACTATCCGACCTCCCCAAACGCCCCTTGAAAGATTTTGGATATGCTACCGCTGGTAGTGTTTCAGTGGGTGGCAAGAGCCAATCAAACAAGCGTCATTCGACCAAGGAATTTACTTTGGATTGGGGTAAATTGAATCAGATTAATTGGAGTGATGCTAGGTCTTCCATTTGGAATGTAGGAGAAGTTGACCTTGGAGATGATAGCGAAGGGGTTTATGTGGAACTGGACAGGTTTTACATCAGCGGAAAAGTAAAGGAGGCTGTATTCCATAGCGAAGAAGTTCATCCTAGAAATTTGCGGAATCTCGTTAAGCAGTTGAAGGAGATTTTAAAGATTGAACTTCCCACCTTACATGGATTTAAAATTAATTCCAAGTCTCTTAAAAAGGTTAAAGCCAATAAAAATTGGCAACCATTTTGGGAATGGGCATCTTCTGCCATTAGAGAGCAACTTGACACTCAAAACATTGAGCAGAAATATATCAATCGTGAAACCACAATGTCAGTTATCAGTGATTTTAGCTGGCTTAACTCCAAGCTCTATGATACACCTTCAGAGTTTGCAGACCTACTGGTAAAGGGCAAAGCAAAAACTCTTTTTGAACAACTAACATTTATGAGGCATGAACAAGATAAGTCTGTTCTTGATGGGTGCAGAGACTTGGTTGAACAGTTTAACTTAAAACTTAACTCCACGCTCAAGCCTGACCATGACCTTGCAGAGCTTGCACAAGAGGTACATGAGCGATATAGTATGTTGGGCCATTGTCAAATGGGGTACTGGGCTTCAGATGTCGCCTGTATGAGAAAGGATATTGTTAACTATATTAATATCATAGATATTTGCAATTCACCGAATGTTTAATGGACTGGCATTCGGTGCTGGGGAGGTTCTCGTGTGTGCATTCGCGGGAGCCTCCTCTTTTAAAACTCGTCCATAATTAAATTAATTAAATTAAACTTATGAAAATCAATTGGGAAAAATCCAGCAGAACAGTAACACTGGCGGACATGAAAGTAATCGACAAGGATGATATTGTTCCACGCACATCCACAGGTAGCTTTCGAGCGAATACTGCTACCGTCAGATTAAAAAATGTTCAAAACAAGTCTCCGTGGGTTACGATTCATATTCGGGGTAAGTCATCCCTACGAACATATAGCTGGAATAATGAAACTTACGAGCACGCATCTACTTGTCGAGTTCACTTTGGGAATAACTGGGACGGTTATGAGTTGAGTGGTCAACTGTGTGGAAGTTTAAATTTTGGAGTTGTCGATGAAGTTGTAAGAAAAGTCAAAAAAGTAATGGAGACTAAATAAATTTAAAAAAGTTCTTGACTCAAATCTCAATTTCAACTAATATATAAACACTATGAAGATACCATACATTCTGACAGAAAAGAGCCTAATGGTCGTTATCGAAGGAAAGGCTTTGACAATGAACGCTGACCATCCAGCGTGGACACAAGCGATGGATGCGCTCAACAACGAAGAATATGAGCGTCTTGAAGGTTTATTCGACGTTTCCAAAGCGGTTGAAGATTACGCTGATGCGGAGTCGAAAGTTAGCGTTGAAAACGGTGCGGTTCTTTATGACGGTGAAATAGTTCACAACCTTGTTGTTGATAAGATTCTTAATTTTATGCAGCAGGGATTACCCTTTAAGCCTCTTGTGCGCTTTCTTGGTAAACTTATGGCGAACCCGTCACGCCGTGCTGTAAACGAACTTTATACGTTCTTGGAGCATAAGAATATGCCCATCACTCCAGACGGCAATTTCATTGCCTACAAAGGTGTTACGGGCGATTTTAAGGACTTCCACACTAATAGTTTTGATAACAGTGTAGGTCAGATATTGGAAATGACGCGCAACACTGTTTGTGATGATGCCAATATTGGTTGCAGTCAAGGTTTTCATGCGGGTTCGTATGAATACGCCAAGGGTTACGCATCTGGTGGAGGACATCTAATGCGTGTGGAGATTGACCCAAGTGATGTGGTCAGTGTGCCAGTGGATTGTAGTTGCCAAAAACTGCGTACTGCAAAGTATAAAGTAGTGGCGATTCACGAAACCATTGATCGTCCGCTAGATGATGGTATCTACGGAGACTATGATGAGAGCGAGTGGGTTGACGATGTAGCTTCCGTTGACGAAACCGCCGCATCATACGGTGCTGGTTGGCAAAAGGGCTACCATCAAGCGAAGCAAGACATCATTGACGAGCTTGGTGGAAGTAACCCTAGCAACAACTAGCCCACACTGAGGGAGGGTGTCAAAGTTTTGCTTTCGACTTTGGCACTCTCTCTTTTTTTGATTTTATTTTTTTATTTTTTTTAAATTAAAATGACCCAACCTACACACAGAGAAATGTCAGAGTGGCTGGAAGAAAAACACACAGAAATAGATGACGGGGATTACTTTTTGCCGTATTTAATTGTGTCTTTTAAAAATCATTTTTCTCCACAAATATCTCTTGATGAAGCAAAGGTGTTCGTAAACAGGTGGCTTTCAAAACGAAGGAAATTAAAGTGCCTTTTCAAAAAAAACCATACAAAAATATAGCAGGGATAAAAATTCCACGTCCACCGTATGGTGCTACCCATATCTTAATTAAGAGTAATGATGGTGGAAAAGCGCGGGTGGCTATCAAGGATGTAGACTGTCTTGTTGGAACTCAGGGAACCATCCACTATCTCCAACTAGACCACAAACATAATGTCAAAAAAGTATTTGACAAGGAATACAACTGGAACGGTAAAGAGATTGTTGAATTAATTGGTGTTGAATAATGCTTGACTTATTTTTTAAACTAATGTAGCATTTATACAGATGAAAAACTACTACAAATACACACACACTTTTGAAATGTGTTTTCGCGTTCAAAGTGACCACAGGAGTCCCGATGAGTGCCTCACCAGAGAGAAGCAGGAGGTCATTAATGCCCTCCAGAAGCGCATTAGAGACGTTTTTACTGACACTGAATACATTGACGCCATCGGGTGCATTGACACTGTTGAGCAACTTGAATTTAACCTATAATTAAATTAATTAAATATGACATTCCTTGTTATTTATATTCTTACGATGTTCCTCATACCAGTTGTTATACTGCTCCTTTCTGGCCCTGTAGGTGAGGAGATAGCTGAAAGATTTTCCAAAAAGAAAAAGAAATAAATGGAGCATGACAACACATCTAGCCATGCCTTCTACAAGGCAGAAGCAGCATTAAAAAATTATCTAAAAGAAAGAGAGAGGAATCGAAAGCATAATGAAATACGTTCTAGCCCAAAAAAAGGGAAAGAAAACATCCATCGGGATAATGCAAGCCTCTACG
>CEUS01163368.1_pt1 | contig 13554 bp, 10 predicted proteins | sample 427031 | NCBI WGS metagenome assembly CEUS01 (sample SAMEA2622837, study PRJEB7988) | marine metagenome | biome: marine biome (ENVO:00000447); feature: marine epipelagic mixed layer (ENVO:xxxxxxxxx); material: "saline water (ENVO:00002010), including plankton (ENVO:xxxxxxxx)" | depth 140 m | reverse complement strand
GACAAACGAGTCATCGACGAAGTCTCCTTCGATGGTACCTGCAGCCGGATTTACAATAGTAGTCAGATAAACAAACTCATTCAAAACGGCTTTCTGCAAGGCTACCTCAGGCTCCTGACAGGCGGCGCCGTTCTTATTGGAATCCTCTTAATCGTATTTACCCGATGATAAGTCCGGCATGATCACAACCATCACATTTATTCCGTTAGTTGCAGCTTTAGCGATAGTGCTGGCGCCCTCAGCTAACAGGGGAATGATCAAAATACTGGCACTAGTTGGGACTCTAATTTCAAGCGTTCTGGCGATACAACTTGTTCTGCATTTTGACTTTGGCGGGGAACTGCAATTTGTCGAAAAATACGCCTGGATACCTTCCATCGGTGTCGACTATTTCTTGGGTATCGATGGACTGAATGCACTTTTAGTCCTGCTCGTTGCGTTTCTCTCTCCGATATTTGTCCTGGCGTCCTGGAAGGTTGATGAAAAAGCAAAAACTTATTTTAGCCTGCTATGCCTGCAGATTACCGCGCTATATGGAGCCTTCACTGCCCTCAATTTTTTCCATTGGTTTATTTTCTGGGAAGGAGCTCTCGTTCCCGTCTTTTTCCTGATCAAATTATACGGAGGCGATGGTCGTCATAAAGCGGCGATCAGTTTTTTTATTTTCACGGTGCTCGGTTCCGTTGCCATGTTATTGGGCGTCTTGCTGCTTTACTTGAACACGGGTTCTTTCGACTTCATAGAACTCAGGAAACTGGCCGTCGAAGGCGTAATATTTGAAAAACTCGGAGTTCTATACCCAACAATCTTCGTCGCGGTCATGTTGGGATTGTGGGTTAAAGTGCCATTATTTCCACTGCATCCCTGGCAGGCAGCCGCATATGCCGAAGCTCCGGTTGCAGTGAGCATGGTCCTGACTGGAGTGATGTCGAAAATGGGTGTTTACGGATTCCTGCGCTTGGTCGTTCCCGTATTCCCCGAAGCGATTCGCGATTACTCCAACACTTTACTCAACCTGACCTTGATCACCATCCTTTGGGGTGCATTCCTCGCACTCAGACAATCAGACATAAAACGCATTCTGGCCTACTCTTCTTTGAACCACGTCGCCTACTGCATGTTCGGCATTTTTGCAGTGGGTGCGGCAATGGGAGTCGACAAAATCAATGCTCCGGCCATCGCCATGCAAGGTGCCATCCTGCAAATGTTTGCCCACGGTATAGGAGCTTCCGGTTTGTTTTACGTAGCCGGGAAAATGGAAGAAGTTGGCGGTACGCGAGACATACGAGCCTTCGGAGGATTGGGAACGGTAATGCCTCGCTATGCGTTTGTATTCAGCTTTCTGATATTTTCATCGTTGGGGTTACCTTTTCTGGCCGGATTTGCGGCGGAGATTCTAATATTTTCAGGGGTGTTTTCCATCGCGCCAATTCACACTGGTTTTGCTTTATTGGGCTTGCTGGCCACGGCGATTTTTCTGCTCACAATCATCCAACGGATCTTCACCGGTAAAACGAATGCAACACATTTCGGTGCAACAGATATTTCTTATGGGGAAGTCTTAATTATTTTACCACTGCTTGTGCTGACCGTCTGGATTGGGGTGGCACCTTCAACTTGGCTAATTCTCAGCGATCAGTTTGTTCAAACCCTGGTATCTCTGTTAATCCGTTAAATGATCGCTCTTCTTACAGTCATCATTAGTTTTTCCGCTGCATCGATCATCGGTTTCATCCCGGGCAAGAATACCAAGCTGATTCGCAGCCTGGCTTTGCTGGCGGCGCTGGCTACTTTTGCGGCGTCTTTGGTATGCTACTTTCAATACCTGGCTGCGAACAGTCAGTTTCAGCAGGTGATCGATCTGGCTTGGATTCCAGCTATCGGTGCCCAATTCAAAGTTGGCGTGGATGGTCTGAGCATTAGCTTGTTGGTCCTCACGGGAATCGTGGCCATAAGCGGAGTCTTGTTTTCCTGGGAGCTGGAAGACCGAGCGAATCAGTTCTACGCCTATTACTTCGCGCTGATTGGTGGAGTGTTTGGCGTTTTCCTGTCCTTGGATCTCTTTCTGCTCTTCGTCTTTTACGAAATCGCCATCGTTCCCAAGTATTTTATAATAGCCATTTGGGGGAGTGGTAAAAAGACCTACGCGGCAATGAAGCTGGTGTTATTCTCATTTGTCGGCAGCGCAGTGGCGCTTTTTGGATTAATCGCCCTCTACTACGGATCCGGACAACACACCTTCGATTTGATTCAGTTGATGCAAGAAGGTGAGTTTTCCGAAACCTTCCAACTGATGGTATTTCCCATCCTTTTTGTCGGCTTTGCAATTCTGGCTGGCATGTGGCCTTTCCATACCTGGGCACCAACCGGCCACGTAGCGGCTCCAACCGCAGCATCAATGCTTCTGGCCGGTGTGGTTATGAAACTGGGCGCATACGGATGTCTACGAGTAGCCATTGGCTTGCTGCCATACGGAGCGATTTATTGGGCGCCAGTTATCGGCTGGATTGCCGTGATAAACATCGTTTACGGAGCCTTGATCGCCCTAGTGCAAAAGGATTTCAAATACGTGATTGGATATTCAAGCGTAAGTCATATGGGCTTCGTCTTGTTGGGACTGGCAACACTGAATGAAGTGGGGCTGATGGGCGCATCACTACAGATGTTCTCACACGGTATCATTGGAGCCTTGCTCTTCGCAATCGTGGGCACCGTTATCTATACCCGTACCCACACTCGCCAACTCTACGAGCTGCATAATTTGATGGCGCGCATGCCTGGAGTTTGTTGGGCCTTTATCATTGCAGGATTGGCTTCCATGGGTCTGCCGGGATTCAGTGGATTCGTATCGGAACTTCACGTCTTGATTGGCACCTGGAATCAGGATCAATTTTCGATCTGGATTATCATTCTGGCCGGTTTCGGCATTCTCGCCACCTTTACCTATACATTGGTGAAGATTCACGAGGCTTTTTTCCAAGCATCCCAATCACACTCGACCACAGAATCTTACGCACCTATGACCCTGGCAGAAAAGGCCGGTTGTGCCTTGCTGATCCTCTTCGCCGTGGCAATCGGCCTCTACCCGAAATTGTTGACCTCTATTCTCGAACCCAGTCTGGCTCCCATTCTTGAAGCTCTGGCAGTCGCCGCTGGCTGATTAAATTGTAATGAACTACCCACAGTTATTTCTAACAACCTTACCCGAGCTGATCGTCGTGCTGGGAATGTTCGTTGCCCTTGGGTTCGACTATACGAAATACAAAGAGCTCGATCCGCAAACTCGAAGCAACAAGGTAGCAGCGTTATCGACTATCGCGCTTATGCTAGGTCTGGCTGGAGTCGTGTGGCAGTTCTTACAGGTAACTGACGGAAGCAAAACTTTCAGCAATAGTTTTAATGGCCAAGTCGTGCTGACACCACTGACGTTGTGGTTTAAGGGGCTCATTTTTGTGTTGGCTCTTTTTGTCGTTCAATTTGCCAAAACTGATGTGCCTAACAAGCACGTCAGCGAGTATTTCGGACTAATATTGCTCAGCACTCTGGGGATGGGTTTCCTTATTACGGCTCAAAACTTGATAATGCTCTTTGTATCCATCGAGCTGATATCCCTGAGTCTTTATGGGCTTACCGCTTTCCAAACAGACAAGAAGTTTTCCGTCGAAGCAGGCATCAAGTATTTCACGATCGGGGGCGTATCATCAGCCTTTCTTTTGTTCGGCCTGAGTTATCTGTTCGGAGCGACCAATGAACTGAGCTTTGAAGGAATCACAGCCGCCATAACGAGCGGTGCGGCTCCTCAAAATTACGTCCTGATTGCTTCGGCCTTCCTGGTGGTCGGACTAGGATTTAAGATTGCTGCTGCCCCCTTCCATCTGTGGGCGCCGGATACGTATCAATGCGGACCAGTCCCAGTAGCGGCTTGGGTAGCATCAGGGTCAAAAATCGCCAGCTTCTTTCTCCTCGTTCAACTGTTCGGACCGGTTTTGGAGACATCGGAACAAAAGGAGACGCTCATTGCGGGAATCGTATTGGTATCGGTCCTCAGCATGGTGCTTGGAAATATTGGAGCGCTGAGGCAGTCCTGCGTAAAGCGGCTTCTTGCTTACTCCAGCATTGCACATGCAGGTTACATCCTAATTGGTTTGGTCGCGGCCAATGAGGACGGTTCGATCTCAGTCCTTTTTTATGCAGTGATCTATAGTCTGGCTACGTTGGGAGCATTTGCGACGATTGGTATCATTGACAGCCGTTTGGGACGAGAAGCCCAAATCGATGACTTTAACGGAACTTGGAAGCAGAATCCCGGCCTTAGTATACTTTTCATGATTTTCATTTTGTCGTTGGCAGGCATACCTCCCCTTTCCGGCTTCTTTGGAAAGTTTTATCTTTTTATGGCCGCTATTGGCTCGCAACCGGAAATAGCAAGTTGGTCCGAGGGTTTCTACTGGCTCGTAGCGGTAGCGTTATTGATGTCGGCAGTATCGCTTTTTTACTACGTCAAGGTATTGAAAGCCTTTCTTGTATCGGCGGACACCCCGAAGTTGCCATCCATACAAATTACAAAGGCCGAAGGCGCAGGATTACTGCTCCTGGCCGTACTAGTGGTCTATCTAGGAATTTATCCAACGGGTTTAGTGGAATTCATCGCCGCGAGCCTGGGCTAGGCTAGGATCCAGGCGTCAGAAGAATTGTGTGTTTTATTGAATTACCAGTATAATTGCTTTTAACGCCCTAAAAATCCTTACAATGCCTAGTATATCTCCTAGGCATTCTCTTTCTCATCCTGACTTGGGAAATTAAACCGACTCGAAAACAAGCCCACTCCTATCGTGATCGTAGCGCCTATGAATGTATAAAGAGGCCAGGCCAGATTCACCCTCTGGGTTACAACCACCATCCCCAGAAGGGCGCAAGCGAATCCTATAATACCGTCTCGTTCTCGCACTCGTTTACTGAGTAGTCCCAGGAAAAAAGAACCGAGCAGACCACCGTATGTATAGGAGGCGACTCCAAGAGCTACTTCGATGACTGTTCCTGTGAATTGAATAAAGGCCAGGGCGACCCCAACCAAGGCAACTCCCCATATCAAAGTAACCCATTTGGAAATCTTCAACAGCTGCGCGTCGGTTTTACCCTCCCCGGAAAGCGGTATGTAAATATCCAATACGGTAGCACTGGATAAGCTGGACAAGCTGCTTGAGAGCGTGCTCATAGCCGCGGCAAACAGTGCAGCCACAATCAGCCCGGAAATTCCAACCGGAAGTTCTTCTACGATGAATTTCGGGAAAATACCATCTGCCCGAGTCAGCCCAAGATCTTCCAAAGCTGCTCCCTGATAATAGGCAAACAGCATTACACCAATCACAAGAAAAAGAAGGAACTGGAGAAAGACGGCCACCCCACTCCAGCAAATGGCCTTTCTTGCCGCAGTCAGGTTTTTACAGGACAAAAGACGCTGAACAATGATTTGATCCGTTCCATGCGAGGCCAAACTAAACAATGCCCCGGCAAAGAGTGCTGTACAAAACGTATAGGGCTGCTGAATAAATTCCTTAAGCGTTAAGCTGGCTCCTAAATCGAACCACCGGAATTTATTATCCGAAGCCGCGGATTGAAATACAGTTTCCATCCCATCGGGCAATCGAATGAGAATAAATATGGCCGCAAAGAAAGCTCCACCCACATAGATTGCCATCTGAACCACATCCATCCATATGACCGAACGAATACCTCCGATATAAGTGTAAATGATGGTCAACAATCCAATAAAGACGATCGAAACCGCGTACAGCTGACCATCTGCAAAGGCCGAGAACAAAGTACTACTTTTCAATATTATTGTAAGTGGAATAGCCGCAGCAAACAGACGAACTCCATCGGCAAGAAGACGGGTGCCCATAAAAACACAGCTAGCCAGACGGCGCATTGAGGGTCCGAAACGCTCACCCAAATAATGGTAGGCTGTCTTCAGCTCGGAACGAAAGTAAACCGGCAACATAACGACAGCGATCACGATGCGCCCAAGCATATAACCCAGGGTCATTTGCAGAAAAGTCATGGTACCCAAGTAGGAAATCGCAGGCACGCTGATAAACGTAAGAACACTCGTCTCCGTAGCCACAATACTAAATAAAACTGCTCCCCAGGGAATTCGACGTCCTCCAAGAAAATAGTCGTCAGTGCTTTTTTGTTTTCGCCCTATCCAGGCGCCAAGGGTCGTTGAAACGACCATATAAAGCAAAATGATGATAATATCTACAGTGGAAAATCCCATGGTTTTGGACCAAAAGGCTATGAGTGATCAAAATATTGGGAAAGTCGGCGGTTTGCCTTCATGGAACAATTCTTATCGTCATCCCTTCAGGTTTATCAATCTTGAACTGGGAGAGGAAGACTGACAACATATCCCTCAAATCACATTTTATGGAAGGCAGATTCAAAGGATTACTCGTACCCATGTTGACTCCTTTCGACGCCACCGGGCAGGTCGACACATATAGAGCAGTTCAATTTGGAAAGGACCTTTTGGAAGTAGGTGTCACTGGATTGGCTCTTTTTGGGACGACTTCGGAAGGGCAATCGTTGGGCGTCCAAGAAAGAACCGACACCATGGACGCCTTAATTGCCGGGGGCATTCCCGCTGAAAAGCTTATGGTGGGTACAGGCTCCTGCGCTTTACCAGATGCCATCCACATGAGCAGAGAAGCCGTTGACAGGAATTGTGGCGGTGTTCTCATGCTTCCGCCCTTTTTCTACAAAGCTGTTTCCGATGAGGGAATTTTTCGATTCCTTGCGGAGGTGATCGAAGGCGTAGGCAATGCCGCATTAAATATTTATTTGTACCATATACCACCGGTAGCGCATGTCGGTTTCAACGTTGAGCTCGTGGCGCGGTTGGTAGAGCAATTTCCATCTCTGGTAGTAGGCCTGAAAAACAGTTCAGATGATCACAATTACTCGATTGCCCTTCGCGAATCTGCTCCCTCACTGGATGTATTCAGCGGATCGGAAGACTATCTTCTGGATACCCTGAAAATTGGCGGTGTGGGATGCATTTCGGCAACCGGAAATGTGAACGCTCGTAGAATAGTAGACTTGTATCGCAATTTTGAGATGCCAGAGGCGGAAAAACTGCAGGAGAATTTGAGCGTGATTCGGGCAATTTTTAAAAAAAGGCCCATGATTCCAGCCCTCAAAGCCACCGTATCGAAAAACTACGAACACCCACAATGGTTGGCCGTTCGCCCGCCCCTGGAAGAGCTACCCCTTGAGGATGGAGACGCAATTTTCGAGGAATTGGCGACCAACAATTTCTATGCCGACCAGTTATTTGCCGTAGCAGGCTAATATAAAAGTCGCTTGATACATCTTTAACTCTTTTAAGCTCAATGAGTCGTACGAAAAAACGGATGTATTGATCTCCTTTTGCAAACTCAAGAACCACATTACAGCCGAGGTCACGCTCTCGATGAAAAATTTGTTCGGTTTAACTCCGGTCAGCCTCTATGACAGCGAAGCAGAAACGGAACGTGCCATTGCTCACCGAGGACCGCTTCATAAACTTACCGAATACCCTCACCTAGAGCTTCTCGGAATCAAACCGGAACAAAGGCAATACGGAGATTCAGGCTATAGCGTCCCCAACATCATCGCCGATATTGTGAAAGCTCGTCCCATCCATTTGGCAATTGTCGACGGAATTACAGCAGTAAGCGGAGGAGAAATTCTCATTACCGATACGAACGAAAGGCCTGAAGTGCAACTCACAGCACCAGGAGTCATGATTGCCGGATGCAACCCGGTTTCAACTGACGCAATCGCAACCGCCTGCATGGGCTATGACGATCCTCGAGCGGAACGAGGCTCCTGGCCGTTTGAAGAATGCGACAACCACATTCTTTTAGTTGAACAGGCTGGGCTGGGACCCGCCGACCTCGACAAAATAGAGGCACGAGGTATGTCCATAAAAAAAGCCTTCCTCCCCTATTGATCGAAATTCTTGACCGCAGGTAAAGCCGATTAAGTAATTATCTCGTGCCAGACTTTGCCGTGCACGTCGGTCAGGCGTAAGTTGCGGCCGCCGTATTGGAAAGTCAGCGCTTCATGATCAATACCGACCATGTGAAGGACGGTAGCCCAAAGCTCGTAGATATTGGAGATCTTGTCTATTGCGTGGTAACCGAACTCATCAGTAGCACCATAAATGGCTCCTCCCTTGATCCCGCCACCCGCCAGCCATGCACTAAAACCTTGCGGGTTATGATCGCGGCCAATGACATTGCTCATTTGGGCAAAGGGATTTCGGCCGAATTCACCTGTGAATACTAAAAGGGTTTCGTCGAGCAAACCACGCTGCTTGAGATCCTTGATTAAAGCTGCGATGGGCTGATCAACCTGATGGGCCATGGAAGCATGACCGGTTTCAATGTCACTATGCTGATCCCACGGATTCGCTTTTTGGACATTATTTACACGGGGACAGCAGGATAATTCGATGAATCGAACGCCACGCTCCACCAGACGACGGGCCATCAAACACTGCCGAGCATATTCTGACTTACCAACGGTCGGATCATTCACTCCATACAATTCTAAAATGCCGTCCGGTTCGTCTGAAATATCGGTCAGTTCAGGCACCGCTTCCTGCATGAGATAAGCGGTTTCTGCGTTTTCCACCGAAGCCATCACGGCGTCAGCCGCCGCGGTCCTGTCGGCAAAGCCTTTATCCAGATTCTTAATAATATCCAATGCCTTCCTTTGCTCATGCTTTAAACGAGATGGCTGGATATTAGGAACCGCTTGGGAGCCGGATATTTTAAAAATAGATCCACCGGTCGTAGCTGGTAAAAATGCATTGCCGTATAGGCTGACCCCGCCGTGTGGCGGCCCAGCCGTGTCAGTTTGCAGAACAATATAGCCGGGTAAATTTTTATTTTCCGAGCCGATTCCATAAGTCACCCAGGCTCCAACGCTTGGATGGCCTAAAAACGGAAAGCCCGAGTGCATGAAAAAGTTTCCCTGAGCGTGCTCACTAAATTCGACAGTAAGAGAACGAATAACTGCAAGATCATCAGCCTGCTCTGCAATATGCGGAAAGAGATCCGTCATCTCTATTCCTGACTCACCATACTTTTTGTAGTCCCAATAGGAGCCCAAGATGTTTCCTACCTGATCAAATTGCGTGCGAGCCAACTTCATGGGCATGGGCTGACCATGCATCTCGCGCAATATAGGTTTAGGATCAAAAGAGTCCACATGCGAAACCCCACCAGACATGTATAGGAAGACAACCGACTTCGCCTTTGCTGCGTGATGAAACTTTGGAGTATAGCTACTTTTCGCAGATAAGGAATTAATAAGGCCGGACAATGTCAGCGCAGCGGCCCCCTGGGAGGTCAGCTTCAAAAACTCACGACGGTTATATTGGTTTACGGACATCAATCGATACTCGAGTTACTTAATTATGATTGATAGGAGGGGTTGCCAAAACCACCGAATTTTTAACGGCCCGTTCCAATCAGTAATTATTTGTAGGAGTGGCTTTATGCCGCGATGTCTAAGACGCGCGATTCGCAGCATAAAGCCACTCCTGCAATTTAACTTAATGCACATAGATAAACTCCTTTGTATTCATCAACGCAAATGCGATGTTTTGCATGGCCGTATTCGAATTCTCGATACTTCCGTAATACTCAACCAGTTGATCGGACTCTTCCGCACTCGGTACACGTGCGTATGCATCCCAAAACAGAGCTTCAATTTTGGCCTTGGCAGGGGCGTCACCAAGTCTTGCTTGAACCTTTTCACCCCATTCTTTAGCAGCTTCCTGAACAAATTCACCATTCATCATACTCAAAGCTTGGGCAGGTACATTGGTACTGTCCCGACGGCTGACGGTGGTTGTCGAGATCGGGAGGTTGAAAGTCGTTAAAAAAGGATCCAGTTTATTGCGTTTTACGTAGGCATATACACCTCGTTTAAACTCTACTCGGGCCATACTGTTTATTGAATCCATAATAGCCTCAGCATCTAACCGGCGGGGAGTGTAATAAGACAGGTATAAATTTTCAGGATCTTTTTCTATCACTTCATCAGGTGCCAAACTGACCGACCTAAAAGTTCGGCTGGAAACCAATTGCTTCAATGCCGTTTTTATGGACCAACCTCTTTTCTCAAAATCAAGTGCCAGATAATCAAGGAGATCCGGATGGGTCGGCTTTTGTCCAAGGCGGCCGAAATTATCAGTAGTCAGAACAATGCCACGCCCAAAGACGTAATGCCAGAGACGGTTGACCAATACACGGGACTTTAGGGTGTTATTTTTGCCAATAATATCCTGAGCCAGTTCCAAACGCCCTGAGTTTTCTCCCGTGTAGTGCTTATTTGCGAACACTTCCAAAAATTGACGAGGCACCAACTCGTCGGGATTGTGGTGCTCACCGCGAACCAACAATGGCTGATCGATGACATCGCCTTCAATGAAGGCAGGTGCACGCGTGGGAATGGGAATATCGTTTTCCAAATCTCGGTAATAGGCAAAAAGCTTCCCCAGCTTTTCCGGAAGGATTTCGAATTGATTGGGCAAGAAATTGAAACGCACAAAGACGCTTAAAAATTCTGCTTGAACATCACTGATCCGATTCCTTCTCCATGACGCAATTGATTGCTTAAGTGCTTTCTGGTAGGCATTGAGGAGGGACTCTCGATCTGTGACTGAGACATCGTCTTTCAAAACCGTGTAGAGCGGTAAACCCAGCTCTTTCATTTCGACTTTTCCGCCAATCACTTCGGTAACCCCAAACCAGGATGGCTCTTCTTTAAACTTGGTAGGCTTATCCCCCGCCGTGGAAATCTGGTAATACACCTGCTCTTCGTTCCAGAATTTGTATTTGGCCAGTGGGAACCATTGCAGGAAACCGGTATCGGCATATTCGTAGGGATGCAACCCTTGTTCCAAGGGGTAGCTACGGGCCGACATGCGAATAGCCCCATTGAACCCAGCGGCCCGCATAAAACTCCAATCCCCTTTGGCTTCGTGGTAAGGCGACTGAAGGGTTCCGTTGTGCTTATTGGAAAACAAATTGCTGTAAACGCCGCGTGGAAAAATTTCTGAGATCGCGTAAAAGCCCTTCCCTGCGACCGCAAAGGATCCGGATGGACTAACCTTGGCGCTTACGCCATTCCCTTCCATAAACCAGGATTCGAGCGTTTTCTGGTCTCGCAGGTCCGCGTAATAAGTCGCGTCCTTCTTGGCTTCTTCAAAACCTTTCAAATCCGCGGCATGGGCTTTCAGTTGCTCCTTCCATGCCCTGCTTATTTCATCGGCTGGTTTTTCCAGCCACAGTTTTACAGGTGCCAGAGGATGGTAATCTCCGATGGTGTTGACCTCTCGCTTTAGGTTGAAGTCGTTTAAAGCCTGAGGATCTGTTGGCAGTTCTTTTTTGCGCTTACGGCGTTCTTTTTTCAGGTCGTCGAATATTTCCTGTTCTTCCTCAGTCGGGGCAAAGGAAAAGCTGGCCAGTCGTTCGACAGCGACGTCCACATGTTCCATCCAGTAATCGGCCATACCTCTTTGAATTTTAGCCTTCAATCGAGCCATGGCCCCTTTGTTCAGCTCCTGTTTTTCCTTAATATCCACGTTTCGGGTTCCAGGCCGATTGCTAATCATGATACCATAGAAACGATAAAAATCTTTTTGGCTGATGGGATCAAACTTGTGGTTGTGACATCGCGCGCAAGAAACCGTCACCCCCATCATGGCCTTCGAAATGACATCGATCTGATTATCCGTGTAATTGATTTGTTCTTGGTAGGCATCGACCACGCCAAAGCCGTACGGTACCATACGATAGTGTGCCGGTCCAATGGCTGATTCGTTAATTTCAAGCTCCTCGTTGATCCGTGGCCGCTTTATCAAATCGCCGGCAATATGCTCCACGAGCAAATCATCGTAGGGCACGTCCTCATTCAGAGCGCGGATTATGTAATCCCGGTAAATTCCTGCGAAAGGAATGACTGGGTCCCCTTCACTTCCGTGGGTTTCTGCAAAACGATACCAGTCCATCCAGTAACGCCCCCAACGCTCGCCATATGCTTTGGAAGCAAGCAGATCACTAACCATAGCTTCGTATGCCATTTCAGAGGGGTTGGCTACGAATGCTTTCACCACCTCTGCTTTTGGAGGAAGACCCGTCAGGACTAAATGTAAACGACGCACCAGGGTTTCTGGATCGGCCAATACCTGCGGCTCCAGTCCTTGCTCTTTCATGTAAGCATAAACGAACTGATCAATCGCAGTTTCGTTCCAATCCGGATTCTCAGACTTAGGTGGACGTGTTTTTTTCAAAGGTTGAAAGGACCACCATTGGCTCCTATTTTCCAAAAGGGTTTCCCAGTCAATAGCATTGTCTAAATCGAGTTGAGTAGGCTTTCTATCCCGGGGATCGGGTGCCCCCATAAGGACCCATTCCTCGAAATTGGCGATAACATGATCCTCCAACTTTGGTCCATTGTCTGGCATATCAAAGCCATCCTGATGACGAATGGCCCAAATCAAGGCACTGTTGTCCGGATTTCCGGGCTCAACAACACTTCCCTGATCACTTCCCACAAGTAATCCTTCCCGCCAATCAAGCGCTAAGCCGGCCTCAGTCTTATTGACGCTGTTGTGGCAGTCATAACAGGTTTCAGCCAAAATGGGCCGGATTTTTTTTTCAAAAAACTCCAGCTCGTCTGGAAGAATCCCAGGCAAGGCGTGACAGATCAATATCAACGCAAAAGTAATTAAATAGCTTCTCATTATCGTTATCTGAGACCGGGATGTCTCTGCATAAGCAAAATACTTTCGAATAGAATAAGCTCAAAGTAATCTTATTTACGATCGTTGTCGAGTCGATAGCATTACCCCCTGTTTCATGATTTCAATCCCGATCTCAGAAGCAATGGCGTTAGCCGAAACTACCAAGCCGCGTTCAGCTACGCCCGAGTTCTTTTTTGCGCCTCCCGTTACGAGAAAAATTACAAAGAAAACCAATACAGGACGGGAGGAGAGCACCTCCGCCATGAAGTTAGAAACATAGCAGGACTTCCATAGTACAGCAGGGCGCTACGGAACCAACTTTATCCTAACCATATGCAGCTCGAACCTATAATTCTTTTCCTTCACAGTTGATCCTTCGATCTTCACAATATTAATACGATGTCATCCATAAGACCAGGAATCGATGTTGCTGCCGGGCAAGATTTTTCTCTCCTGCGTGGCGCTAAAGTGGGAATTCTTGCAAACAAAGCCTTCCACGTTGTCGGAGCACCCTACATCGATTCTCGGAGATGGATCGATTCTACATTGGATCAGGGTATCACAAAAGATGGCTTCAACCTCGAGACTGTGGAGTTCACCCCTCGATTCCAGAAACACGCTAGCACGCTTTGCCAAGGTATTCAGATTAAAATCACCGACCGAAAAACGTTTAAACCTTATCGATTCGGCATCACCTTGCTATAGGGTGCGGCTCGAGCTTTTCCGGGAGATTTTTAATGGCGAAAGGAGCC
>CEUS01109491.1_pt1 | contig 13556 bp, 9 predicted proteins | sample 427031 | NCBI WGS metagenome assembly CEUS01 (sample SAMEA2622837, study PRJEB7988) | marine metagenome | biome: marine biome (ENVO:00000447); feature: marine epipelagic mixed layer (ENVO:xxxxxxxxx); material: "saline water (ENVO:00002010), including plankton (ENVO:xxxxxxxx)" | depth 140 m | reverse complement strand
ATACTCAATGCATTAATATTGTAAGCAGTGCTAAAAAAATCTCCTTTAATGTAACAAGGAATATCATTATCAGTTAAAATACCTTTTGCCATTTCAGCCAATATCGACCCATCATACTTTCCAATTACAATCCAATCTTCTAATGATTCCAAATTTTTCCCCATGTTTTAGATTAACGGTCAAATAGAGATGGGCGACTAAATGTTCCACCACGTTGTTCAAATCTTAGATCTCTAAGATTAGGAGATTTTACATTCAATTTTAAGTATAATCCTGAAGCATAGCCACCTGGAGTCCAATTAAGACTTAATTCCCAGCAATGTAAGTCACGGTATATTGAAAATGTTTGGCTAACGAGATCTTGATTGATTAGATCAAATCGTGCATTATATTGAATTTTCCATGCTTCTGTAAATTGGATAGTTGAATTGGATGACATCCAGAATGTTTTTTGAGGATTATTTGGATTTACATTGTTGTAAGAAAAACTAAAACTAGCAGATGTAGACCAAAGATCACCTGAAGGTGCTGTGTTTCCACCTATCGCTCCAGGACTACTAAACATATTTGCTAAATTGGCTCCATCTACCCGTTGATCTGTATTTGTAGTATCATCTATTACTTCTTCATCTTCTGGCTCATATGATAATCTTTTGCCTGAAAATCTAAAGCCTGTAGAAAAACGAGCATTAATAAGTCTAGGCGATGGTAATCCATTATTTGTTTTAAATGTATTTATTCTCATATTATTCTTTTTATCAAAATCATACCAGTCATGAGTCATAGAAAAATCTAAGTTTAATTTTCGGCTAATATTAGCTCGTATAGATGAATTAATATTGTTCCATTGGAAATCTTCAGCTACAAAATTCCTTCCTGTGCTCATGCGCCATGAAAAAAGATCTTGTTTTTTTTCATTATCTCCATCCACGATTTTTGCTTGGAAAATATTATTAAGAGATATATTCATTGATTGGTTTTCACCTCGTGGTGTTCCACCAGCTAATGTACCCGAGAAGCGATCAAAATAAACTATTTCTCCATTATCTTGCTGAATAGCTTGATAGTAACCAGGGTTCATTCCAAATACATCTTTAGAAAAATCTGGACGATATGAATAACCAATAGAAGGAGATGCTACATGACGTATTGATTCCATTTTTCCAAATTTTACTGGGAATAAACCATAAACTTGTGTGTTCATACTTATATTAAATGATCCAGTTGTTCTAGTCGTGAAACCTTTAACTTCATTTTTATTTATTTGCCCTGTGGTCGTATCAATTAATCCAGCATAGCTTCTATTTACCCAATCCGATTTCAAAGAAATACTTGGAGAAACATTAAAATATTTAAAAATTTTAGATGACATATTTATTCCCGATGAATGAGAAACTATATAATCAGAAAAAGTTTGTTCTAATGGGTCGTTATTTTCATTTTTTATCCACTGATAGCCTTTTGTGGAATCATCAACTGCATATTCTTCAGATTCAAAATAATTTTTCAAGTTATTAGTAAACCTAGAAGAATAATTATAATTAATATTATTATACCATTTTTTCTTCGTTGATTTAGTCGGAAAAAGAGCACGTTGGCTATGTGAAAATGCAAGTTGAGGCAATGTATTATTTGTTATATTTATTTGTTGCCCAGCTCTTGATGGTTTAGAGAAAAAAACAGAGTTTTCATCAATTTTTTTCTCAGCCATAAGGTCACGTCTGGATGAAAGATTTATACTAAGACTATTACGTGACTTCGGCCATCTCTTAGAATAAGTTGCATTGGACACAGCTTGTTGGTTTAGTCTTTTTTGTTGTTCAATACCTGTCCTACGATTATAATCACCACTGGAATAATAACTAGCATTCACCGCAGCAGATTGATTATTTCTTAATTGTTGACGATGATTCCACCTTACTACATAATCAGTTTGTCTATTTGAACCTAAATTATAAATATCTCGATCTTGTTCAGGTACTGACCCTGAGAATCTTTGTTTTGTTTCTAAATCAAAGCTGCCAGAATATGCATATCGTTTCATATAATTATTTTGAGAACGTAACGTGATGCCATCTCTATCGTATAAACTCATTGTAAATTTTGAATCAAAATAGTCACTTGCTGCCCAATAGTATCCTAGCCCATTAATATAACCACCCCATCTCGCATCAGTACCATATGATGGCATTATCCAACCTGAATGGCGATTACCTTTTTGATGTGGAAATAAACCAAATGGGACACCAAAAATAGGAATATTAGCAATATAGAGTATAATAGGTCGAGCAAGAACTTTATCTTCATTGATCATTTTCATTTTATTCATTTCAAAATGAAAATGGGGATGGTCCAAATCACAAGTGGTATATGCTGCATCATCAATGTAAAAAATACTCATGTCTTGGTTTCTTATTTCTTTGCCATGATAAAATCCATCATCAGCTTTTGTCTTTCCTCGAATTACCTTTCCATTTTTTGTTTCTAAATTATATATCATTGTATCTCCAACCATTGGCTCATCACCTGCCTCTACCATAGTTGGGCGAAAACTACCATATAGTGAATCTCTTTCAGATTCAGGAAGTGCTTTTAACAAATTATTTTTCCACGCAACATTTATGAACCCAGCAGTAAGGTTAATATTGGTATAATCAATACTTGCATCACCATGAAGATCTGTTGACTCATCAGACATATTATATTCAATATCTTCTGATTTATATTTTATTGGTCCTTCCATTTGAGCATCTGCTGAATCTGGAGTGTAAATTCCTTCTGAACCTCCAGAAATAAATATTGTTTCCAAATCATTATCTTTGAACTTCATTTGAATTGTATCGCCAGATGCTTTGTTTTTACCTTGATAAATTGAATCCTCAAAAATATGATAAAGAGTCGTAGCCATACCTTCCAGTCTCATCGAATCTAATTTACCATCAATAAAAAACCCGCGGAGAGCTGATCCGGTCATATCATCTGAAAAATTGACAGAATCACTATAGCTTACGCTATCGCCATCAATTACTTCGATCCATTCTCTAAATCCATTGATTGGATTAGTAACATGGGCATCACTAGGAATGAAAACTCTATCTAGTACATCATCATTGTATGATAAATAAATTTCGCTACCTGCAATCGTTTGTTCATTATCAATTATTTTAGGATTGATTTTCATGACAGTTTTGCCATTTTCTCTATCATAGATTGCTTCACCACATGTAGCTATACGCTCTTCTTCTGTTATTATAACATCACCTCTGGCAGCATATGAAACACCATCTGATTCAGGCAATTCAACATATTCAATCGTATTACTTTTGATGATCTGTTTATCTTGAACTAGAGTAGCATTCCCATTTGCTGAGCCACTATCTAATTCAGAAAAATAATATAAAGTATCTGCTATTAGACTATATGTTGTATCCCAAACATGTGTATTACTATAAGCGATCATTATATTTTTTGGAGAATCGACAAATAAGGAATCACAAGTCAAGTTTTGGTCATCCTTGACCATTGAAACATTCTCAAATAGGAACCCTTTTTCAGTCTTCTTATTAAACCTAGCCCAATTACAATTCATGGTCATTTCACCTTTTTTAAATTCGACATTTCCTTTTAGATATTGTATGGACTCACCATTTATAGTGACGTTTTCAAGAACATCAGCTCTTATAAGACGTAGTCGATTATCCTGTGCATAAACAGATGCAAATAAAAAGATGAAATATAATATCCATTTTTTAACCTTATTATGATTTCTATTTAATTGCCGCATTGAATTATTTAAAGACACAATTTATTTAATGTTTCCTCGGAATATTTCTTATATCCTAACGTTTTGAAGAAGAAAAAGGTTTCATTATTTCCCTTTGGGGAATAATTCTTGATTATTTGAAGGGACAGATTTTGGTTAATAACCAAAAACGATTGTGACATGATCAAATCTATGCCATTCATAATATGAAATTTACGCTAATTCTATTCAGTCAATTAACGTAAACTTATATATCGATTTGGAGACTAATTATGAAAATTAAATGGCAAATATTTGCAACTATACTTTTATTATTTGTTGCAAGTTGCAGTAAGGATAATGACAAAATGGACGGTGAATTGATTATTGAAGATTTGAAAGTAGGAGAGGGTGCCCCGGTTGAAAAATATAATATAGTTACAGTTAATTATACCGGATGGTTAACTGATGATACAAAATTTGATTCATCTCTTAATCCAGGTCGCTCACCATTTCGATTTACTGTTGGTGGAGGTCAAGTAATAAAAGGATGGGATGAAGGGCTATTAGGAATGAAAGTTGGAGGCAAACGAAAACTAACTATTCCACCTAGTATGGGTTATGGGAATCGAGATATGGGTGTGATCCCTCCAAATTCGACCTTGATTTTTGAGATTGATCTACTCATTATAGAATAAATCTAAAAAGACTTTGAGCCACTGAGCGGAGTCGAACCGCTGACCTACGCATTACGAATGCGTTGCTCTACCAGCTGAGCTACAGTGGCAATTACTAAAAAATATAATTTTATTTCTATATTTGTAACTATCCATCATCTTATTCTTCAATATTATTTTCTAGCTGATAATATTTTGCTGTACGATATGCTCCGTATACTTCTCCACCATATATTGTAATAGCAACCCCAATCCAAAATGGTGAAAGAATACTATTTTTATTATAAGACTTAATTGCTGAATTGATTGATAGTCCACTTAATATGAATCCAAGCAAACCATCTGATGTTCTCCCAGAATATGCTCGTCCTAGTCCTGGAGCAAACATTGATAGTCCTGCAGCAAAAATTGGAGATTTTCTATTTTTTATGGGATTAGAGAGATCTACAGGATCTATCATTCTACCATCAATATGATATTTGCCATTTATTTTTGTATGAGCTTCATAAGCAAAAGGGCTACATCTAACAATTCTATCAGAAGTCATAAACAAGCCAGATATAGCGCCATGTTTATGGATTGCTTCAGCTCCATATAAAGAACAGTTAGGATAAAATTGACAATTAACATTTGGGTTATTGTAAGAAAGTCGTTGCCATTTTGAAATAGGATAAATTAGCATTTTTTGAAAAAAACTATTATTTGGTGCATTATATAATGAATCTGCAGGATATTGCGCAAAAAGTGGAAAAATGAATAAAAGTGTTTTGATTAAAGACTTCATTACACTCAATTTTAGGGACGATGAAGCTGATAAATCCAACCAAACTTATAATATTTTCGGTATTTTTTTCCCTTGTGGAGTTATCTGCACAAGATAAAACGATTTATATTTTGCATACAAATAATACAAATGGAGCATTAGAAAATTGTTATTGTCCTGATCGTCCATTTGGATCAGTAGAAAAACGTTCGGTTTATATATCCAATTTTATTGAAAAAAATCCGAATACTATTTTAGTAGATGCCGGTGATATTTTTACAATGAATCACAAATCATATAAAGATAGTTTAATGGCTGAAGCTTATAAACTTCTTTCATATGATGCTCTATTATTTGGTGATCAAGAAATAACTATGAATCCTAAAACTCTTAATTCATTAAAAAACCAAATGGGAACTCCTGTAATTGGTACAAACTTTGTAGATGAAGGCTTTTTGTCTTCTACAATTATCAAGAAAGATGGAATAAGAATTGCAATCCTAGGAGTTATGGATGAGTATGCCATTAAGTATTATCCTGAAGAAATAAGAGCAAAAATCAAGCTATTGGATCCTGTAGAATCAATCAAAAATGAAATGAGTCGATTAAATAATAAAGTAGATGTTTTTATCCTATTAAGTCATAATGGTGTAGATCTTGATAAGAGCATTGCTAAAAAATTAAATGGTTTAGATGTAATTGTTGGTTCTCATAGCCAATCTACAATTGAATCTCCAAAAGAAGTTAATGGGACTCTGATTGCACAGGCAGGTAAAGCAGGTTACTATATTGGAGTAATCGAATTATCAATTAAGAATGGTAAGGTAGTTGAAAAAAGTGGCAAAATTGATACAATGAAATTTGAAATGCCAGATGATCCCAAAATAATGAAATTAATAGAAGAGTATGAAAAAACAACTGGACGTATGAATCGCAATAAACAAAAAATAATGAAAGCTAAAAATTAATGGATCAATTCAGTGATCTTTTAGCATCAGATCCTATTTATATGGCCATTGCTGTTGTTTTAGCTGTAATAATTTTATTAGGTGTTGTTAAAAAATTGATCAAGTTGGTACTGGTTGTAAGCGCAATATTAGTTTTATGGATTGCATATACAACTTGGACTGGCGGAGATACTTCTATTAAATCTTTAACTGATGAGCTACAATCAGGAGTTGATGCTGTCAAAAACAAAGCATCAGAGGTGGGGGAGAAGGCAAAAGAGAATGCAGTAAAAAAGATTGATGAAAAGATGAGAAATTAGATTACTAAAATTATTTTGACATTAGTTTTTCATTCGTGTCACGCAGTTTCCCTGAAAGCAACTTAATTATACCTTCCATAATTTCACTTTGACTTCCCATAACTTCATAAAAACCTTCTTGTTCTATCTTAAACAGAGTTGAATCTTCAGTAACAGTTGCATCTGCAGAACGTGGTTCGCCATCTAATAAAGCCATTTCCCCAAGACATGCACCTTTGCCTAGACGAACGATTTCCTGATCTCCTTTATGAATTTTTACATTTCCATCCACAACGATAAATAAAGAATCACCATAGTCACCTTCAGCCATTATTTGTGTATTGGCTTCAAAATCAACTTCTTCAGTGATTTGTGCGACACGGGATAAATTTTCTGCCGGTATTGATTTAAACATATCAACAGATTTCAAGATTATTGTTTTTTCTAAAGTTGAATACATAGCTAATTCCAGTCCCTCTAATTTAAAACGGTCTTTAGGAATGAAATCAAGTTTCTGACCATTTTTTTGTAATTGTCTTGCAAGTAACTCTTGATTAGCACTTGAAGGGGAAACCTTTTCCCAATCCAATGATTTAAAAATATCTGATTTTTCAGATTTTATAATATAATCTAAAGAAATAGCAGATTTCCATTTATCTGCATCATAAATGAATTTTGTTAATTCATCATCAAAATTATTTGGCAATTTATCAAAATGATTATGGCCTATATCACTTCGCTCATCAAGAGAAATCGGTTCAATTAAAGGATTAATTATACTTCGTTGATCCTTTGAAAAAATATTTTCAAAAAACTCTAACAAAAATGGCAATTTAGATGGATCTCTACTTTTTACAGTTTGTATATATGTTTCAATAGGTGTATCTGGTTTGTCCATGACACCTAATTTTAAAAGAGTTGGAAGAATATTTTGAATTTCGCTATTTAAAAAATCATTCAGTAAAAATGTGTTTTCATCTTCTGGAAGAATTTTTATTGTTTCATATAGAGCATATAATCTATTAGCTATTGTATTGATCTCATTGGAAATAATTTTAATATTGTCTTCACTTAGAGGCTCAACTCTTGCAATTGTAAGTAAAGCATCAACTGATTCTTTATAAATATTTTGATCTGTTGATTTTAATTGTGATATTAAAAGTTCAATGGATTTGTTTTCTGGATACTCTCGAAGTGCCCTAATAATTCCCAACCCTAATTTTCTAGGAGTCTCATTAGAAGATAAAAGTGAATCAAATTGATCTAAGATTATTTCATCAGAATATTTACGAAGTGTCTGTCTTGCTTGAAGACTAGTCTTAGCAATATCTAGGTTTGAAATAATCGCTGGTATTAACTCATCATCATTATGTCTTTCAGCAATTGTTAATGCAACATTGCTAATAATATGTCCTTCATTTTTTAAAAATTGAATTAATTTTTCCTGTGTTAAAATGCTATCATCGTGGATTAATTGTTTTAATGCAATTGCCTGAGTTAATTCATTATCACTATTAAGCATCTTATTTAAGATTTCTTCTGCTTGGTCTTTAGAACCTGATTCTAATTGAATAATAGCAATTGCACATGCGGCTCGTATTTCTTGATCTTCATCATCAAGGCGTTTTTCTAATTCAGATAATGCTTCCTCAATATTTCTACGCCCAGCAACGATGATTGCCTCTGATGTTACGTCATCATTCTTATTCATTGCTGAGATAATTACATCATTTGACAGTATAGATTCTTCATCCCATGCCATACTTAATATTCGTTTTCTTACTTCGGAACTACCTTCATTGAATAAATTTTGAATTGTATTTTTCCAAGAAGAGAGAGGGAGTCCTTCAATAATTTCTAAAGCAAATAGTTGTTTTATTTCATCATCTGACGACAGTGTTTCTTCAATGGTTTTTACCATAGCGGCATCTTGCACATCAATGCTTAGTTCTTCAAAATCAATTTGTCGTTTTGAGATAGCATTCTCTAATTGTTTTACATATCCATTTTTAACCCTAAATGCAGTAAATAGCCACCCAGCAATCGCTCCAAGCGAAACAATACTGAGATATTGTATTGAAATGATTTTAACTAATAAGAAAGTTGTAAAGCCTCCCAGTCCTTCACCTATTGATTTTATTGTTCCACTAACCTGAGGTTTTAAGGTTTTGCGTATGACGGGAGGGACGGGCAGCCAAAGTAATTCTAATGATGATGTATTAATTGTGAACTTGAAGGTTTGATCAGAAAATTTCGCAAAACTTACACTCATTAAGATTGGCGCAAATAAAATTGCTGTTGATCCAGCAATTAAGAAAAATGGTAAGATTAGCAAACCAAATAAAATGCCAAAACGTGATAAGATATTACCTGTTACAAAAAATTGCATTATTATTGATGCAGCACCCGCGACTGAATAAAATAAACCAAAAAAACCAACCAATCCACTCTCATCGGGGAATGATGCACTAGCAACCATTTTAAATTGATAATCCACCAAAATTGTAACTATAGCGGATAGGAACACTATCGTTCCGATACCAATAATAAAAGGATCTTTCTTCTTCTTTTCTTTTTTCTTTTTAGTCGTAGAAGTTATTTTTTTTGCAGGCGACTTCTTTAAGTATTTAATTGAATTAAGACCAAAAAACATAGTTAAGCCTAATAAACCTGCAGCTACAAATAATAATTCATCCGTCCCAAATACATTTACAAATGGTTTCAGAATCATACCAATTAGCATCACAGCGAAAGAGCCTCCACCACCAATAATACCAAATAGCCGTTTTGCTTGCTGAGGCTCAAATGATTCAGCTGCAAATCCCCAAAATTGAATGATCATTATACCCACTACAAGCTCTATCCAAATATATACAGTTGGGATTACCCAACCTGTAATTATTGGCTGAGCAATAATAAATGTAGAAATGAAGATTGAACTGGTAATCGTGAAAAGTAAGCGTGGTGATAATTTTTTTGATAGTTTTGTATAATAGGTCAGCACTGGAGCAATAACAACGGCAACCCCAAGAAACATAAGAGGTAAAATCGATTTTTCAAAACGGCTTAAAAAATAAGCATCTTTAGCTGTCTTTGCTACCAAGCCCATAGCAACCATAAAAAATGAGAAGCAGAAAAAAGTCAATACCATTTTCCCTTCCCCGCGTTTGACATTGACTATATTTTTTAAAAATTTCATTTAATTTAAATTGTTGTTATGATTGAATAATCGAAGCCACTTTCATTGATTAGATCCATAAAAAATCCTGCAAAAAAACTAAATAACATAATGAGCAATCCTATAAAGGCAACTGTTACTATTAGTAAAATACCGTTAATAAAGAAATATTGTCTTAATTGATCTAAAGCAATACCAAAGCTTTTGGCATCCTTGTTCTCTAAAGCAAATTGAAAATGATTAGATGCCACCGTCAGTTTTGTCCCCAAAACAATATTGATAATTCCTATAATAACTGTTGGAATTGCAAATACGAAAATTGTTAAACAGTAAATAGCGCCTAAGATGATATTCATAATACCAACAAGTTTGGTCCACTTAGATAATTTATCCATCGTTAAAAAACCATTTTCATCTAGGCTATAATTCAAATTATTTTTTGTAGATGTTTTTCGTTTTTCTGCCATTATATTTTATTATTTAAATAATTGTATGTGGTTTTCTAATCGAATATTATACCATTAATATGATGAAGTTATCGGTGATTAAATAGAATCAAAAGAAAATAACCGCCTATTCCTTCGATTTTTAACAATTATTGATTCATTAATAAAGTGTTTATTTTTTACTATAATAGGTTTATAATTAAGGTATACCCTTTCCGAGGTAAATACATGAAAAACGTCAAAAATAACAAGGTTTTGCTATCTAACTCGTTTGTTAGAGTGTTAATCAGAGGAATCTTTCCTCTGGTCCTATTGGCTTTCTCTTCATGTGGTGATGATATGCTAAATACTGAAATAACAGCTTCGAATAAAAATGAAAATTTCGAATTGACTTTGAAAGTAGATCCTGATATTGTTTATTTGAATAGTAGCACGAAAGTAACAGTTATTATTAAACGTTTAACTGAAAGTTCAACTACCCCTTCCTCATTACAATTAGACGCTGTTGGTGGTAAACTTGATGGTAGTGGATTGACTTTCAATAGTTCTTATACTACAGGAACAGTTATTACAGTTACAGGTAAACTAGATTCAAAAATTAATTCTAAATTTGAAGTTTTAGCGTTCTTTGTTCCTTCATATTCATATTCTAATGGTAATTATACTAATTATATGGAGAATGGTCATGTAACAGCGAGGTACGATAATATTAATGTAACGCTTCCAATTCAAATGGCTAAACCAAGGCAAAAGTGATTAAGAGACACAAAATTATTTTATTTCTGCTCTTGAGCACAATTATATTTTCTCAACAAAGAGCATCAAGATCTTCTTCTAGTAGTTCAAATATACCAAAAGATTTAAGGAGTCTTCAGTTTGAGCAACTCAAACTTAGTTATATTCAAACTGATCGTGCATTAGCCATTTTGAAAACGATGGGTTATGCTGTAGTGGAATTTAGGTCAGCTAAAGGCGAAATATCTGGAGAGAATAATTTTACTCCAATTTTTTCAAATTACAATTCAGATTTAAATGCTCCTGGGGCTTTACCAGTCATTATTAAGCTTCCAGATACCGAAACTATTTCCTTGGTTGAAAAAAGTGTCGCAAAAAAAGCGTTAAGATCAAGTGAAAGAGCGGCATTAGGTGTTGATTTAAGTGGCGTTGTAATGAATAGTACAACAAGCGGTGAGCCGATGCAGCGATTATTAGTAGGTTATAAATCAGGTAATTATAAACCAATCGCACGCTTAAGAGATTTAATTCAAAATGAAATAGATACTCCTGCAAGTCAAATTGCAATCGAAGCTTTGGTTATTGAGGTTAACACAGATAATTTAAATGAGTTGGGAGTTGATTTTACAAGCACAGGGCCTATAACTGCGAGTTTTCCACCTCCAGAGGGTGGTTCTATTTCTCCATTTACAGTTGTACTTGACCGGACTCTTTTGGGTAGCTCCTCAAATTTTCGAGCTAACATGGAAGCATTAGTTAGTGCTAAAAAAGCTGAAATTTTATCAAAGCCTTCAATCTTAGCCTTAGATGGTAGACAAGCTAGAATTTTGGTAGGACAGCAGCTGCCAATTCTTAGGACAACGGATACGCAGCAATCATCAACAAAAACATTTGATTACGTTGATGTGGGAATTGTATTGAACTTAAGACCTCGGATTAGTGAAGATGGATCAAGAATCACAATTCAGGTTGAGACGATTATTAGTGAAGCAGAAGAGCGTGTTGGTGCAATTGCTGCAGGTGAAGTTTCATCTGCTCCTATTATTAACAACAGAAAAGTTCAATCTTTTGTTCGTGTGGCAAATAATACTCCATTTATTATTGGTGGATTGATCAATAAAAAAGTTTCTGAGAATGAGGGGGGTGTACCCATTTTAGGAAAAATTCCTTTTATAAAAACGTTTTTTTCTGTTCAAGGTGAAAAGTTTACAAGGAAGGAAGTAATCGTCGTTATTACACCTCATATTATTACGGAAAGTGAAAGCAACTTTAGTCGCGTTATCCCTCAGGATGCTGAACGATTCAATATGATGGATAATCAATCTTTTCCTAATTCCTATAGAGTTCAAAACTCAGATATTTATGATCTAAACTTTATATATGATAGCCCAATTTTTCAGAATATCAAAAGAGAGGTCCAAGAACGAGCAGAAAATGATGTCACTCTACGTGTTAAAGAACCTTATAAGTCATTACTTGAAAATAAAATCCCTGGTGAATCAATTATTGTGAAGCGTATGCTGCTTGACATCATTAATAAGCTTAATTATGCTCAACATATTGATCCTGATAAAGTATTGTATTTCCGTACATCATCTGTAGATCCAGCAGGGTTTGAGGTCACACCTCTTGCACCAGAGATAAGAAATATACCCGCTGGACAAACTCTTCAATTAACATATTCACTAGAAGGAAAGGCAACATTTGAAAAACCATTTGTTCGCCCGACTGCACTAACAGGATATATTTCTTTAAAAAGCTCTTTCGATTCATATAAAAACGCATTGGCACAATTAAATACTTTAGGAGCGACACCAGATGAGGATATTTTTACAATTTTAGTGACAAGGTCAGAACCAAAATATGAAAAGCGTTTATATGAAGTATTAATCATGAAAAAATTATTAGAGATGAACCCCGATCTTGAATTAACATTTGACTATTTTAAAGCAGGTATTGAGATATTATTCCCCACAGCCCAAGTCTTAAATAATAATGTACATATTGTAGATCGTGATGCGGCCCAATATTTCTATGAGGTAAATACATATTATGGAGCATTTGAACAAGAATTTAATCGATTTACTAAAGAATTAAGCGACCTGATCCAAGGTCAAAACTAGTTGTGACCTTAATCACATGAAGTTGAAAAAAAATGAAATAGATTTAAAACCATTTATGCGGAAGATGGATAAGCTTAATGAAGAGAAACATTAATATATTAACAAAACTCGTCAAGGAGGATGATATGAAGTTAATGAAAACAATACTTGTTGGAATCATCAGTTTAACTATGATGTTTGCACAGCAAGGTCAAGGCAGTCAAGAACCGCCTCCTGAAGCAAAAGTCTTTCGAGAAGCAATGCAGAATAGTGGTGGAGATCTTGAAGCGGCTTATAATGCAGTTTATGATTTTGCAAAAAATAATGCAATGAATGAACCTGATTGGGATCCAGAACTTTTTGAGGAATGTGCAGGAGCAGCTAAAGAAGCTCTTATGAGTACAACTCAAGATGGTGGAACACCTCAAGATGCTTTCCGTGATGCTATGGAAGCTGCAGGCAAATGTAGTGGAGAAATTCCACCTCATGATCCTAGAATAATGGATAAAGTTAGGAAGTATAAAGAAAGAAACTGGGCTCCAGAAGAAAATAACGAAGATTGGATGGAAGCTTGGGATGATTTTGAAAATTGGAAAGATTGGAAACCACGTTTTGCTCCTGATCACGAAGGTCAAATGGATCATGAAGGTCAAATGGATCATGAAGG
>CEUS01050768.1_pt1 | contig 13561 bp, 9 predicted proteins | sample 427031 | NCBI WGS metagenome assembly CEUS01 (sample SAMEA2622837, study PRJEB7988) | marine metagenome | biome: marine biome (ENVO:00000447); feature: marine epipelagic mixed layer (ENVO:xxxxxxxxx); material: "saline water (ENVO:00002010), including plankton (ENVO:xxxxxxxx)" | depth 140 m | reverse complement strand
AGAACGTCGTGAGACAGTTCGGTCTGTATCCGTCGTGGGCGTTGGAGCATTGAGGAGAGCCTTCCCTAGTACGAGAGGACCGGGAAGGACTGACCACTGGTGTACCGGTTGTCCCGCCAGGGGCATCGCCGGGTAGCTATGTCGGGAAGGGATAACCGCTGAAAGCATCTAAGTGGGAAGCCCCCTCCGAGATGAATGCTCCCAGGGTCTTCGGACCCTCAGAAGGGCCGTACGAGACTAGTACGTTGATAGGCGGTAGGTGGAAGCGTGGTAACACGTGAAGCCGAGCCGTACTAATCGCCCGTGAGGCTTGACCGACTCCTCCCCCTCCAGCCATCACCATGCCGCGTTGAGGTTTCAGCCGAAACCTTAACCATGCGGCCGTTACAGCAGGCTCGCACACTCTCGACCTCAGTTATCACATTTGTCGGTGACTATTGCGTAGAGGCTACACCCGTTCCCATCCCGAACACGGCCGTTAAGCTCTACCGCGCGGATGGTACTGCCGGGGTCGCCCGGTGGGAGAGTACGTCGTTGCCGGCTTCTTGCTGGTAGCCCCCAGGTCTTTAAGGCTTGGGGGTTTCCGTTTATAAGAGGTATGATCTAGTAACGGGCCGATTACTTGAGTCGCAGGAGTACGTGGCTGAGCTTTGACGACTTTGAATTCTTTGCACCTTTAGGCTGACCATGCCGACCGACGGACCTTCCCAAAGTACTACGAGAGCAGGATACGTCGCTCTTGTTGGGCGGCCCAATGCAGGCAAATCAACACTCCTCAACCGCTTTGTTGGGGAGCACCTTTCGATTGTCACCTCCAAAGCCCAAACGACGTGGCAGCGAGTAACTGGTATTCGAACCAAGGGCACTGATCAGCTCATTTTTCTCGATACGCCAGGGCTTTTAGAGACGCGCGACCTATTGCAGCATGCAATGCTGGGCGCTGCCCTTGAAGCTTTGGCTGAAGCCGACGTGGCACTCCTAGTGGTCGATACGACAAAGCGTCCAACGCAAACAGATACCGATCGTATCTTAGCGGCGTTTTCGGAAATCCACCGACCTCTTCACATCGTGCTTAATAAACTTGATCAAGCAAATCTCAGCTCGATCGAAGCGTGGAAGTCATGGGCGGAGGAAGGGTTAAGTGGACAAGTCCATTCAGTATCGGCGAAGACAGGGAAAGGTGTGGACAGTTTGCTGAATGTGATCTGCGAAGACCTCCCTGAGGGTCCCTTCTTATATCCTGAAGATGACATCGCGTCCGACCCTGTAAGGTTCTTCGTCGCCGAGTTTGTTCGTGAAGCGATCTTTGAACAATTTCATCAGGAGATTCCATACGCGGTTTTTTGCCAGGTCGCCGAATTCAGAGAAAAGCAAGATCCTACCTATATCCATGTGGACATCTTTGTTGAACGGAAGTCTCAGAAAAGGATTGTGGTTGGCAATCAGGGATCGGCCATTAAGAAGCTTGGCTCAGCTGCGAGATCTAAGATCGAGCGGTTTCTTGGGTGCCACGTATACCTTGATTTGTGGGTAAAGCCTCTCCCCTCATGGCGTAAGAGTCCCGACCACCTGAGTCGGCTAGGGTTCCGTGTGCCGGTAGAAGGTGATCCGCATCAGCTCTAAGCCTCGCAAGTCCCCTATCCCTCTTAAGCTGGCAGCTACTTCGGGACAAAGCTCGTCACGGAAAGTGTCCAATGAGTGCGGTTGTTTCTGGCGCGTGAAATGAAGAAAGAGTCAGGTGATTTAGGCGTGCGAGTTATCGATGCGCTCTCTGCCAATCCTCAAAGGCCACCAAAGGCCAGAGAGCTCGCTCGAAATCTTCGGATTCCTGCGAGGCAATACCGAGGATTTATAAGTTTGCTGAAGAGACTCGAGAAACAGGGCAGGATTGAAAGAGTGAAGGGCCATCGTTACCAACTGAGGCGCACCAGAAAGAGTGAACTTGCGGGTCTGTTGACGATTACGAGGCGAGGGGACGGTTTTGTTCGTCTTGATCAAAAGGGTGGAGATGTCTTCATCCCAGCAAGCAGGTTAGGCACGGGCATGGAGGGTGATCGGGTACATGTGGAGATCAATCAACGCCGTCGAGGGAAGAATCGGGCTGGCACGGTATTGGAGGTTTTGAGCCGAGCCCGAAAAAATGTGGTTGGGAGAATATATCGAGTGAAGCGCCAGGTCTATTTGGCGCCTTTCGGTAGGGGGCTACTGGGCGACGTACTAATTCAAATGGCCCCGGATATGGAGGTGGATGAGGGGGACGTCGCGATAGTAAATTTGCGATCGTACGGAGACGCGCGGCTGCCCCCAACTGGCAGAGTCGAGCGCGTACTCGGTCGACTCTCCGATCCTGGCGTGGATGTACTTGCGATTGCTTGTGAGGCAGAGCTTCCGATTGAGTTTCCACCCGACGTGCTGAGTGCTGCTGAAGAGGCAATCAGTGCTCGGGTTAGCGACCCAGGAATACGCCGAATAGATCGGTCCAGCCTCCTCTGTTTCACAATCGACCCTTCTGATGCCCAGGACCACGATGATGCACTTTCGATTGTAGAGTTGGAAGGTGGGTCCGTTGAAGTCGGTGTGCATATAGCAGATGTAGCTCACTTCGTTCGTCCGGAGGATCCAATGGATGCCGAAGCGCGGGAGCGCGGAACAAGCGTATACCTTGTCGATCGAGTAATTCCCATGCTGCCTCCGGTCCTGTCAACTGAGGTTTGCTCACTCAATCCGGAGGTTCGGCGATTCGCGATTTCGTTATTTCTTGAGTTGGACCAGAACGGGAGTATTAAGAACCGAAGGTACGAGCGTACTGTAATAGAATGTCGCTACGCCCTTTCCTATGGGGAGGCGCAAGCCGTCCTTGATAAAAGAACTTCGATCTCTCAGGATGTGGACCGGGCCCTCTTTTTGCTCGACCAACATGCAAAGTGTATACGCTCGGAGCGCAGGGCACGGGGTGGCCTTGATCTCGATCTACCAGAAGCCAAAGTCGTCTTGGATGAGGATGGCTTCCCAATTGAGATCCAGCGCAGGGAGCGGTACGAGAGCCACCGATTGGTCGAAGATTTCATGATCTTCGCAAATGAAGTAGTGGCAAACGACCTTTGTGCACATGGCGCAAGAGCACTTTTCCGGGTTCATGAGCCACCTACGGCAGAGAGCGTCGAGGAACTCGCAGAAGCAATGTCGGCCTTAGGCCTTCAACGATTGAGAGGGAAGTCCTTGGATGCTAGCAATGTTCAGGCGCTTATAGATTCTGCGAACGGCATTGAGCAAAAGGCACTCGTTTCTAGCCTTGTGCTGCGAACTCTCCAGAGGGCTAGGTACGATAAAGACAACATTGGGCACTTCGGACTTGGTTCCGATGCGTATGTGCACTTCACATCGCCGATTCGGAGATATCCTGACCTCGTAGTGCAGCGGGCTGTGGCGGCCGCCTTTCTAGGGGATGAGGGTTTTGGAGATTTGGGTAGTGAGGCACTAAAAGTCAATGCGGAGCTGGCTAGTGCTCGGGAGCAAAGGGCGGTCGAGGCCGAGCGGGAAACGGTCGCGCTAAAAAAGGTTGAGTTTATGGAGGCCCGGTTGGGTGAGACCTTCCCGGCACGTATTACAGGGGTGACCTCATTCGGCTTATTTGTGACACTAGATGAATACTTCGTAGATGGTTTGGTTCATGTCCGGAGTATGGAAGATGATTTCTACCAGGTCAGGGAAGGAAAGTGGTCCCTCGTGGGGGAGCGCACTGGCAATCGACATACCCTGGGCGATCACCTAGAAGTGCAGGTGATACGGGTCGACAAAGAAGCCCGGCACATAGACTTTTCCTATGTCTAGATTTAGTTGCTCCCGAACTGGCTCGGATCAAATCCTGCGATGAATAAAGAGAAGCTGCAGCACCTTAGCCAGCTTAGAAAGAGAGTTCAGGAGCTCAGGGGGTACCTTTGACCTAGAGCTTCGGGAAAAACGCTTGGAAGCTCTTGATCAGACGATGGCAGAACCAGGTTTTTGGGATGACCAGGAATCTGCCCGTGCCGTTATTGACGAATCAAACCGTCTCAAGGGCTGGGTCGAACCATGGAAGGCTCTGGCTGATAAGGGTTCGGAGCTTGAGGCGCTCGCAGAGTTGCTAGAGGAAGAGGAGGATGCTGAACTAGCCGGAGAGTTTGAGCAAGAATTGGCGGTTTTGGAGAAGAGTGCAGAGGCGCTCGAACTCAAAACGATGTTACGGGGTGATGAGGATCACCGAGAGGCGATCGTAACTCTTCATCCTGGTGCTGGGGGCCTCGAGTCTCAGGACTGGGCCCAGATGTTGATGCGCATGTACACTCGATGGGCAGAGCGACGAGGCTTCCAAGTCAATGTACTAGACCTCCAGCCTGCCCAAGAGGCCGGGATCAAGAGCGCTACCTTAGAGATCAAGGGCGAAAGTGTCTATGGGTACCTGAAGGCGGAGCGCGGTGTGCACCGTCTGGTGAGGATCTCCCCATTTGATGCGCAATCTCGGAGGCATACTTCCTTCACGAGCGTCTTCGTCTATCCTCTTGTTGAGGATGATATCGAAGTGGAGATAAATGAGGCGGATCTGAGGATTGACACCTATCGGGCCTCAGGGGCGGGTGGGCAACACGTCAACAAGACTGACTCCGCTGTCCGGATTACTCATGAGCCAACCAATATTGTTGTCTCGTGCCAACAGGAGCGCTCTCAGCATAAGAATCGGAGCACGGCGATGAAGATGCTGCGAGCTGCCCTCTATCAAAGGGCTCTTGAGGAAAAGGAAAAAGAAAAGGCTGCAATTGAAGAATCCAAGGCGGATATCGGTTTTGGCAGCCAAATTCGATCCTATGTTTTCCAACCATATACCATGGTCAATGATCACCGCACAGAAACTAAGATCGGTGATGTGCATGGGGTTATGGATGGAGACTTGGACCTACTTATTGAAGCATACCTTAAGCAGGCATAGCACTAGCCTTGGGACACGACGTGGAAGAGCTTAGCCAGGTCCTGCGAGTCCGACAGGAAAAACTAAAAGCACTGCGAGAAAAGGGCGTTGAGCCCTTCGAATACAGCTTTGACCCGACAAAGAGGTCTACTGAGGCGATCTCGGTATTTGAGGCATCCGAATCGACGGGATCATTGTCCGATAAAGGGTATGGCAATGTAGAACGGATCGGGGGGAGAGTTGTGAGTTGGCGTGATATGGGGAAGAGCTTGTTCGCGCATTTAGAGGATGGTCAGGGCCGGGTTCAGGTCTACTTCAGGAAGGATGTATTAGGAGATGAAGAGTACGAGGCTCTAGACCTCTTAGATCTTGGCGATTGGATAGGTACGGAAGGAAATATGTTTCGGACACGTAGTGGTGAAGTGACCATAAGGGCACAGTCCTGGAAATTGCTCACTAAATCACTCCGCCCTCTGCCATTTGGAAAAGTGGAAACGGATGCCCAAACAGGACAGCGGGTTGTGCATTCTGGTTTTGCGGATCAGGAAATGCGTTATCGACAAAGGTATGCAGATCTTGCTGTGAACCCGGAGGTTCGCGAGGTATTTCGGCTCCGATCTCGGGTCATTACTTCACTTCGCGGATTTCTTGATAGCCAGGGCTTTCTTGAAGTAGAGACTCCTGTCCTTCAGCCACTGTACGGCGGAGCTGCTGCAAAGCCATTCGTGACCGAGCACAATGCGCTTAGCCAGACGATGTATCTACGCGTTGCAGATGAACTTTATCTAAAGCGCCTTATAGTCGGTGGGTTGGACCGCGTATACGAGATTTCTAAAGACTTCCGTAATGAGGGGCTGTCTCGCTATCACAACCCTGAGTTCACGATGCTAGAGTGGTACCAGGCTTTCACAGACTACGATTCCCAAATGCAGCTCGTTGAGGAAATGGTGCAGCACGTACTCGACGAGGTGGTTGGCGGCCGTAGTGTGATGCTTGGAGAAACTGAGATTAATTTCAATGGGAGCTTTGATAAGTTGGGCCTTATCGACTCACTTTCCGAGGCACTAGGTGCTGACGTACACACAATGGATCAGAAGGCTTTGAGGTCGAAAGCAGAAGAGCTCCAGATACCTGACCTTGAAGGTGCCGGTACCGGAAAGCTGATCGACAAGCTGTTTGGCGAACTTGTCGAGCCTTCCCTAGTACAACCGACTTTCGTCGTTGACCATCCGAAGGAACTGAGCCCACTTGCCAAGGAGCATCGAAGCGATCCACGCCTCACCGAACGATTCGAACTGTATATCGGTGGCGCAGAGGTCTTCAACGGTTTTTCTGAACTCAATGATCCGATTGATCAGAGATCGCGATTCGAGACCCAGATGTCTTTGCGAGCAGCAGGGGATGAGGAGGCCCACGAGATTGATGAGGACTATATACGGGCCCTCGAATATGGCATGCCACCGACAGGGGGAGTCGGGATGGGGGTCGATCGATTCGTGATGGTACTGGCCAACCAGCAGTCTATTCGTGACGTGATATTGTTCCCAATCTTACGGTCCGAAGAGTGAGTATTGGGCGTCACGGAGCGTGATGAAGTGAAGCAGCTACACTGGTACATCGCTCGGCATTATCTGGGCTCAACCCAAAAGCGTGGCTTTTTATCCTTGATCACTTGGATCGCGCTTGGTGGCGTCACCGTCGGTGTCACGGCCCTGATCGTTGTAATAGCGGTAATGACTGGCATGCAGGAAGATCTTCGTGACAAGATTCTTGAGTCGACGCCCCATGTGATTGTGTTAGAGCAAAGTGCGAGTCTTCGGTTAGGGGACTGGAGGGAAGTTGTCGACAGTGTGCTGGCTGTGGAGGGAATTGTGGGCGCAGCACCATTTGTATTGTCCCAGGTTTCCGTCGTTCGGCGAAGCGTTTCGGGGCAATACTCACAGCCGGCGAATCTCTACGGAGTATCAATCGACACAACCCTCGCAGCACCAACAGATATGGAGCGTCAGATTATTGAGGGTGCTTTAAATCTCGACACGCCTGAGTCCGGGCTACCTCCCCTTCTTATGGGCATCGGGCTTGCGGATCGGATGCAGGTTTTTGAGGGTGATTCGGTAGTCCTCATGTCCCTGGAGAACTTAAACTCCGACATCTTTGGAGCGCTAACACCGACACTTAGAGAATTCGAAGTCACCGGTACATTTGCGACTGGTCTCTACGACTATGATATAGGGAATGTCTATACAAATCTTGAGTCGGCCCAAGAGCTTATAGGATTAGAAACGAATACGGCAAGCGGGATCGGTGCTCGCACTGCAGATCCAGGTATAGCCCTGCAGGTTGCTGATGAAGTCAGCGCTCGTTTGGGCTACCCCTATTACGTGGAGTCGTGGGCCACGACGAATCGGGCCTTGTTTAGTGCTCTTGAACTCGAAAAGCTCGCGATGTACTTGATTTTATTCCTGATTGTGGTCGTGGCAGCGTTTAACATCGTGAGCACATTAGTGATGGTGGTCGCTGACCGGACTCGAGAGATTGGGATCCTTAAGGCCATGGGCATGAGCCAAGGAGGCGTTCTTCGTGTCTTTGTGTTACAGGGTGCTTGGATAGGACTTATAGGAACAGCCCTTGGCACGTTTGGAGGGCTTGCCCTCTCCTTTATCATAGAACGATATGAGATCATCAGGATTCCAGCCGAGGTATACGGCGTGGACCACTTGCCGGTTTCACTCCGAATAAGTGATGTACTAATGATCATCGGTGGGAGCGTTGCAATTTCATTCCTCGCGACGCTTTACCCTGCTATGCAGGCATCAGGACTTGAGCCTGTAGATGCGATTCGCCATGAGTAACCTCTTCGGGGGACAGGTTTCACCCCTTAAAACGAGAAACCTCACTAAGAGTTTCATTGGGGGCGATGGCAAGAGCATTGACGTACTAAGAGGTGTTACGCTTGATCTTTCGCTTGGGGAGGCGGTCGCCATTGTCGGAGCAAGTGGAGCTGGAAAGTCGACTCTTTTACACCTATTGGGCGCCCTAGATCGACCTACAGATGGGCAGGTGCTCCTTGGAGGAAGGGAAGTTGCTCAGCTCGGAGAGACAGAGCTTGCAAGTGTCCGCAATCAGTATGTTGGATTCGTCTTCCAGTTTCACCACCTACTCCGTGAGTTTACCGCTCTAGAGAATGTTATGATGCCAGCTTTACTAGCTGGCGTTGGGTTAAGGGGGGCTCAAGAGCGTGCTAAAATGCTTTTGCGCGAGGTGGGCCTTTCGAAGCGGGAGTCACACAAGCCCCGTCAGCTATCCGGTGGGGAGCAGCAACGTGTCGCTGTTGCCAGAGCACTGGTGAACGAACCGATCGTGCTTCTAGCGGATGAGCCTTCTGGCAACCTTGATACTAAAACTAGCGAGCTTCTGCATGATTTGATTTTCGGACTTCGTGAGCGAAGAGAGGTCAGTTTTGTAGTCGTAACGCATAATCGAGATCTCGCAGAACGTGCAGATCAAACTCTTACTTTAGAGGCCGGACGGCTCCAACCGAGCACTCAGGTGTAGCCAGGCTGGAAACGAGAAGAGTCGGAGATGAGCGAGAGTGGAAAGCAATGTCTGACATGGCCTGCGATAAGTGCGGTACGACTGAAGCCGTCGTCAATTTGACTCAAATCATTAACAATGAGATGTCAACGCACCGCCTCTGTGAAAAGTGTGCTGCCGAGAAAGGCCTGGAGAGTAACCCGGAAGCATCGAACCTCCCACTCACCGACTTCCTGGCCCAGATGGGAACGGATACGGTTTCAGATACGAGTCCGGAGGGTATTCAGTGTTCGTTTTGCGGCCTGACCTTCTCGGATTTTAGCAAGACAGGTAGGCTCGGGTGTCCTGAGTGTTATGAGACGTATGCTTCACATTTGCAGAAGCTTCTTCGGCAGGTGCACGGGGGGACGCAACACGTTGGAAAGGTTTACTTGCCCCCTGACCCAACAGCCTCTGAGGTAGAGCGTCGGTTAGGTGGGTTGCGGAGAAAACTCGATCGTGCTGTTGAGTCCGAGGATTTCGAGCGTGCTGCAGAGTTGCGCGACGAGATTCGTTCACTGGAGCCAGCTTAGTCATGAACGAATTCGCATCTATGCCTGATTACGGGCTTAGCTGGCTAGAGGCTAGTGGGGATCATCCGGACATCGTCCTCTCTACTAGGGTAAGGCTAGCCCGCAATCTCCAAGGTCATGCTTTCGGTCCTAGGGCTCGCGTTAACGACAGAGAGGCGATACTGCGTCTTTTCAAAGGATCATCTGGGAAATCCGATATTTTAAGTGGCGGTACGTTGCTAGAGATGCCGGCAGTAGCTCTTCGAACCCGGCGGATCCTCCTCGAGCGAAGGGTCGTTACGAGGGATTTATTGGGGGATGAAGAAACAGGACCCGAGCAGGGTACTGCGGTACACCTGTCTGGGCTTGATCCGGTTAGCGTGATGGTAAACGAAGAAGACCATTTGCGGGTGCAGAGCCTGGTGTCCGGTCTTCGGATTGAGCAGGCGTGGCGAATGGTTGACAGACTTGATGAAGAGCTTGGCCGCGAGCTCCCGTTTGCCTATCACAATGAATTTGGATTTCTAACGTCGTGCCCTACAAATGTAGGGTCGGGCCTTAGGGCATCCGTTTTCATTCATCTTCCGGGGTTAGTACTCACCAAAGAGATCGGCAAGGTCCTACAGGGTCTTGGTCAGGTTGGGTTAACATTTAGGGGATTGTATGGTGAGGGTTCCGAAGTAATCGGGAACTTCTTCCAGATCTCAAACCAGACTACGCTAGGTAAGACTGAGGAAGATCTTGTAGACCACTTGGATAAGGTGGCTCGCCAAGTGATCCAATACGAACTACAAGCCCGGCAGGTACTCCTTCGCGACGCCCTTGGAGTGACAGAGGATAAGGTTTGGAAAGCTTATGGACTTCTTCGCTATGCGCGTTCTCTCTCCTTCGAAGAGTTAATGAACCTACTTTCAGGAGTCCGGCTTGGGTTGAGCCTGAAACTACTCCCGGGGCTCCGTGTATATACGCTCAACAAGATGATGATCTTCACGCAACCGGCGCACCTTGAGGAAGCGGCGGGGCGTGACCTTCCGTCTTCGGAAAGCGACGCGCATCGTGCAACTTATGTGCGACGTATCCTTGCTGCCGAGGGAGAAGTGTCAGCGGACGATTCAGCGTCTGGTGAGGCCGAACTCTCAGATCAAGCCTAAGGGGTCATGAACTACAATTTCACCGATCGTGTCCGGAAGGTCCTAGCGATGGCCAGAGAAGAGGCTATCCGACTACAACACGATTACGTAGGTACGGAACATATTCTCCTAGGCCTTATTCGTGAGGAGGAGGCAGTGGCGGCGCAGGTTCTGATAAACCTTAGCGTCGATCTCGAGCAAATCCATGATCGGGTGGAAGAATCTGTCCGTAAAGGAAAGGCCACTATAGCTCTAGGTGAGCTACCGTATACGAGCCGGGCCAAGAAGGTGTTGGAATTCGCTATGGCAGAGGCTCGTGACTTCAATCACTCCTATGTCGGAACCGAACACCTTCTGCTAGGACTCCTGCGTGAGGAGAAGGGCATAGCAGCTCAGGTTCTCAACTCTCTTGGCGTAACGCTTGACGAGGCTCGTGAAGACACGCTCAAGATCTTGGGTTCCGAGGTGGCGCCTTCAGAGCCTGCCGGCATTGGCGGTGGCGGGCCAGCAAGTCCCGGAAAGAAAGGTGATAAGAAATCAAAAACACCAGCCCTCGATCACTTCTGCCGTGACCTAACTGAGTTGGCACATAAGGATAAGCTTGACCCAACCATAGGGAGGGTTGAAGAAATCGAGCGTGTTGTTGAGATCCTGTGCCGAAGGAAAAAGAACAACCCGGTGCTCATCGGAGAACCCGGAGTGGGCAAGACTGCGATCGTTGAAGGCCTTGCTCAGCTTATCGCGGACGGTGAAGTCACTGAATTCCTCAAGGGGTACCGTGTGTTGGCTCTCGACATGGCCGCTGTGATTGCAGGCACAAAGTATCGGGGTCAGTTCGAGGAACGGCTTAAGGCCGTAATGAACGAAATCCACGAGAGTCAGACGGTCATTCTGTTTATCGACGAGCTACACACACTTGTGGGGGCAGGGGCGGCGGAGGGGGCGATCGACGCTTCGAACATGCTAAAGCCAGCGTTGGCTCGTGGTGAGCTTCAGTGTATTGGGGCTTCGACCCTGAATGAGTACAGGAAGTACATCGAGAAGGACGGCGCTCTTGAGCGTCGCTTCCAGCCGGTGATCGTAGAACCGCCGGCTGTGGAAGAAACACTTGAAATCCTTAAGGGTCTTCGTGGGCAGTACGAGGATCACCACCGTGTGATTATTCCAGACGATGCTCTACAGCATGCGGCTAAGCTAGCGGACCGCTACATCACGGACCGCTTTCTTCCTGACAAAGCTATAGACGTGATTGACGAGGCAGGAGCGCGAGCCCGCATAGCGAGCCAAGTGCCGCCACCAGAGGTAGAGGAGCTGAAGGATCAGCTTTCAGAGATCGCAGCTCGGAAAGAGGAGGCTATAGGGGACCAAGACTTTGAGCGGGCGGCTGAGCTACGTGACGAGGAACGTGAATTTGGACAGGCGATACAGGAACGTAGGGATGCCTGGGAAGAGGAGCGTAAGAAGCACCGACCAGAAATCAGCGAAGACGAGGTCGCCTTCATCGTCAGTCGCTGGACAGGAGTCCCAGTCACGAGAATTCGTCAGACCGAGTCGGATAGGCTTGTGCACATGGAGGATGAACTCCATAAGCGCATTGTTGGGCAAAACGATGCGATTGAAGCTATTAGTAGAGCAATCCGGCGGAGTCGGGCAGGTCTGAAGGATCCGCGGCGGCCTATTGGCTCGTTTATTTTTTCTGGACCTACTGGTGTTGGCAAGACTGAATTGGCGCGTGCCTTAGCTGAGTTCCTATTTGCTGACCGGGAGGCTCTGGTTCGTGTAGATATGAGTGAGTACATGGAGAAGTTCTCAGTCTCACGCCTTATAGGTGCGCCTCCGGGTTATGTTGGCTACGAGGATTCGGGAGCGTTGACCAAGGCGGTGCGACGACGCCCCTACTCAGTCGTGCTACTCGACGAAATTGAAAAAGCCCATCCTGATGTTTTTAATATTCTGCTTCAGGTTCTCGACGAAGGTCATTTAACGGATAACTACGGTCGTGTAATCGATTTCAAGAACACCGTGTTGATCATGACGTCGAATCTAGGTGCGCGTGACATCTCCAAGGGTAGTGGCTTGGGCTTCCAGTCCGGAGACCCGCAAGACAGCTACCATATTATGAAGGACAAGGTGGCACAGGAGATTGAGCGAGCTTTCAATCCAGAATTCCTCAACCGAGTTGATGATACGATTGTCTTCCATTCGCTCACTAAAGAAGAGATAGGGGAGATTGTCCACATACTCATGGAAGATGTGCGGACACGCCTAAAGGAAGAAGAGATCAGCCTAACGCTCACGGATGCCGCGATTGAATTTCTCGTAGAGGAAGGCTACGACGAAAAATTCGGAGCTCGCCCACTTCGGCGGGCAATCCAGCGATTCCTAGAGGACCCTCTCTCCGAGAAGATTCTCTTAGCTGATTTTAGCAGGGGGGATGAGATCGAGGTCGATCTAAATGAGGAGGGTCGAGGGCTGACCCTGCAGGTGGGGTCGGCTACCAAGACGTGATACGGCGGGTTGTAGAAGGTCGTTCTTGGCTATTCCTACTGATGGGCCCCGGCCTCATCGGTAGCCTAACGCTTTTGGCCGAACCAATTTCTGGGCAGCAAGCACCGACAGGTCAGGAGGCCCGCCTCCTCTTGATTGATTCTGTAGCGGTAGAAGGGAATTCCCGCATCCAGCCCCAGGCCGTAGTTGGCCTTTTCGGCATTGATCAGGGTGATGAAATCAGCTACAGAGACGTTCAGAGGGGCATTAAGCGTCTCATGACCAGCGGTCAGTTTAGAGATGTAACAGTGCGTGCCCAGGGTATAGACCGCTTCCTTTTGATTCTTGAGGTTGAAGAAGAGCAGTGGATCCGGAGAGTGGTCATCGACGGGCTTGAAAGTGTTCCGGCGCGGACTGTGCAGGACACGACAAACTTGCGATCTGGTGACGCACTCAACAGGCAGAGGCTGCTGGATGCGCAGACCTTTATTCGTGATGAACTAGCCCAGGAAGGAATTCCCTTTGCAGAGATCGAACAACGTTTAATTCCAGTGCCGGGGGATGAAAACGAGGTAGACGTTTTCATAGATGTCACGGAAGGTCAGAGGGTTACAGTTGCTCAGGTTGAGTTTTCTGGAAATGAAAGTGTGGGCGATGATGATCTGCGCGGTGCAATGGGGATCAAGCGAGAAGGTTTCTGGTGGTTTCGCGGAGGATCTTTCAACGAAATCGACTACGATTCCGATTTACAGAGCAATATCCCAGCACTCTATAGATCACAGGGATTTCTCGACGCTGAAGTGGTTTCTGATACTGTGGTTGTGGATCCTACCACTGGAAAAGCACGTCTTGAAATCACCCTTGAGGAGGGGCGGCAATATCGCCTGAATTCTTTTTCTGTTTCTGGAAATTCAGAG
>CEUS01002393.1_pt1 | contig 13567 bp, 11 predicted proteins | sample 427031 | NCBI WGS metagenome assembly CEUS01 (sample SAMEA2622837, study PRJEB7988) | marine metagenome | biome: marine biome (ENVO:00000447); feature: marine epipelagic mixed layer (ENVO:xxxxxxxxx); material: "saline water (ENVO:00002010), including plankton (ENVO:xxxxxxxx)" | depth 140 m | reverse complement strand
ATAGACCACCCACATCATCAATCCATTTCAATTGGAGCAGATCATTTCAATTGCTATTTACCTTTTGGTGACGATAAGTTTGAAGAAGCAAACTACAATTTCTATGTAAATTACACATTTCAAGGTCGTGCTCCTGGACGTATTATAAGCAAGTCTATTGAGAATAAAGAGATAACTGAAAACCATCTACGTGTAATACAAACACTTTTCTGGCAAGGACCTGAAGAATGGGGTGCTCCCAATAGAAGACACGTTGCCACAGAAAAAAGAGTTATTGATATTTATCCTGGACAAAATTCAAATATAGTTGATATTACATCGATCCTACATCCAACAAAGTGGGAAATAAAAATAGGTCCTACACGGCACGGATATTTTACAATCAGACTTGCCGATGGGCTACGCATGGTAGACGGAGGCACTCTAGGGAACTCGGATCGCTTAACTGGTAAAGAGGTACTTTCTAAAGTGAATAGTCAATGGATTGATGCGTATGGTCCTAGTTATATGGGACACAAGGTAGGTTTAGCTATTTTCCCTTATGGTAATACCGGCTACGATTCATGGGGTATATCCGACTATGGAATAATCACTATAAACCCATTATTAAATAAAAAATATACACTTAGAAAAGATTCTGTAATCGAATTCGCTGTTCGTATAGTGGCACATGAAGGTGATACATATGAAGCTAAAATAGAAGAACTCCATAAAGATTTTATTGAGAATTTTGATAATTCAATAAAGGGATAGCTGTGAAAATAATACGATATCAACTTGATGATGAAATTGGATTCGGTATCTTGGAAGACGATAATTCAATCCGTAAGTTAACAGAATCCCCATTTGAAAAAATCATCAAAAGTGAAATCGTAACTGAAATAGACAAGGTGAAAATACTGCCACCGGTCATACCTTCCAAAATAATCGGTGTAGGACTCAATTACGTGTCTCATATCGAAGAAATGGGGATGAAACAACCAGACTTCCCAATGCTATTCATGAAACCACCAACGGCAGTAATCGGATCCAGTGATCCCATAATTTATCCAACAATTGGTAACATAGTTGAATATGAAGCAGAACTAGCTATCGTTATTGGGAAACCAACTAGACAGATCAAAGAATCGAATGCTCTCGATCATGTACTTGGTTACACTTGTGGTAACGATGTTAGCGAAAGAATTATACAAAAAGCTGAAATGAGCATGGGAGCTATACTGGTGAGCAAAGGATTTGACACATTCAATCCTCTGGGTCCAGTAATATCAACAGACATTGACCCAAAGAACACACAGATTAAAGCTAGAATAAATGGTAAAGAAAAACAGAATGCCAATACATCTGATCTGCTTTTTGGAGTCTCTAAACTTATTTCATATATAAGCGAAGCAATACTCCTCTTACCTGGTGATGTGATTATGTCAGGGACTCCTTCAGGAGTAGGTTCGATTAAAGCTGGAGATGAAATTGAAATAGAAATAGAAGGGGTGGGAATACTACAAAATAATGTAATTGATGAAGAATCAAGATTTTAAATACTCGTATCTGGTAACGATTTGACATCACTTTCTACCTAAAATAGACTCATGGCGATCACATTCAAAAACCTAAGCCCAAAGGAATGGTAAAAATGCTTCCAGTAAAACTAACAAATAAAGAGATGTACAACTTCATTAAAGAAGGTTACGTAGTTATTCAACCTAACTTAAGTTCCGAATTCCATAACAAAATTCGAAATACTATTGAAAATGTATTTAAAGATGAAGGTAATCCTGGAAATAATATCTTAGCGAGAATACCAGACATTAATATCGTATTTAATGACCCTAAGGTATCTGGTGCTCTCGAAAGTGTACTAGGTAGAAACTATTATATGCATCCACACCGACACTGTCACTTCAATGCTCCGCAAAGTAAGGGACAGGTACTACACAAAGATGGTTTTTCTAGAAGACGTCACCGCACTCGCTGGATACTTGCTATGTACTACCCTCAAGAAACTACTGTTGATATGGGACCAACTGCATTCGTACCAGGAAGCCAGTATTGTAATACAGAAGCTGGGGGTACAGCTAATAAAGAATTGGCACTTGCAGTACCCGAAGGTTCAGTCGCACTAGTACACTACGATATTTGGCACAGAGGAACTGCAAATATAAGTAATAAAAACAGATATATGGTCAAGTTTCTTTATTTGCGAATGGAAGAACCTGATTCTCCAAGTTGGGATTGTGAAAATCCACAACCCGTAATAAATAAAGATCTTTGCGGATCAATTTGGAATTGGCACTCCGGGATCAAAACTAATTCTGAACAAACCGCATACTCAAACAAATTGGTCGAAGAGCTAATTCATTCATCAGTCACAGATCCAGAGCCTAAATCATTGGAATCATCATATTCTATTGGATACGTTGGTAACCAAGCCGTACCGCATCTTATAGATGCTTTAAAAAAAGATTTCGGGGAAGCTGGACCGTCTCCAGAAACATCTTACGGTAAACTCAGCCAAGCAGATCGTGCAGAAGAAATTCGAAGGAATCTTAGTTACGCCTTTACAGCCATTGGCAAAGATGCTGTTCCATCCTTAATAGATGCTGCAAACCACAGTGATTGGTGGGTAAGAGACTCAGCTATAGAGACTCTTGGAGATTTAGGTAAAGAGGCATCAAAAAGTATGAACACATTATTGCATGCATTAAATGACCCTTCTATTCAAGTCAGGAGACATGCTTCAGAGGCAATCGGTTTAGTAGCAAATAAAGATAGCGATAATCCAACAGATCACTTAATTAATACTCTGAATGATCCTGATGATGTTATAAGAAGGAACACGGTATTATCACTAGCCAAAATTGGCCCAGGTGCGGACGCGGCGGTCCCAAAATTAATAGAAACCCTTGATGATAATGACCGTTACGTTAGAGGAAAAGCTTTGGAAGCCTTAAAGCGTATTGGCACAAACACTTCCACAGAATTCCTTATAAGTCATCTAATGACTTCTAGATGGTGTGATATAACTAATAAAGAAAGCCTATATTAAATATATATATATACCCACAAAACAAATCATCGAATGATTCAGTAGCTTTATATGATAATCAGAAAACGTCTTTTCAAATCAAGCTTAATTAACAAAATTATCTCGGCTGCGAAAATAACATCTTTAACAGACCTTGTTGAAAAAAGCATTTACTGTTTGGCTGCACTGATCGCATTGGGTTTTTTGTGGTTTTTAATCTATTTCATGGGTATAAAAGTTTTTACATTCTTTTTAGTGTTTTTTGGATTCCTTGTCATGGCAAAAGGTATGTTTGTTCTTTTTATAAAATAATTTTAAACCCACTAGAAAGTTTAAAATTGGTAAAAACAAACCAGAAGTTTAATACCTGCCAAGAAATTCATCTTATATTTAAAACCCATCAACTCTTAATTTAAATCAGCCTTCAATCTGCTAATTTAATCTTTTCTAATACCTTGGGATTTACTAGATTTAATGGTTTCTTACCTGTTAACACAAGTCCTACTTCACGTCCACATCTCACAGGTAATTCTCTTATCGCATTATCCGAGAAATAAGAAGAATGTGGGGTTAATATAACATTTTCCATATCTAGAATAGGATCATTTTTTAGGGGTGGCTCTTGGTTCAAAACATCTAATCCAGCTCCAGCAATTTGTCCATTCATTAGAGATTGGATCAAATCATCTTGATTGATGACAGACCCTCTTGAAGTATTTATCAAATACGCAGTCTTTTTCATTTTCGTGAAAGCGTTATTATCAAATAAATTCGTTGTTTCATCTGTCTTAGGACTATGTACAGAAATGTAATCTGAAACTTCCAATAATTTATCAAAAGATACAGACTCTACACCAAATTCATCAAAAATCTCTTTAGGTAAATACGGATCATACGCAACCACTTTCATTTCAAAGGCCCTAGCTCTAGCTGAAAGGGTTCTGCCTATTCTTCCAAAACCAACAATACCAAGAATTTCACCGTGAATACTGCCTACAGGACTAGGTATTATTGGTATCCAATTATCTGATCTAATAGAAGAATCCAAACTTAATAACTTTCTGTTACAAGCTAATATAAGCGCGAAAGCGTGGTTAGCTACTTCCCTAATCCATAAATCTGGAACACAAACTACCGCAATTCCTAATTCAGTCGCAGCCTCAACATCTATTACATCTACTCCTACTCCAGTTCTCATAACAACCTTCAAGTTAGGCATCGACTCCATATCAGATCCCGTGATAGGTGAATCAACATCGATAATACCATCAGCATCTCTCGCTTTTGATACTAGATCGTCCCCCTCGAGTCGTGGCAAAACAATCTGTTCAGCATCTACTTTTGCTAATTCTTCTCTTTCAGGCTCAAGTAAATCTCTAGGATGTGTTCCAATTCTGTAAACTTTGTATTTCATGTAAACCTCAAATAAAATATTCTATATGCTCAGGAGATTATCCGTTGCTCACTTATTGTAACTGTTATTCTTGATTAACACGATAACGAGGTGAAATTATGAGTCTAAATCGAAGTGCTAGTACCACTCAATCGCACCAACAAAAATCTGCCCTAATAGTTTGGGGCGGTTGGGAAGGACACTTTCCTAAAGAATGCACCAATATTTTTGGTCCTTGGTTAGAAAACCAAGGCTACAAAGTTGAAGTAAGCGACACGTTAGAGTCATACTTAGATACCGAAAAACTTAAATCATTAAATTTGATCGTGCCAATTTGGACTCAAGGAGAAATCTCAAAGAATCAGGAAAGTAATCTGCTAAATGCAGTAGCAAATGGGGTTGGAATAGCAGGCTGGCACGGGTCTATGGGAGATTCTTTCAGGATGAGTACAAATTATCAGTTTATGGTTGGCGGCCAATGGGTTTCACACCCAGGAGGTTTTATAGAATACGAAGTAAACATTATTGACAAGAATGATCCTATAACAAACGGGCTTTCTGATTTCAAAATGTTCAGTGAGCAATATTACATGCATGTTGACCCAAGTAATGAAGTACTTGCTACAACAAAATTTACAGGAGATCAACAAATTAGTGATATAGCACCTTACACTTGTGATTGGATCAAAGGCTGTGTAATGCCAGTGGCTTGGAAGCGTAGGTGGGGTAAAGGTAAAGTGTTTTATTCATCACTAGGTCACAAATTAGACGACTTTGAAATACCAGAGGTACTTGAGATAACTAAACGTGGGATGATTTGGGCAAGTAGGTAGTAAATGGACTCTCCTTTAAAGATTGGCGTCATAGGATGTGGTTCAATTAGCTCAACATATTTTAAGAACCTAATGAATATAGAAGAATTATCTATTATTGCATGTGCTGATATCGATATTGAAAAAGCAAGAATGCTTGGTAACCAATTCCAAATTTCAAAAAGTTCCAACGTTGAAGAACTACTCAGTAACAAAGAAATTGACTTAGTTGTAAACCTGACAGTACCGAAAGCCCATTATGAAATAAGTAAGGAAATTATAAAATACAAGAAACATCTTTACTCAGAAAAACCCCTTGCTATTGACCGAAAAGAAGGCAATGAACTAATTGATTTCGCAAAAGAACAGGGTGTATCAGTCGGTTGCGCACCAGATACGTTTCTAGGAATAGGAATCCAAACAGGTATAAAACTTATCAACGAAAATATGATTGGTACCCCTATTGGAGGTTCCATTTCTATGTTTACAGCCGGACACGAACGCTGGCACCCAAATCCAGGTTTTTTTTATTTAAAAGGTGGTGGTCCAGTATTCGATATGGGTCCATACTATCTAACTACGCTAATTGCAATACTCGGACCTGTAAAAAGGGTTTCAAGTTTATCTAAACGCACATATGATTATAGAACCAGTGCACTAAATAAAGATATGCAATTACCAGTTGAAATTGATACTCATATATCTGGAATATTAGAATTCCAGAATGGAGCAATAGTATCTTTGACTATGAGTTTCGATGTTTGGGGTTCAGAAATGCCAAATGTTGAAATTTATGGTACCAAAGGTACAATTAGCTTACCAGACCCGAATCAATTTGATGGAGCAATTAAAGTTAAAATAGGGACATCAAATTGGAAGAAAAATAAACTAGTCAGCACAGGGCTAGGTAGAGGCATAGGTATAATAGAAATGGCAACAGCTATACGAGAAAATCGTCTGTCCAGAGTAGACGCATCGTTAGCGAACCACGTACTTGACATAATGCAAACCCTTGCGGAATCATCTAATAGTGGAGATTGTATTGATATAAACTCGTCTTGTGAAAAACCCAAACCAGTAGAATATAACTATTAATCTAATGACAAAATTACAGCTTTCAAGAATAGGCGATACAGATTTAAAGGTGACCCAACTAGGGCTTGGAGGAGCACCATTAGCTGGGCTTTACAATGACGTGGAAATACAAGAAGCAGAGTCTATTATTCTAAAAGCCTACAATCTCGGAATAAATTATTTCGATACCGCGCCTCTTTACGGACACGGACGTAGTGAACTTGTGTTTGGTAGTGTACTACCAGAAATTCCGCGTAAAGAATTCATTATATCTACTAAAGTGGGAAGGCTGCTAAAACCGGTCCACTTAACACCCTCAAGTGAACAGTTCGTTAACTTGCCTAACCAAGAGCCCATCTTTGATTATTCAAGGGACGGTATCCTAAAATCAATTGAACAAAGTCTCACACGACTGAAACTGGACTATATTGATATCGTATTAATCCATGATGCAGACGACCATTATTATCAGGCACTTGATGAAGCCTTCCCTACCCTTGAGGAACTTAGGTCTCAAGGAACAATTCGAGCAATTGGCGCCGGTATGAATCAATGGGAAATGATGGAAAAATTCGCATCTGAAACTAGCTCTGATTGTTTCTTGTTAGCAGGACGATATACTCTTCTAGACCAGTCGTCAGTCGAATCATTTCTTCCAATCTGTCAGGAAAACAATATCAGTATTATTATTGGAGGACCTTACAACAGTGGTATCTTGGCCTCAGACCTCTCAGAACAAGCCACATTCGACTATCTTACTGCCCCCAAAACAATTCTAGATAAAGCTAGGAAGATAAAACAGATCTGCGATGAATATGGTATACCTTTAAAGGCCGCTGCCCTACAATTCGGTTTGTATCATCCAACGGTATCAGTAACTATACCCGGGGCCAGAACAGAATCTGAAGTGCAAGAAAATTTTGAAATGACCAATTACCCAATCGAACCTGGATTTTGGATAACACTTAAAGAAAAAGGCCTGATTCACAAAGACTCGTTGGTTTAAAATATCTTAGCTTGAATTAAAATAACATCATTTCAGATATCGTGTTTTTCACAATCACTATTCAGATAAGTTCAGACTTTAATTCTGGGACAATAAAAGCCTTGTCTTTTTGATATACCTGTAAACGACCTCGCGTGTCACAAATAATTATCCTATCTTGATCATCTATTTCTATACCTGTAGGCCTATCGAACAAACCCATTGGGCTAATATCTTTTACTTGCCTAAATGCACGAATAGTGGCAGGATCTCTTCCCATTATATATGTCCCAGCTTTAGATAATTCTATAGCATCTCCATATAATGCAGCTATAGGTATTCCGTTTGGTTCATAAACCTGTACCCGCAAATTACCCCAGTCTGTGATATAAACATCTCCTTGACTATCTACTGCTACATTGGCAGGGTGGTCTAAATTTCCACCATCAGAATCGGTTCCCTGAAAACACATCAAAAAATTCCCTTCAGAATCGAATTTCTGAACCCTGTTATTTCCCCAATCAGCTATATAAACACATCCGTCTTTATCTATAGTGATTCCCCATGGCCGATTGAATTGGCCATCTCCTTTACCAAAACTCCCCCACCCAAAAATATATTTACCTTCCTGATCAAATTTTTGAACCCTGTGATTACCTGTATCTACAATGAAAACATTGTCATCAGCATCTATTTCAATTCCGCTTGGTCCTTTCAATTGACCATTTCCATTTCCAGACTCACCCCACTGACCGATACGTTCTCCGTCAGGATTAAACTCCGGATAAGGATAAATAACATCTGAAGGGAAAATGGCTACATGATCGTGCCATTCATCTGTAACCAAAATCTTTCCATCTTTCGTCATCGCGATTCCGGCTGGCCAAGTAAACTCTTGTCTTGCAAAATCACCTATATGTTCTTCATCAAGAGTAGTTTTACCGATCCTTCCAAAATCATCGGCATAACCTGGAATGTGATAACCAAGGCCTCTACTTAACACAAATAAAATATCGTCTGGTGCAACCAGCACATCAATCGGGAAACGATAACCTCCAGTTTTCCCATTGTGTTCATTTGTAGGCCTTCCTAAAGAATGGCTAAAATGCCATGCTCGTCCAGCTGCTGCCGTAGTAATCATTACTGAACCTCTGTTGTAAAATTATTTGCTAATAATCGGAAGTTTTTCAAATTGCCCATTTACAATTGGTTCTCCGTCAATGTTGAAAAAATCTTCCAACAAAGTACTGTAAGTGCTTCTGAAATCAATTGAAGGAGCTAAATCTCCTTCAACCAATGCTTCTGCACGGATTTCAGGATATTCTCCATGCATACCACCATTGATTCCTGATCCAATTGCCATTGCAACCCCACCAGCCCCATGGTCAGTACCAGAGCCATTTTCTTTAACCCTACGTCCAAACTCTGAAAATACAAACATAACCACATTTTCGTCGGCATTATGTTCTTTTATATCTTGCCAGAAATCGCCAATAGCAGTCGATACCTCGTTCCAAAGTTTTGGATGATTAGAAGCTTGAGATGCATGAGTATCGAAACCACCATGTTCCGTATAAAAAATACGTGTTCCAAGGCCAGCCAGATGAATCCTAGATACATCTCTCAGTTTTTGCGCTAGTGGATTGGCTGAGTCGTACTCGATATCCGAATCATAATTTCCTGGTGCTACCTTTAACATGTCTGCCCCTTTTAGAGCATCCAGACCTGTTTGACCTATATAATCCATAACCTGGCTTGAACCGATTGCCGGCGCATACATATTTGCAAAGCGTTTTAGAAGATCTTCTCGTTTCTGTTTTTGTTCTACAGAACTCAACATTCCATAAGCTTCAAGATCTGCCACAGAGGCAACAGAAGCATTTGGAGCCACCAAAGCTCTGGGCAAACCATATCCCACGTTTACAGCTGTAACTGGATTTTCGCTTTCTGGATCTAATTGTCGAATAGCTCTACCAAGCCATCCTTCCATTCCTACCTTATCAGGTTCTGCTGTATGCCATATATCCATCGCGCGAAAATGGGAACGAGTGGATTCTTCCCAGCCTACTCCATGAATTACAGCCAAATCTCCTTGATCATAAATATCTTTTAAAGCTCCCATCTGTGGATTGAAAGCCAAATCCTTATCAACAGGCAATATCTCATCCTGATCGTATCGTATAGTAGGTCGATTATCGTAATAAGTAGGATCATTATATGGGATCACCGTATTAAGGTAATCGTTACCACCACTTAATTGAACCACTACCAGAACTGGATCTTTTTCCTTAGTCGTCATCCAAATATCTCCTTAATAATCGATTTTTCTAGTTAATAATATTCTAGCCAAATTGATATTCACGAGTACCGGCTATCATTCCAAATACTTCAGTAACTCGATTGCTAAAATCCTGATATCCGGCCTCAGTAGACAAATCCATGGATCCACCGGTCTCGGCAAGTGATACAAGCTCTTTGCGTGTATCTTCTTCAACCGCCATAGGTCCAACCATATCCAAGCATCCATTGACAAGATGTTCGGGAGTCATCGTTTTACCATTGCTTGAAGCAATCCTGTTAACCAAATCCTTAACTCCTGGAAGATCCAAGTCACTTACACGATCTGCCATAAAATTAACTCTATTGATCAAAGCTCCGCTATTAATCCACTCTTTCCCTGTATGCCAGCCTTCAACACTCGGAGGATCCAGCAATGCCTGTCCCATATATCCTGTCTCTTTTCCTAATTCTCCCCAACGAGGGTCGGGGCCCAACATATCTCCTGTCATAAGAAGAGTCCCAACAATTACCTCAGCGGGATTTCTTACTTTTTGGTATTGAGAATTCTTGAAGAATTCTGCATTAAACAAATACCTTAAAACTGACGTCATATCATATCCGCTTGAAACGAATACTTCACACATAGCTTCAATTGCTTTTGGATCTCTAGGAGGTTCGATTGGCCATGCCGGTACCTGCGGCTCATCAGCCACAAAAAAGTTGTATAAATGCCTCATTATAAATCGATGACATGCTGGCTGCTCGACTATAATATCTATTATTTCTTCACCATTAAATTGACCAATATTTCCCAAAAAAGATTTTTGCCCTGTGTCATGATCCTCTGGGTGAAACTCAAAAGGCCACAAATGTGGTCCCCATAACAAATGATGGATTTTTACACCCATTGACCAACCAGTAAAAGCACGTGAACATTCGAACACATCTTTTTCTGTATAATTACTAGTACCCATTGAGAACAACTCAAGTATCTCACGACCGAAGTTCTCATTAGGGGCTCTCTTATGGTTCTCATTCTGATCCAACCAATACAGCATCGCCGGGTCCTTCGCCAAATCAAGCAAAAGATCTCTATAACTCCCCATTCCACCATTTCTAAACAACTCTATCTGTTCCAACATCTGATAAGAACATTCCACCTTGGAATCTCCAGTGGCAAAAACATGATGCCAAAAAAGTGTCATTTTTTCTCTAAGGGGATTTGTTGTGGTAACCATTCTGTATAGCCAATTTAATTGGCTTGCACCTATGTTTTGAGTTCTTTCTGAAGCTGGATGATATCTATACAGGGTTGCAAGATCCACTTCAGAATCATCTCGAGGTACAAGCATCGACTCGACAACAGATTCATAATCAAGCTCAGCCAGTTTTTCGATCTCTGCACGAGGGGCTCCAAACCCTGCTCTTCTCATAAGATGGGACATAAGAGCTATCTTTTCAGTGCTAGACATAATTCTCCCTCAAATCAAAAAATTTCGAAAAATAATGGAACAAATCGAACAATTTCACTCGGATGATTGTACCATTTCGAACAATAATTTATCTAGTATCCTATACTACCTAATATACTATTGTACAAACTTTGAATTTTAATGGTAATTAACCTGATTTGGATAATAAAGAAATATGAAAATTCTTGCAGCTGCACGTCACCCTGGACCTGGAGAAAGTGTTGGGCCTACCGTAAACGAACTAAGACAACAAGGCCATCAAGTTGTACTTATTGGAGTCAATAGTGCAAACCCAGAAACCAAACATCTTGGTGGTTCTTCTATTATTTTTGAAAATCTAAATATAGATTACACAGATCTATGTCTGGATATTGGATATAAGGGAAACATTGTAGATATCCCTGAAATTTATGCTCAAAAACTTATCAGCAGATATAAGCCTGACGCAATTTTGGTTGGTACTTCCCACGATAAAACAGGCCTCGAAAAAGATATTGAGGCTGTTTTAGTTTCAGCAGGTACCAAATTATCTCTCAGAACAATTCAAATAGTGGAAGCATGGGGTTGTTGGTATCCTAAGAAGGAATTACAATTTGCGAACTTTTACGCTCATATTGATAAATTATCTGCACAAATATCACTTTCAAGAGGAATGAGGGAAGAAAATATAGTTATAACAGGGCATCCAGGATTGGACCAATATCGCTACGAAAATGACAAGAAATTAAACAAATCAATAAAAACCAAACTAGGTATCACCAAAAACAACAGATTAGTAACCTATCACAGTCAGGCAGAGATCTTTCCCGGAGCCCCAAGCACAGAGCAAACGTTATCTTGGGTAATATCAAACCTTCAGCAAGACGATTTGTTTATTTTCACGAGACATCCCCGAGACACGAAAGACTACTCTCTCCTGCTAAAACAAGCAGGAGAAAAATTATTACAACCGAAATTAAATAATCAACAAATTTTGGAAATCTCAGACCTATCGATCACTCATTACTCAACCATGGGACTAAAATCAGCTCTTTTGAATATACCTACTATTAACATTATCTTGGATAATGACCGAATCAATTTTGGTGACTCGAATGGAGACTTTCCCGTTACTATTCTCGGTGGTAATTACGAAGCCAATACAAAGCAAGATGTGGAAAGACTTATGTCACAAAATCTCCGAGGGTTATCCAATAAACTTAAAACTGCACTAAATATCGACGGCAAATCGGCAAAGAGAGTTGCTCAATTAGTAACTATGAATGGATAAATACAAACACATCCTTAATTAAATATAGCCCTAGCTTTACCCTGACCTTCTAATTCAATATCTACAATATCTCCCTTGTTGACCCATTCAGTTTGTACGAGACTACCAAGCAATACAAACTCGCCAGAATTGAGTTGTTTCCCTCTGGTTATCATAGAGTTTGCCAGCCATGCCAATGCTGATAATGGATCTCCCATTATATCGCCTCCTGTACCTGAACCGATGATGTTACCATTTATCCACATACTTCCACGTGTTTTATCCAGGTCAGAAATATCTTTAAAAGGTGGACCTAATACACAACCCGCTCCAAAAAAATCATCTGCTATAAGCGTAGGTGTATCGATTAATTTATAGTTATTCCATCGATCATCAACTACTTCGATTGCAGGCATAACCGACTCAATCGCATCGATAACCGAATCAGCATCATACGATTCATTTGTATCAGGGAGATCCTTCTTTAAATAAACCGCCAATTCACACTCAACACCAGGATGGAGGAGATTATCAAAAGTAAAAACTCCATTACCTTTATGCACCGTGGATTTAAACACGGCACCAGCACAAGGGTTGTCAATTGAAAGAAATTGTTGCATGACAGGAGTGGTGCAGCCTATTTTGTGTCCAACTACTTTGTCACCGGTATTTTTTTCTATTATTTCGTGAAGTTTATCCTGTACTTCGTAAGCATCCTTCTCTGCCACAGGTCTTATTTCTTCATTCAATAAACCAATTTTTCTATTTTTTAAACGACTTTCACTTAGAGCCTTGGCAGCTTTTTCAACTGTATTTGTATTCATTATGTTTATTCAATTTCCAATTCAAATGTCCGTACTTCATATGGCTTTATATCAGTATTGATCGAATCAGAATACAAATTTATAGGAGATTCAAATTCTTCAAGTAAATTAACCTCATTACCATCAGATATAGGAACACCTATTTTAATATCGAAAGAACCTCTGGTGTTATGCCCTTCGTAAAGGCGTACGATAAGATTGTCGCTATCTTCTCCTAATTTTACAGTTTCAATAAATACTCCATCTTTATTTGTAGATACAAGAGAAAATTCTTTCGGTAAATCACCTTCATGCATACCAGTATTGGCTATTGTAAATGGATAATTCAATTCGTAACCGGCTTGGATTGAACCGTTTCTCCAATCGCCACTATGAGGAAACAAACTATAAGTAAACTGGTGACTACCTTGATCAGTCTGTGGGTCAGGTGCTTTTGGAGACCTTAACAGCGTT
>CEUS01013567.1_pt1 | contig 13584 bp, 10 predicted proteins | sample 427031 | NCBI WGS metagenome assembly CEUS01 (sample SAMEA2622837, study PRJEB7988) | marine metagenome | biome: marine biome (ENVO:00000447); feature: marine epipelagic mixed layer (ENVO:xxxxxxxxx); material: "saline water (ENVO:00002010), including plankton (ENVO:xxxxxxxx)" | depth 140 m | reverse complement strand
AGAGTGTCTCAATTAGATTCAATTCCGAGATGTCTGCCTGAGCTTTTGGATAGACAGGCGGTTATTGGCAAATTGACCAACGGAACCGAATCGGCGGTCCGATATTTATTGGCTTCATCAATCCCTGATGAATTAATTTTCACCGCGAATGATATAGGACATCTTTTCAATTCAGAGACTGGTCAAGATACTAAATTAACGTCCGAAACACTACATGGATTACGACATATTATTACGAATGGTTGGAATTATGATCAGGATACAGCAACGGAATTGGTTATAGATTTTTTTGGCGAATATAGAGGGCAAACCAATGGTTTAGGAAAGATCAGTTTACCTAGTCCATTGAATTGGGATCACATTTGGTTTAAAGCAATGAATTCGCCCGGAATCGGTTCAAGGCCTATGGGGATTTTTAGATTGGATGATTACAGACAAAATAACGGTGAATTATTGTTTGAAGTGGGGCAGTATCCTCAAGGTCAAGATTCAGTATACGTTACGTTCTATAGCGACGAAGAGACAGTTTACGACGACCTGGAAATTTGGATATTTGACAACAAAAACATGGAATTATTGAGGGCATTAATTTCTGAGGGATGGGAGTATGACGAAATCGAATTGAGTAAGGATTTGCAAGTGGTGGATGCCCCAAATTTGGAACGAGGACTAAGTCTATCACAGAAGTATGTAGGTTTAGGTATGAAATATCAGCCAATTCTTTATATCCCAATCCTGATTCTGTTTTTAGTCATAGGTTTACTTGGTGGTAGAAGTTGGAAAACAAGACTACGTTGGGCTTCGGCGTACATGATTCTTAGTAGCCTCGTTGTCTACTTGGTGTTAGGCCCAATGAATTATCAGTTACTTGAGTTCTACGATAGATTCGCAGGGGATGCTTTTACCGAAGTCAAATCCATGATGTGGGATTTTGCATATCACCAAAATATTTTTTATCAAACTCAAACTTTAGTGATCGATAAAATGTACGAAGTTTTACGATCTATGACTCATAGCCTCATACAAGAAATCGCGAAAAAGTCTCTGATTTTATTCGTATTGTCATGCTTATGTTTCGCCTTGTCCCTACCTACATACCGTAGAAGGAAGTTGATTTAACAAAATGTATCACTCCATTGACTATTAATTATGCGGGTAACCAGATGTCCGGGTGGCCAAACAGTTTCAAGAGACCTGGTCTGGTGTTGCAATTAACAGTTCATTAATTCGATCCACTTTGATCGCGAATGGACATGAATCTATTTCAAGTGCCATATCAATGTCTTTAGGGTGGAACTGAGGCTGGTTGGGATCGCTAAATTTAAGGGATTCGCTGCCGGATAACACTAGTGAACGAACTGCATTAGGGTCTGGTTGTCTTCCGCCCAACAGATTTCTCATATAAAACGCACATTGTTCATCTTCATCAGTTCGGAATTTTCCTCCGCCTCCCATTGCTACAATTGTCACAAGGTCAGGATTGTTCTGTATTATGCGATTGGAGGTTGCCTTGGCAAGTACCAATGAACCCAAGTAAATTTGGCTGGCATTTTTAGCAGCTGTAACCCCTACGGTTCCAGCCATTGTGGAGTGGATCAGTGTCTGTCCTCGAATTTCTGCTAGCGACAATTCGTAAGGCGAATTGCCGAAATCAAAACCATCGGGCTTGGATCCGTGAACTTCACCCATACATAGATCTCCAACACCTCGGTCACGTAGCTTAATAGCTTCAGATGGTGTTTCTACTAGTACAATACTTTTAGCACCTTTGGTAAAAGCAATAGCCGCGGTGGTGAATGCTCGAAATACGTCGATAATTATTGCTGTACCTTCAGCTTTTTGAGCACCATCTAATAGGCTGTCAATGATCAAGTTCATGTTGGAAACTCCCCAATATAATATTGCTTGTTCACTCTTACTATTGAGTTAATCACATAATTCGTAGCATGGTCTGGCTTGGTAGTATATCTAACAAGTTTCAATCGGTAATGTGCTTTATTAGCAAATTCCAAAAGCACACATAGGTTGGAATCAATTTAATTCAATGGGAAGGTTGAATTTAATATTTTCTTCGGCCCCCGGCAGTTTGATGATTTCATCCGGATTAAGGTGATTAATGACGGATTGAACTAAAGATTCAGGGGTTGAAGCTCCAGATGTTATCCCTATTTCACCAATGCCTGAAAACCATTGGCTGTTGATTTCGCCTGGGCTGTTAACCAGGTGAGCGGGTACACCGTTTGACTCAGCTACTTCCTTAAGGCGGATACAATTCGAACTATTATCAGAGCCTATTACGAGTATCAAATCAACCTTTTCACATAGTTCCTTTACAGCCTGTTGTCGGTTAGTGGTGGCATAGCAAAGGTCATTTCGGACGACCACATCAGAAAAATGTTCGTTGATGACTCCTATAGTTTTATCTGTGTCATCTACGGACAGAGTTGTTTGAGTAAGCACGGTAACGGGTGATGATTGATCCCAATCTGGCAGTGCTGGATCTCCTCGATCATCTACAAGAGACATGTCAGCTTGTCCCATAGTGCCTTTGACCTCTTGGTGCCCATCGTGTCCAATGAGAAGTATTTTTCTACCTTGCTTGGTGTATTTGCGGGCTTCATTATGGACTTTTGTTACCAGAGGGCAGGTTGCATCTATCACGTTTAATTTCCGCAATTTTGCTTTGTCGAAATCTTCAGGAGGAGAACCGTGAGCAGAGAAAACCACGTTGGATCCTGAAGGGATTTCATCAACGTCATCTATTGTCACGGCTCCCTGGTCTTCAAGTGATTTGACTACGTGAGGGTTGTGGACTATTTGGTGTTTAACAAAGACGGGAGAACCAAATTTCTTTAGTGCAAGTTCAACTACGTGAATTGCTCTGTCAACACCAGCACAGAATCCTCTGGGAACGCTCAGGTATATTTTCAAATTGCAACTTCACCTGTACTTAGGGTTGAATGAATTTTATCATAACAGTGATTTCTAGCGGCATTTCTTGGTAACGGCGGTGTATACTGAACACAAAACGGATGCAAAATTATACAGGGAAAGGTGATCATTTGTGGAACTAGCTAAAAGAATGGCCAGATTGGGAACCGAGACTGCATTTGAGGTATTGGCGAAGGCCAGAAAATTGGAAGCTGAAGGCAAAGATGTTATTCATCTCGAAATAGGTGAACCTGACTTTGATACCCCTCAGAACATCATCAATGAAGCTTCGAGAGCCCTAGCGAATGGATTTACCCACTATGGTCCCTCACCAGGTTCGGTTGATTTACGGAGCACTATAGCTGAAGAAATTTCAACAACAAGAAATATAGATGTTAGTGGAGATAACGTTGTGGTTACCCCTGGAGGGAAGCCTATAATGTTTTTCGCCATTCTGGCGTTGGTAGACGAAGGTGATGAGGTTTTGTACCCCAACCCAGGATTCCCTATTTATGAATCAATGATTAATTTTGTAGGCGGCGTACCTGTTCCAATGCGGTTATATGAATCAAAAGATTTCAATATTAATATTGAAGAAGTTGCTAAGCAGGTAACTGAACGAACAAAACTGATTATTGTAAATTCGCCGAATAATCCCTGTGGAAGCGTGATAGATAAAGAAGGACTCCGGGCAATAGCGAAAATTGCTGAGGAAAATGACATTGTAGTTCTTTCTGATGAGATATACAGCAGGTTTCTTTATGGAGGTCAACACCACAGCATAGCTTCGTTTCCAGGAATGGTAGATCGGACCATAATACTTGATGGTTTTTCGAAAACTTATGCAATGACAGGATGGAGGATTGGGTACGGTGTAATGCCTGTTGACTTGGTCGAGCCAATCTCCAGACTGTCCACCAACAGCGTTTCGTGTACAGCCAGTTTTACTCAGGTTGCTGCTATTGAAGCAATGAATGGCCCGCAAGATCAAGCAGAAGCAATAGTAGCGGAGTTCCAAAAACGCAGGTCTGTTATTGTTGATGGGTTGAATTCTATACCAGGAATCCGGTGCGCATTGCCTGAAGGTGCGTTCTACACTTTTCCTAATGTTACGGGTACCGGCAAAACAAGCCGTGAATTTGCTGATGGGTTATTGCAAGATGCAGGAGTTGCTTGCCTGGCAGGAGAGTCTTTTGGTCAATACGGTAAGGGGTATATACGGTTTTCTTTTGCTAATTCCACAGAGAACATAGAACGTGCATTAGATAGGATTGAGAAATATGTTGCTACCTTGACTTGATCGTTACCGTAGATAGTTTGAGGGTCAATTAAAATTTTTGGAAATCTGTTATGTCTAAGTTCAGGATAGCACTTGCCCAGATAAACGTTACAGTTGGTGACTTGGCCGGCAATAAATCCAAAATCGTAGAATATATGTCCAATGCGAGGGATATTGGTGCGGATGTGGTTGTGTTTCCAGAGTTATCGGTTACGGGATATCCACCGGAAGATCTTGTACTCCGGCCTCAGTTTGTAGAAGACAACCTACTTAGTCTTAATGAAATTGCTGGTGCGTCAAAAGGCATTTCTTCCGTCATTGGTTTTGTTGACAGAGATTCAGCACTGAGAAATTCTGCAGCTGTAGTCTTTGATGGGGCCGTTAGAGCTATCTACCATAAATCTCGCTTGCCCAATTATGGCGTTTTTGACGAAAAGCGTTATTTTGAACCCGGTAGAGAAAGTCCAGTTTATTTAATGTCAGGGATTCCGGTTGGAGTAAATATATGTGAGGACATATGGGATTCAGAGATCGCTTTGGCACAGCTAAGCCCTTTCATGACTCAAGCTGTATCAGGGGCGAAGGTGGTTTTTACTTTGAACGGGTCACCGTATTATGCGGGAAAGCTCGAGGAGAGAGAGCAATTAGTTGGGGATTTGGCAAAACACCACGGAGTCTATTGTGCCTATGTGAATCTGGTTGGAGGACAAGATGAATTAGTATTTGACGGCGCCAGTATGGTTGTCTCCCCAGAAGGGGAAATTCTTGCTCAGGCTAGACAGTTCAAAGAAGAACTGTTGGTAGCAGATATTGAATTAGATAAAACAGATGACATATCTAATAAGATATTTATCTCTGGTGATACTCTTTCGAATGTTAAACCTGATTTCGTTCAAAAACCGGTTCATAAATTGAATGGAATCGATGAAATTTTTCAAGCTTTAGTTCTTGGGACGAGAGATTATGTTCGTAAATGTGGATTCAGCAAAGTACTGATAGCTCTATCGGGTGGTATTGATTCTAGCTTGGTTGCAGCTATAGCTGCAGAGGCGTTAGGACCACAAAATGTTGTAGCGGTATTTATGCCTTCGAAATTTTCATCGAAACAGAGTGAAGTGGACGCTATTGAACTTTCTAGGAATTTACGTACAGATTATAAAACTATATCTATTGAGGAACCGTTTTCTGTAATGATAGACAAACTGTCATCACATTTTACAGGAACTGATTGGGGCGTAGCAGAGGAGAATCTTCAATCAAGACTTAGAGGCAATTTAATAATGGCCCTGTCTAACAAATTTGATTGGTTGGTTTTGACTACTGGGAATAAAAGTGAAATGGCAACAGGATATGCCACAATATACGGAGACATGGCTGGAGGTTTTGCCGTTTTGAAAGATGTTCCGAAAATTTTAGTATATGAACTTGCAAACCACATAAATAAGGTAGCCAACAAATCCGTTATCCCTGATAGTGTCCTTACTAAAGCTCCAAGCGCGGAACTCAGATTTGATCAGAAAGATCAAGACAGCTTGCCTCCATACGAAATCTTGGATCCGATCTTGAAGGCTTATGTCGAAGACGATCTTAGCTATGAGGAGATAGTATCTAGTGGTTTTGCTGAAGATATAGTCAAACAGACAATTAACCTGGTAAATAAGAGCGAATATAAGAGGAAACAGGCACCCCCAGGAATTAAAATAACCCCAAGGAATTTCGGACGTGACCGTAGGATGCCAACAGCGAACCGATATAAATCATTTTAATTATACTGTAGACCAAGTCATTTCATGACCAATGGCATGTTGGGCCAGTTATAATTAATTTGGCAGCCCAGCCAACAGCGAATGTAATTTGACTAGGGCGCTACTGTTCTGCTCTAGATCCAGAGCATCCACCGAGTTGATACTTTCACCCAAGACTCCGTCTACCGCTCCAGCTTTTACGGATTCTTTGATGAGGGACTGCTCCTCATCAGTTGATAAAAGAAGATTCCGATTAATCAGTTTTGATAAGGCCGTTATCAACCCGTATCCGCCCCAGTTTGATACGCTACTTAATATCAATTCGCTAGTTTTTGTGACACTTGGTAATTCCACCAAGGATGGGACTTTTGGAATCAGATCAGCGAGCGATCCCATGCCTATTTCATTGCCACCGTCTCCAATACCGATTGTGGTTTCGTGATTTTGGAAAATATAGTCAATTTGAGCAGTAAATCTTGTTATGTCCATGCCTCTCATATTTCTATATAACCCATCTGATGACATGCCACATCTTTCGATCGATATGAGGATGGAAGGATCCCATTGGTTAATCAGATTATCAGCGAATGCTTTGCTTTGATCATGATCTGATATTGGAAAATCAATCAGTTGGTTTGCTGGTATGCCTAGAGCTGACAAAATCGGGGTGCAATATTGGTCTGTGACATATTTCACTGTATATCCAAGTTGTTCAATCGCTCTACCAATTGCTATAGCACCAGGAGGGCCATCAGTCTCAGCTGCTTCGGCTTTCAAAATATAGAAGCCTGTAGCAATGAAGGCTGTTCCCGAATTAGCTGTTATCAATCTAGCGGCACGGTCACAATAGTCATTGTGTAGATGTTTACGTAAAGCGGAAACACCTCTGAGGTCATTTTCTAATATGATATCTTCTATTTCTGCCATGTTGAATCTATATTACAGAAAATTCCTCGTCCCGACGGTCAGTGATGAACATGTGTCCAGGGGAGTGAGTTATCATCAATGGTGGCTTAGAATTCATAGCAACTGATTGAGGAGTCACTCCGCATGCCCAGAATATAGGTACTTCACCGTTTTTGATTTCAACAGGGTCACCAAGATCTGGTCGAGTTATATCCTTGATACCAATTGCTTCTGGATCCCCTATGTGTATAGGAGCGCCGTGTACGCTGGGAAATCTGGAGGTTACTTGGATCGTACGAACTATCTGATCTTCTGGGATAGGCCTCATCGATACAACCATTGGACCAGAAAACATCCCGGCAGGGACAGTATTAATATTAGTAATAAACATTGGTATATTTGATTCTGCTTCTATGTGTCTAAGGGAGATACCAGTATTCATCATGGCTGTTTCAAAAGTGAAACTACAGCCTAGTAAAAATGTTACTAGGTCAGAACGCCAATAACTCGAAATGTCCGTGATTTCATTTGTCATATCGCCGTTTTTGTATACTCGGTATTTGGGTACGTCAGTTCTCAAATCGGCCATAGGTGCGGATTCTTTTGGTGTATAAGATCCAGGGTCAACAACTTCGATCAAAGGGCATGGTTTGGGGTTCCTCTGGCAGAAAAGCAAAAAATCAAAAGCCAATTCCCTCGGTAGAATTGCGAGATTGGTCTGTAAATATCCTGGAGCAAGGCCTCCTGTGTTGCTCGAAAAATTTCCTTGGCGGATAAGTTTTCTGAGTTCTCGAGGGTCTGTTGGCAGTACGGAAGTTTTCATTGTGGAATAACTCCGATCATATTTTAGGAATCTCAATTTGGTTCAAGGTTGTAAGCTATATAAACCTTATCATACTCTGAAATGTGTTCCGGCTATATAACGTGGACCTCCGAATGCCTTGCCGATTTCATCAGTGAAATAGTATGCAACGAAAATTCTCCCATCGTCGAGTTCTGTAGCCACGGGGTAGCCTAGATCAGAAGAAGGTGAATCGCTCCTCAGGACTTCTTCGTTGCTCCAATTGGATCCGTTGTCTTCGCTGATGATGACGCCAATTCCGTATGGGGCTTTCCGGCGAGCAAATATTACTAGTATCCGTCCATCTCTTAAAATCATAGGCCAAGGAGATCTGTAATAAACGTTCCCTGGAAGTTGGTACTGTGAAGTTTTTATTTTTTCGGTGTTCAGCCATGGTGATTTTCCAATACGGACTATTGAACGGTAATCAGACCAGTCATAGCCGTTAGGTGAATGGGAAACCTGAATACAATTTCTACTACCTTGGTTGTTGGTTGTGATCAGTAGAAATTCCCCATTTGGGATTTTGAGCAGGGCGGGATATTCAACCCTTCCGAATCCTGAATTATCTTTGGGACCTGTTGACAAATAATCCCAACTCAGGCCGTTGTCACCTGTTCCGTAGATCATTGGAGCATTTTCACCCTCCGGATAAAACATACTTACAAAATATCCGTCTTCGAGCTCTACTAATGGGACTGCATCTTTGTAGATCCGTACGTGATTTCCCATTGATATTGGAGGGTATATCAGCGTCGGGTATTTTTCCCAAGTTCTTCCGCGGTCTCCAGAGCGTATCGAGAATGTCTGCTGGTTGGATTCTGTGGTTTTTTCATGCAAGCGGGTCCTACCGAAAAATATCGCACTCTCAGGCTTAGAGAGGTCTATATCTGGTCTGGGCCCGGTAGATTGTAAAAAAGCTAACCGTTTTTCAAGCGGGGCAGATTCATCCCAAATAACCGAATATCCATCCTGCCACGAATCCCCATTGTCCATTGATCGTTGAATAATTATTTGTGCGCGGTTATGGACTGCGTCATGTCCTATAGATAATGAATTGGAATAGTCGCTTGGAGAATGTTTGTGGAGTACGGCAATTTCCCCACTACCAAAATTAAATATTCCATCTTGGTAGGGGTGGCCACAATAAGTATTGCTTCCACCACAAACACGTGAGTGTTGAATATCGTAAACCAAGGTTGTCATCTCCATCCATTAGTTTCTTCAAAATAAGTTAAGGGTCTAACCAATGGTGCTCAATCTAATTCACGAATAATTCCTGTAATATCTCCAGTACTTAACGCCATGTCCGCTACTGAGTTAAAATACAATGCTGACTTGCGTCAATTAACCAGTTGCATAGATATTCAGCAAGGCTTCGACGAACAATTAACTCGAAAGAGGGAGTGTCGTCAATCTGACGCATTGTTACCCCGACCTCCGCAAGTAAAGTTTGAGCACAGTCACCAACTCCGAATGAACGAGGGTGTAAATCTATGGTACAGCCTTTAGAGAGTACATTTCTCACTGAAGGACCAGTTATTCTTAGAATAACTTGACCGCTACTGAGGTCGGTGATACTCGCTGACATCCCGCTCAATTTATTTTCCAGTTGTTTAATCAAATTTGTCTCTTGATTCTCTGGTGTTATGACCAACCATTCGCTTTCACTCAGCCAAAGCACGATGTATTTTCCACCCAAAGCAACAGTGTTGGGCTCAGTTGGAAGTTCGACACCCAAAATGTCTTTCACAGTAGTGGTGAATAAACTATCTTTTGCCGTTCCACGCAAATTGACTTGACCTAATTTAGAATGTTCAGAAAGTAAAATGTCCGATTCATTGAGTTGTAGAGTTCCATTATTGGCATGAAGTATTGTCCATAATGGTGATTCTTCTTCGTGCAACAGATGAGATGTGTTAGACATGCTGACGGGCTCCAGAAGAATCGTAGAATATGGGATCGGAAATCGTTGCTTTAGAACACCGATCATCTGGACCAAAGACAAAAATATCCTCACCTAATCTTGATCTGCCTGACTGTATTAATGCTAAAGCTATAGAATGGCCTAGGGTAGCACTGTAGTAACTTGAGGTTATGTGTCCGATCATAGGCTTAGGTCTCTCATTGCCCGATTCTTCGGTGATTTGGCTTCCCTCAGGTAAAATTTCATTTGGATTATGTCCTAGTAGACCCACCAATTGCTTCCTGTCCTTGCGTAGCATGTCAGATCTTGACAAAGAACGTTTCCCAATAAAGTTCTTGTTGCCGTTCACAATCCAACTCATACCAGCATCTTGTGGGGTTACTGAGCCGTCAGTATCCTGCCCGACTATGATAAATCCTTTTTCAGCTCGTAGAAGATGCATTGTTTCAGTGCCGTAAGGTGTAATGTCGTATTTTTCACCAATTTTGATGCACGTTTTCCATACAGACATAGCGTATTTTGCAGGAATATTAATTTCGTAAGAAAGTTCCCCGCTAAAACTTATGCGGAAAACTCGCGCCTCTATTCCTGAGATTGTACCAGCGCGGGCTGACATGAAGGGGAAGGAATCATTCGAGAAGTCTATGTCCGCGCAAAGTGAGGAAGCTACTTCCCGACTATGAGGTCCTACTAGCCCAATGGTTGCCCAGTGATCCGTTACTGATGTGAGATACACGTTCAAATCTGGCCATTCAGTTTGAAGCCATCTCTCTAGCCAATTCATTACAACTGCTGCGTTACTGCTGGTGGTGTGCATTAGGTAATGGTTTTCAGCCAAACGTGCTGTTACACCGTCATCCATGATCATCCCGTCTTCACCGAGCATCAGCCCATATTTACATTTACCAATCGCCAATTTTAACCATGAGTTAGTATAGATTCTATTCAGAAACTTTGAGGCATCAGGTCCCTGGATGTCGATTTTCCCCAAAGTTGATGCATCTGTTATAGCTAATTTTGTTCGCGCTGCTAGGGATTCCCTGTTAATTGTTTCTTGGAATGACTCTCCTTGTTTCGGGTAATACCATGCTCTTTTCCATTGTCCAACATTTTCGAAAAGAGCTCCGTTCTCCAAATGCCACTCATGGATAGGCGTTTTACGCACTGGATCAAAAAACGGACCAACAGATCTTCCTGCGATCGTGCCATATGTCACAGGAGTGTATGGAGGTCTAAATGTCGTTGTTCCAATGGATGACATTGCCTTAGATTGGATTCTTGAAACAACACCTATTCCTAAGACATTGCCAGACTTTCCTTGATCTGTGCCCATGCCTAAAGTGGTATAACGTTTTATATGTTCGATTGACTCATAGCCTTCTTTTGTAGCTATTTGCAAATCGTTAATTGTAGTATCAGTTTGTAGATCCACGAACTTTTTTGATCCGTGTCTTAAACTCTCGCCTGAAGGTAATATCCATAGGTCGCGCTGGTTAGATATTGGTGTATTAGTAGACACGATAGCGCGTGTTGGACGAGATCCAGCGCTGAACCCAGCCTTATGTGCAGCGTTTGCACCGGCGGTTGCCCCATCCATCAGGCAGTCCTCTAGAGAGAAAACCCCGTTGGATGAGCCAACACTAGTTTCTTCTTGCATGTATTCTGAGGGAACGAAGCAAGAAAAGACTTCATCAAATTTCAATGTTCCTCCAGATTGAGTGTGCAGATGTACTGCAGGGTTCCATCCCCCAGATACTGCAACCAAATCGCATTTGATTTCGTGTTTTTTGCCTATTACTGACTCTCCAGATTTATCAATGGCCATAATTTGTACCTTATCGACTCGAGTGCGACCTTTGACATTGACGATAGTGTGCTCATCGAATACAGGTATGCCAACATCTGTTATTAAATCTGAGATGGTCTCTTTGGGGCGAGGTCGAAGATCCACAATTGCTTCAACATTTACTCCGGCGTTATTCAGATCCAAAGCTGTTGTATAAGCACTATCGTTGTTGGTGAATACGACTGCACTGGAACCTGGCTTAACAGAGTATCTGTTCAAGTAGGTGGAGACAGACGATGCTAACATTATGCCTGGTCTGTCGTTATTACTGAATAATAATGGTCGTTCGATGGCTCCAGTAGCTAGAATTACCTGTTTAGCTCGAATTCTCCAAAGTCTTTGTCGAATGGTATTAGGTTGGTTATGAGGTATGTGGTCTGTCAAACGCTCAACAACTGTCACAAAGTTATGATCGTAATAACCAGACGCAGTACTTCTATTAAGCATAGTTACTTCTGGCATATTTTTGAGTTCAGTAATTTTCTCAGAGACCCATATTGATCCAGCGGTGTTATTGATACTCGCAGTAGTAGTAAGTAGGCTTCCTCCAAATTCTGGCTGTTCGTCTACAAATATTACTCTGCACCCGGTTTTACCAGCTTCTGAAGCAGCAGCTAAACCTGAAGGACCTCCTCCTATGACTAGAACGTCGCAGTGTGCGTTGATTTTTTCGTAATTGTCTGGATCTGGGCCGTCAGGAGCGACACCGAAACCAGCGGCTTTGCGGATGAATTTTTCGTAAAATTTCCACCACCCATTTGGCCACATAAATGTTTTGTAATAAAAGGCTGGTGGCATAAAACGAGATAATAAATTCATTCCACTTAATATATCGAGATTAATGTTTGGCCAAGCCGATGGGAATGTTGCTTCAAGTTGATCATATAACTCTACCTGAGTTGCTATCTGATTAGGTAATGTTGAAGCACCTTTGCCGATTTGGAAAATTGCATTCGGTTCTTCTGAACCAGCCGCAAAAATCCCTCTTGGGCGATGGTATTTAAGGCTTCTTCCTACCACGTTGATACCGTTGGCCAACAGCGCTGAAGCAAGAGAGTCCCCTTGGAATCCCTGAAGTTTTGTACCGTTAAAAATAAAATTTATCGGCTTTTGGCGGTCTATCCTTCCCCCATTAGGCAACCTGTTTATCTGATTCATCGGCTGTCCTCTGTAGGACAATCATTTAGTTTATATACATCAATGATCTTGTAACTGATTGTGTTGCGCTTTACGTTGAACCATCGCCTGCACCCGTAAGAATGAGCCCATTGCTCCAAATGTGCTCCTTTCGTGTTTTTGCGAAAGAACAGGTATTTAGCCCAGTCAGAGTCGCTCACACTTTCTGGCTCAGAAGGCATTAACAGATTGGCTTCTCCTCCGTAGGAGAACTCATTTTCATCTCTTGGTCCGCACCAAGGACATTGGATAAGTAGCATAAGTTAAGCCTCTTAATGTGCTACGCCTGCGGCGCCGTGTTCATCTATCAATCTTCCAGTTGTGAATCGTTCGAGATTGAATGGTTTGTTGAGTGGATGAGGTTCGTTGTTAGCAATAGTATGAGCAAATACCCATCCGGAACCAGGAGTGGCTTTGTATCCACCTGTACCCCAGCCGCAATTGAAATATAATCCTGCAACAGGAGTTTTACTGATGATAGGACAGGCATCTGGGCATAGGTCTACGATTCCTGCCCATTGTCTCATCAACCTCATGCGGCTAAAAATGGGGAATAATTCAATTATCGCTGAAATAGCCCCCTCTACGATCGAAAAACTACCCCGTTGTCCGTACCCTGTATATGAATCTATTCCAGCACCTGCTAACAGTTCCCCCTTAGCTGTTTGACTTATATAAGCATGAACTGCTGAAGACATTACGACTACGTCTAAAATTGGCTTTATAGGTTCTGATACCCATGCTTGTAAGGGATGACTTTCTATGGGTAGTTTTAGATTAGCTAGAGAGGCAAGAACTCCAGAATTACCAGCCACAGCTACACCTAGTTTATTAGTTTTGATAATCCCTTGAGTGGTTTCTATTCCAGACACTCGACCAGATTCTTGCAATATACTTGTTACTTCACATTGCTGGATAATGTCTATTCCGTGA
>CEUS01282770.1_pt1 | contig 13586 bp, 12 predicted proteins | sample 427031 | NCBI WGS metagenome assembly CEUS01 (sample SAMEA2622837, study PRJEB7988) | marine metagenome | biome: marine biome (ENVO:00000447); feature: marine epipelagic mixed layer (ENVO:xxxxxxxxx); material: "saline water (ENVO:00002010), including plankton (ENVO:xxxxxxxx)" | depth 140 m | reverse complement strand
GCGGATTCGTTCTAAACGTTGCAAGTGCGATTGAACTTCTGTCTGACTGGTTGGATGACGTTCTTGAAGTGCCTAAATCTCGTGGTGTTCGGCGCAATCTTTGGTCTAGTGAGATGCAATCAAGGTTTGCATTAATCGACGTTGATTCTGCAAGAAAAATAGCAGAAAGGGAAGATTGGCTCAGGGAGTTGGCGGATTTGTCGAATCGCGCTAGATATGAGGGAAGTCATTTATGGCAACGTATAGATGATGAAATAGCTTGTGTCTTTAGATCTGGGCACGGTGATATAAACGAGGAGCCTGGGAAACATTTGGTTCACAGATACCTGACAGATATGTCAACAACTATCGCTGCAGGATTTAAACTAGGATCTTCCAGGCTAAATAATCCTCGCAAAACATCAGCGAATGTCGATTGGGAGTGATCTTTTCAATTTAGATAAAGATTTTCTTTCTAACCTTCACCTAGTCAGGTAGACTCGGGGCTTGGACGAGGCATAAACTCTGTTGCTTCTAGGAGAGGAATGCCCGATATGCGAATTTTATTTTTGTTGGGCGAGGTAATTCTGTGTCTACTACGCTGATCGAAGAAATTAATAATGAAGCCCTAAAAACAGACATCCCCAACTTCTCCTCAGGGGATACCGTCAGGGTTCATGTGAAAGTTCGGGAAGGTGATAGGGAACGTATCCAGGTGTTTGAAGGAATAGTCATCAAGCGACGTGGTAGTGGCATACGAGAGACGTATACAGTGAGACGTGTTTCTCATGGCGTTGGTGTGGAGCGTTGTTTCCAATTGCACTCGCCGTTTGTAGAAAACATTGAAGTCATCAGGCAGGGTCGGACCCGTAGATCAAAGTTGTATTATCTGCGTGGGCGACAGGGCAGGGCGGCCCGTGTTAGGGAGAGGTCTCGTAGCTGAGTTCCTATATGGCGAGTAATGAGCGTGCGGCAATACCGCGGCTTAGTGTGGAAGCGAAATTTATTAGAGATGGGGCAATCACTATTGCTGGTGTAGATGAGGTTGGACGTGGTAGTTGGGCAGGCCCATTGTTTGCGTCCGCAGTTATGCTGGACATTAGTGTTTTAAGAAATCGAAGGCGTCTGCGTGAAGTGACCGATTCTAAACGTCTTACTCCAAGAACTCGAGAACGCTTATTTGATGATATTTATGCAGAGGCGCTTTCAGTTGCGGTGGCTAGTGCTTCCGTAGCGGAGATAGACGCTATGGGGATAGTGCAGGCGACAATGTGTGCAATGAGGCGGGCTGTTGGCGGGTTAAACCAAGTGTCAGATGTATTATTAGTTGACTATCTGAGCTTGGAGCCAGTTTCTAGCGGGCAGCGCGTGTTTAGTTTATCGAAGGCGGATTCCCGTTGTTTGTCTGTAGCCTCGGCTTCGATTTGTGCCAAAGTAATCAGGGACCGTTATATGACAACGCTGTCTTCCAAATATCCAGAGTATGGTTTTGACAAAAATGCTGGGTACGGTACGGCACAGCATAAAAAGGCAATACTGAGGCATGGACCCTGCTCCGCGCATAGAATCAGCTTTAAGCCAATAAACTCAGCCAAGAGAGCATAGTCAATCGATGTTCGAATTCTGGAGCTATACTGTATGAGTGAAATGTTGCACGACCTTGTTTCGTGGGTTTTGGCGTGGGGTGAGTCTCCATTTGGGGCCTTGGCTCTATTTATTCTGGCGTTTTGGGAGTCTAGTTTTTTCCCTGTGCCTCCCGATGGGCTAATGATTGTATTGATGGCAGGCAACCCGGGATTTGTATTCGCATTTGCCGGATTGGCAACGGTAGGTTCCATCATGGGAGCTGGATTAGGCTATGCGATTGGGCTGAAGGGAGGTAGGCCTGTACTCACAAAACTTTTTAGTGAGTCACGTGTTGAGTATGTGGAAAGGCAATATCAAAGTCGTGATGTATGGGCTGTAAGCATTGCCGCATTCACACCGATACCATACAAAGTGTTTGCTATAGGAGCTGGTGTTTGCCGATTGAATTTCAGGCGATTTTTGCTTGCTTCTTTGATTGGGCGGGGCGGTAGATTCTTTTCGGTCGCAATTATGGTGACTGTGTTTGGACAACAGATACAACATGCTATTGAAAACTATCTGAATGTCCTAAGCATTCTGTTCATTGTAGTTCTGATAATGGGATTTTTGATTATTAGATTTGCAATACGTCGCAATTAAAAACAATATATGGGCGTATGAGCAACGGTTAATCTTAGCGAAGATATAGTTGAGTAAAGTTCTGATGGCTGATGGCTGATGGCTGATGGCTGAAATGAAGATGTTGAACAATGATTTCGGGTAAGAAACTGCTTGAAATTGAGGTTGAAACTCTGTTTTCTCATGTAACTCGTTCTGGGTTGGACCTTATGATAGCCACGAATGAGCATGTTCCTGCCGTTGCTCCGAGATTTTTTCTGGGTCGGACTTTTGATGGGGTAGTTTGGCGGATACGACAGGATGTTGATCCGATAATTGTGAATCGATTATCCGAGTTAGCAGTCAGCGAGAATACGGAAGGAAGATTTAATAAACCTCCTGTCCATCATTTGGAATACCAAGAGTTATTGGCTGTTGATGGTGGCTTGGAAATTCAATCGGGACCTGCCTATCGATTGAATGCTGTCGGGAATTCAAAAATGGAAACCATAGCTGTCGGTTGGGAATCGGCCGATGTGATAGAGGGGCAATTTGCTGGGTTAAAGGACAAGATTAATTTTGATCAGCCTTGCCGAATAGTGAAAGTTGATGGGAAAGTTGTATCTATTTGTTATTGTGAACGATGGGGGGATAGAGGGGCTGAGGCAGGAGTTGCAACTTTGGTCGAACATCGTCGTAACGGCTATGCAACTGCTGTCGTATCAGATTGGGCATGTGATGTGGCCGATCGAGAGAAAGAGGCTTTTTACAGTACAACCTGGAAGAATGCCCCGTCCCAAGAAGTGGTACGCAATTTATCTGCAGATCCCTACGCTGTGCTAATCAATTACCTCTAGCAATTAGCACTAAAGAATCACAGCATAGGCAGAGGCTCTACTTTTTCGAGCATTTTGACGCTGACTGTAGCAGCTACTTTAGCACTTATGTCCATGAATATGTCCCCTAGGGGAGCTTCTTTATTACTAGTTATAGGATTGCCGGAGTCACCACCCTTCCGAATAATAGGGCTGAGTGGTATTTCGCCCAGAAAAGGTAGTTGCAAATGTTCTGCGGCATCCTTGGCACCGCCATGTCCAAATATTTCCACTCGATCACCGTTGTCGTGTAGGTAATAAGACATATTTTCTACAATTCCTAGTACGTCTACACTGAGCCGCTCAAACATCGAAATACTCCGGCGTACATCTTGGAGCGCGACTTCCTGAGGTGTCGATACTACTACTGCTCCGACCAGCGGTACTAACTGTGCAAGCGATAGCGATGCGTCCCCCGTGCCGGGAGGGAGATCCACTATTAGATAATCGATATTTCCCCAATTTACATCTGCTGTTAGCTGTTTTAGTGCTCCGCCTATCATAGGCCCTCGCCAAATTACGGGCGTGCCTTCCTCCAGCATGAATCCCAGTGACATCAATTTGATACCGTGCGCTTCAAGCGGTTGGATTTTCCCTTGTACAGAAACCGGATCACCTTGGGCCCCCATCATTAATGGGATGTTTGGGCCATATACGTCCGCATCTAATATTCCGACAGAAGCTCCATGCCGAGATAATGCTACTGCAAGATTTACGCTTACAGTGCTTTTTCCTACTCCGCCTTTTCCACTGGCAACTGCTAGAGCATTTTTCACTCCTGGAAGCGAAGCTGTTGCAGGGGTTTTGTCGGACCGTACGTCTGCTGTCATGTTTATGTTGACTTGGTCTACCCATCCTAATACGTGTAATCCATCTGTCACTCTTCGGGTTATCTCATCTCGCATGGGACATGCTGGAGTCGTAAGTACGACAGTAAGTGATACGTCGTCGTTTTCTACTACTACGTCACGAATCATGTTAAGAGTGACCATGTCTTTGTGAAGTTCAGGGTCTTCGACTTTGCTCAAGGCCTGCATAATCTGTTGGATACGGTCGTCGCTCAATATCTACGCTCCGATGCCTTTTGTTCTAACCAGTTATCTAATTGGATGGTATCGAATTGAACAATCAGGCTAAAATTCTATTTTCTCCTGTAGCATCTATCATAAACTGTAAATTGGTGATCGGATAGGTATTAATAGGTATTAAGAATTGATTGTTGTTCATCTGTGGATCTCTGCTATTGTTTTGTGCATAACAAATTTAGTTGTTCCTCAATTTCGATTCGATGAGGAAGTCTTGAGGCGATAGGATGAGTCTAGAAGAATCTCCTGAAATGAAGGATCCTCCCTTACTAACATTGGGCGAAAAAAATGGCGCCCTTGACGTGTTAACTACGACAGTCGACAAGCTGTTTACCTGGGGGCAGGCTAACGCTTTGTGGCCTATGACTTTTGGTTTAGCGTGTTGTGCAATGGAAATGATGGCTTCGGCGGCTCCAATCTATGATTTAGATAGGTTTGGCGTAATTATGAGGTCATCTCCACGTCAGTCTGATGTCATGATTGTGGCAGGTACTGTTACCAATAAAATGGCACCTGTAGTGAGGCGATTGTATGAGCAAATGCCTGATCCTAAATATGTTATTGCAATGGGGATATGCACTGTTGCAGGTGGTCCATTCAGAACATATAACACTTTGCAGGGAGTCGATAGGGTAGTCCCGGTAGATATTCATGTGCCTGGCTGTCCTCCTCGGCCAGAAGCTCTGATAGATGCAATAATGCTATTGCAGCATAGAATCAAAAAAGAGGGGGTTTTACGTTGGAAGCCGAGAGCTATGCCTCCAGTCCATACAGGAATTGGCCACTCATTGCCTAAGCCGTTGCCAGGAGAAGATTTCTCGGAAGTCCCAGATGGAATGTTGCCGCCGCATGAATACTAGATCGTTCTACTAAGTTCGTAGTTCGATTGAGATGATTTCTGATGAATAGCCGTGGTATCCCCTGTGAGTAAGAGCGATTTTGGTATCGCCTCTGCCAGATTTGGAAGTAGCAAGCTGTGATTTATGGCGGATCTAATGCGATTAATAACTCGTCCTGATTTAGACGGGCTTGCTTGTGGTGTTCTACTAAGCATTGTTGAGGACATACATGAGGTATCTCTGGCTCAACCAGCTGATTTGGTACGCGGTGCCATTTCTGTCGGTAATGCAGATATACTGGCGAATTTGCCATATATTGATGGGGTGGGCATGTGGTTCGATCACCATTGGTCTGAGGCTTCTGTTGCCGACTCGATGGCTGGAGAGTTCCGAGGGAAGTTTGGCCTTACGGACTCTGCAGCTAGGTTGATTTATGAATATTATGGAGGATCTGCTCTAGAGTACTACGAAAGTTTTATTGATGAAGTTGACAGGGTTGACTCCGCTCGTATCACAGAGGTTGATGTTGTGAATCCTAGTGGATGGATGTTGATTTCTTACACATTTGATCCGCGTCTAAGCAACGAATCTGTTAGCAAGTATTTTTGTAGGGTTTTGGACCAGCTCTTAGAGCGGCGACCACTTGAATATATTCTTGCGAGTAGTCAAGTTGCTGACAGAACAAGCAAGTTACTGAATGAGCAAGACGAGGCCAGCAGCTTCTTGAGGCAGATATCCTATGTGGAAGGGAATGTGGTAGTTACTGATCTTCGTGGGTATTCTAGTCCTATTGCTAATAGGTTTTTGATATTTAGTATCTTTCCGGAAATTAGTGCTCAGGTAAAGATTTTCGACATCCGGAACGATATGACGGTCGTGGCGGTTAGTCACAATGTTTTCAATGATGAATGTCGGTCCAATGTGGGAGAGCTTTTAGCACATTATGGAGGGGGAGGTCATGTGGGGGCAGGGAGCGTGCGATTATCTCGTTACCATGCTTCAGACACAATTTCAGATATTATCGATAAGCTGAACTATGCGAGATGACACTGACAGTCAGTTTTCAGATTGGGGTAGCATCAGTGCGTATTCGTAGCTATCAACGAGGGCTGTCCAGGAGGCTTCGACCACATTTGTAGAGCTTCCTACGGTATTCCAGCTCCTATTACCATCGCTTGCTACGATCAACACCCGTGTACTGGCGTCTGTCCCCGCTTCGCTGTCAAGAATTCGCACTTTGTAGTCCACCAAATGGACTTTTTCAAGTTCTGGGTAAGAAGGCAAAATGGCTTTACGTAGTGCAGCGTCCAGAGCACTTACAGGACCGTTACCTTCGGCAGCAGTGTGATATGAATCTTTGCCAACGAGTAGTTTCACCATAGCTTCCGACGGAGGTGAATCTCCTTTGCGAGTCTCTGTGAGTGCAAAAAAGTTTATAGGCTCAAAGGGTGGTGTGTATTCGTCACTCTGTCTTCGAAGAAGCAACTCGAAAGATGCTTCAGCCCCCTCAAACTGATACCCTGCTGATTCCAGTAGTTTTAATCTGCGTGCTGTTTCGGATGCGCTTTTACGACTTTGCTTTAACCCAAGTTGTGCTGCCCGGGTGCTAATGCTCGCGGTACCTGCCAGTTCTGATACTAATATCCGCTGCACATTGCCAACCGCTGAAGGATCAACGTGTTGGTAGGCTTGTTCAAACTTTGCTGTGGCGCTGGCATGGTATCCGGCCTTATGGGCGAACGCGCTATTGCCTACATATGGCTGCTGCTGATTGGGGCTTATGTTTGCCATTTCCGAAACATAGTGAGAGAGCTCCGTTAATGTGCCCAAATTTGGATCCGTAACGCAATTACAGCCCATTTTCAACTGTAGCGTTGGAATAATTGTACACAGATCTGCATTTCCTGTTCGTTCGCCGAGGCCATTGATTGTGCCGTGTACTTGAGTTGCTCCCGCACCTATGGCTGCTAGCGAAACGGCCACCCCGATACCAGAATCGTTGTGTGCGTGTATTGCTATCGGTACAGATGTGACGGACTTTACTGTGGCCACTATATCTCTAACTTCGTCTACCAAAGATCCGCCATTGGTATCGCATAGCGCTATCCAATCGGCTCCTGCTTTTTCTGCGGCTTTTACAGCGGCTAGCGTGTAATCCCGGTTAGCCTTAAAGCCATCGAAGAAATGCTCTGCGTCTACTATGACTTCCATTCCACAATTGCGAAGATAAGAGACAGTGTCAGAAATCATACCTAACCCTTCAGGGAGATCTGTTTCTAGTATGTGTTTGACTTGGAATTCCGAGAACTTTGCAACTATAGCTGCAGCAGGTGCACCACTCGTGGCTACTGCCTGAACAGCATCATCGTCTTCGCATTTTGTATTCTTATATCTGGTAGCGCCAAAAGCTGTAATCTTTGCGTTTTTCCATGTCATGTTGGAGGTTTTATCGAAGAACTCGATGTCCTTCGGATTTGCGCCTGGAAATCCCCCTTCTATATAACCTACGCCAAACTCATCGAGCCGTTTGGCAATCTTTAATTTGTCAGATGCAGAGAAAGAGATGCCTTCCCCTTGGGCTCCATCACGTAGAGTTGTGTCTAATATGCTGATTTGTGTCACGAACGGTGTCTCCGTATTGGGGCCGAACGATTATTATTGTTGTGTTTGGCTTCTGTCTTCATCTGCCGACCTCTCCGTAAGGCCTATTTGGTTACTGGGGGACTGATGATGTTTTGGGCAATTACATCACCCATTTCTGTGGTTCCGACGGCACTGTTTTTTGTTTCGGCTATGTCAGGTGTTCGGAATCCATGAGCCAAGGCAGATTCTACTGCAGATTCTACCGCCTTAGCCTCATCTTCAAGTCCTAAGGAAAGACGTAACATCATAGCAGCGCTGAGAATGGTCCCAATCGGGTTAGCTTGGTTTGTGCCTGCGATGTCTGGCGCTGCTCCATGTATGGGTTCGTAGAGACCTTTGTTACCGTTTCCGAGGCTAGCTGATGGCATCATGCCCAGAGAGGCAGACAATACTGCCATTTCGTCGGTGATAATGTCACCGAACATATTTTTCGTCACCACAACATCAAAATCGCGTGGGGAAAGCACCAATCTCATCGCGAAAGCATCAACCAAAACGTGTTCAAGCTGTACATCTGGGAAGTCAGATGCCACATCTTCAGCAATTTCGCGCCAAAACCTGGATGATTCAAGAACGTTGTTTTTGTCGACTGAAGTTACGTGCTTCCTTCGATCACCTGCTAGCTCAAAGGCACGCCTCACAATTCGCCTTACTTCTGACTCTTTGTACAAAAGGGTGTCTACTGCAGCCCGCTCACCATCTACAATGCGGCGCTCTTTGGGCTGAGCGAAATAAATGCCCCCAGTGAGTTCTCGAAGCACCAGCATATCTACGTCTTCTAGACGGTCTCGTTTTACAGGAGACGCGTCTAGTAAGCTGTCATATACTTTCATGGGTCGCAGATTGGTCCATAACTGCATTTCCCTCCTAAGTCCGAGCACTGCTAATTCAGGATGCCTGCCTTTTACAGCTGCACCTCCGGCAATGCCACATGCTCCTAAGAGCACTGAATCAGAAGCGAGGCATTTATCTATGGTGTCACTTGTAAGTTCTGTGCCAAATTGCTCGATAGAGTCGGCCCCTACTGGTACGTAGTCTCCTGAAAAGCGATGTCCGAATCGGTCACCGATTGCAGCAAGAATACGTGAGGATTGTTCTATCACCTCTGGGCCGATTCCGTCTCCAGGTGCGTATATGATTTTGAAGTCAGTCAGTTGAATGCTCCTTAAATAAATGGGTAAATCCAGCAATGTAGGGAAGGCCTTCATACACTTTTTGAGTGTCTTGGGATGCTTCAAGTAACTGCCCTAAAGAATCCCATTCTCCACTCAAAAAACTTTGTCGAACTGACTCAATTAATTGGAACTCAATTGTGTGCAGGCCTAGGTTAATTAACTGTTTGTCTAGGTCGATATTGATTGATTGGGAAGAGTCCGATCTTATGGATTCCTGTAAAAATTGAGCCTCTTGCTCTTTAACGGTTAGGCAAGGGATGCCTATAGTGGTTGAATTGCCAAAAAATATCTCACCGAAGCTCTCTCCGATAATGGCGTTAATCCCCCAGCGCATTAAAGCTTGGGGAGCATGCTCGCGGGAAGATCCGGACCCGAAATTGCGATTCACCAAAAGGATAGAGGCGTCCGAGTACTGTGGCTCGTCGAACGGATGCTTACCGTCTGCCTGCTTTCGATCGTCTTCGAAAGCGTACTGACCTAGGCCCTCAAATGTGATGGATCGCAGATGCCGGGCAGGAATGATTCGGTCAGTATCTATGTCGTTTCCTTGCACTGGTACTGCAGTGCCAGTTACTTGTTTTATACTCTTGTTTTTCATCTGAAACTATACCGTTCGCACGTCTACTACGGATCCGGATAGAGCTGCCGCAGCTACCATTGACGGACTCATTAGCAAAGTCCTTCCGGTTGGACTACCTTGTCTACCTTTAAAATTTCGATTGCTGGAAGAAGCACATATTTGATTTCCGACCAGTTTGTCAGGGTTCATTGCTAGACACATTGAGCAGCCAGCTCTTCGCCACTCAAAACCAGATTCTTGGAATATCTCATGCAATCCTTCTGTTTCAGCTTGGTTAAGTACTTGCTGAGACCCGGGCACTACTATTGCACTTACGTTTTTTGCGACCCGATTTCCTTTGACGATATCTGCTGCTTCCCTTAAATCCGATATCCGACTGTTGGTGCATGATCCTATAAATGCTACATCTATAGGCGTACCGGCTATAGGCGCTCCTGCATCAAAATCCATGAATTCGAGTGCTTCTGTTATCGAATCCCGATCACCGGCGTGTGCTTGCGTTGGATCAGGGATAGTGTCATTGATACCGATCACCTGACCTGGATTAATCCCCCAAGTAACCATAGGTTCGATGGATGCACCGTCTATGATGACGACGTCGGCATAATCGGCATTTGAATCGCTTGCCATCGATTTCCACCAATGTACTGCTTCCTGATAATTTGATCCTGTGGGACAGAACCTCCGGTCTTTTAGGTAATCGAATGCTGTTTTATCCGGGTTAACATAGCCTACCCTCGCCCCTCCTTCGATGGACATGTTGCATACAGTCATTCTTTCTTCCATAGAGAAATTATCGAAGATGTCACCAGCGTATTCGTATGCTAGCCCGACTCCCCCATGCACACCGAGTGTGCCTATGATGTGAAGGATTACATCTTTTGCGAACACACCTTTACCGAGTCTTCCGTTGACTTCTATACGTCGGACCTTAGGACGCGAGAGGGCCATGCACTGGGTAGCCAGTATATCTCGCACTTGTGACGTCCCGATGCCAAAAGCTACAGCCCCAAAAGCTCCGTGGGTGCTAGTGTGACTGTCTCCACAAGCAATGGTCATGCCTGGTTGGGTTAGCCCCAGCTCGGGGCCTATAACGTGAACGATGCCTTGCAAACCAGATTCCTCATTGAAAAATGGAATTCCAGATTCTTGCACATTGTTCTCGATCTCCAAGAACATAGCCTCAGCCATTTGGTCGGAAAACGGCCGTTTGGTGTTATCTGTTGGGATGATGTGGTCTACAGTTGCAAAAGTGCGGTCAGGGTATTTAATTTGTAATCCTTCATCACGGAGCATGCCGAATGCTTGAGGGCTGGTTACCTCGTGCACCAGGTGCAACCCGATGAACAATTGGTCTTGTCCGGTTGGTAGACGGCGAACGGTGTGTGCGTCCCACACTTTATCTAGTAGCGTTTTTCCCATTAGACCGAAGCTGCCTGACGTTCATCTGAACCCACTATTGCGGACTCTGTAGCTAAGCGATTGAGACCATTTACAAATGCGTGGGCACTAGCTACTACGATATCAGTGTCTGCACCATAACCAGTTGCTGTTCGGTTACCACTTACTACGCGTATTGTTACCTCCCCGATCGCATCGGTGTCTTCGGTAACTGCAGAAATTGCAAACTCGGTTAGTGTTACCGGCATGTCTACAATTCGAGTTATTGCCTTGTAGACGGCGTCAACCGGACCATCTCCTAGCGCTGCATCTTCTACTGTAGATCCATCCGGTGTTTTTAATCGGACGGTCGCTGTGGGGACGCCTGATGTGCCACATTGGACCTGCAAAAGTTCAAGACGATATTTTTCCTCTATAGAGCGGTGAAGTCGGTCTTGTACTATGGCCTCTACGTCACGATCTGTAATTTCTTTTTTTCGATCTGCAACACGCTTGAAAGTGTCAAATGCATGCTGGAACTCTGTATCGTCTTCGAAATCTATACCCATGGAAGATAGGTGATTTCGGAAAGCATGGCGCCCAGAGAACTTTCCTAGAACAATTTTGCTTTGTGCTTGTCCAACGTCCTCGGCTTTCATAATCTCATAAGTAGAGCGGTCCTTGAGCATACCGTCTTGATGTAGACCAGATGAATGGGCAAAAGCGTTGCTTCCCACTACAGCCTTGTTTGGCGGCACTGGCATTCCCATGTAGTTGCTAGTTATTCGACTTGCTCTGTAGATTTCCTCGGATTTGATCGCAGTATCGGCATTATAGAAATCTTGTCGCGTCCGCAGGGCCATGACTATTTCTTCTAACGATGCATTACCTGCTCTCTCTCCTACTCCATTGATTGTGCATTCAATTTGGGTAGCACCCATGCGAACACCAGCTAAAGAGTTGGCTGCAGCATGTCCTAAGTCGTCATGGCAATGGACTGATACAATAACTTCGGATATACCGGGCACATTTTCCATACAATATCCGATAAGCTCTTCGAATTCTTCCGGCATCGTGTAACCTACGGTATCTGGAATGTTGACCACTGTGGCTCCTGCAGCGACTGCCACACCTAGCACTTGAGCTACAAAGGCAGGGTCACTACGGGTTGCGTCCATTGCGGAAAACTCTACATGGGGAACAAGTTGACGCGAAAATGTTACGGTTCGCTTGGTAAGCTCAAGTACGTCTTTTCTACTCATTTTTAGTTGGCTCTTTAAATGGTTGTCAGAAGTAGAAATGACGGTGTGAAGCAAGGGCCTCTCTGCTTCTTTTAGAGCCTCCCAAGTTTTTTCGACTAGATTTTCACCGTATCCACTTAGAGCAGCAATTTCGACATCCCGTAACTCGCGAGACATTAATTGCACGGCTTCAAAATCACCGGGGGAAGTGGATGGGAACCCGGCTTCTATAACAGTGACCCCTAGACGTTGTAGTTGTCGGCCGATCTCCATTTTTTCGTCAATAGTCAAAGAGCCTCCGGCGGCTTGCTCCCCGTCTCGAAGTGTAGTATCGAAAATCCTGATTGTTTTCATTGTCGTCCTCCTGCCCTTGTGGATGCATAAATCACTGGGCGTTATCTAGATCAATACGCTGACGCCTTGGGCGTCCTAATCAACCCCTCCTGCTCGCGTTAGCGAGAGAGGGGCGCATAAGCACCAGTTCTTGCAATAGGATTTGAGTTAAATTTGAGGACGATAACATCAGAGTAGCCCTAGTATTAGTCGCGCCGACCTTTCAGGTGAGGCATCATACCACGGAGCCTATCTCCAACTTTCTCTATCAGTAAAGTTTTGTCTTGTTGCCGCATTGCGTTAAATGCTGGCCTGCCAGCCTGATTTTCTAGTATCCACTGGCGAGCGAAGGAGCCATTTTGTATATCGGTGAGGATTTCTTTCATAGCTTGGCGGGATTCTTCACCTATAACCCTAGGTCCTGAAACTAGGTCTCCATACTCAGCTGTATCACTGACGGAATATCTCATAAAGTCGATGCCGCCTTGATACATAAGATCTACTATCAGTTTTAGTTCATGCAGGCATTCAAAATAGGCCAGCTCAGGAGCATATCCTGCGTCTACGAGCGTTTCGAATCCGGCCTTAACAAGAGCTGTTGTTCCTCCACATAGGACTGCTTGTTCACCGAATAAGTCAGATTCGGTCTCATCTTTGAAAGTGGTTTCTATTATTCCGGCTTTACTCGCGCCTAAGGCCTTGGCGTAGGCCATTGCGAGCGAGCGAGCTCGCCCACTATGGTCCTGATGTATAGCGAATAGGGCAGGAACTCCCACCCCTTCTTCGAATTGATCTCTAACTATATGCCCTGGCCCTTTGGGTGCAACCATTGCTACATCTACGTTATCGGGAGGAGTGATTTGGCCGTAGTGGATGTTGAAGCCATGCGCAAATAGGAGCATGTCACCTTCACGCAGATTACTCTTTATATCTTTTTCGTACACCTCTGGTGCATCCTGGTCTGGCACCAATACCATGGATAGATCTGATGAAGCTACCGCCTCAGCGGTTGGAAGGACCAAAAGATCAGACGCTTCTGCCCTTTTTTGTGAAGAGCTTCCCTCTCTAAGCCCTACAACTACTTCTGCCCCATTGTCTCTCAGGTTCAAGGCGTGTGCATGTCCTTGGCTTCCATAACCGAGGACTGCGATTTTCTTGCCTTCCAACTCGGATAAATCTGCATCATTGTCATAGAAAACTTGTACGTCGTTCATAATGTTCCATCCTGACTGGTAACTTCTTTTTCGGTTTGTTCCACTGATTGGGCTCCCA
>CEUS01056765.1_pt1 | contig 13588 bp, 11 predicted proteins | sample 427031 | NCBI WGS metagenome assembly CEUS01 (sample SAMEA2622837, study PRJEB7988) | marine metagenome | biome: marine biome (ENVO:00000447); feature: marine epipelagic mixed layer (ENVO:xxxxxxxxx); material: "saline water (ENVO:00002010), including plankton (ENVO:xxxxxxxx)" | depth 140 m | reverse complement strand
TCTCGCGGTTGGAGCGGAGCGGCAAGGGTGTACTTCCCGCGTTGGCAAAGGAGCTGAAGAGCTCCGATCAGGAGGTCGAGCTGGGCCGTCGCATCGGGGAACGGGTAATGCCGGCGCTTGAGCACGCGCGCCGCTCCGCGCTCGTGTTCATGGACGCGCTCAAAGAGTCGGTGTCGCTCAGGCAAGGAGACTCCGTGCGACTCGGCCCGGGGGGGATTGGCGAGCCTGGGGACGACCCGGTGGTACAGGACGCATTGGATGCGCTGCTCGGGACTCTCACCCACTTGGGGAGGGAGCTGAACGAGCTGCGTGAGCGGGTCGAGGCCGACGAGGCGAGGGCCGAACGCATGGAAGGCCGCCTGCTCGACGTGAGAAGTGCGGAGGGGCGGCTGGCCGGGGCAGCGCACACAGTTCGTTTGGTGCTGGTGCCCAGCCCCGAGGATGAAGCTTCATGGGTGCGCTGGCTCGAGATCCGCAGTCGCAGCCGTCAGGCTAACCTTGTGTTGGCCGCTGCGCCGCTGGATCTGGGTGCGGTACTCCGTGATTCTCTGTTCGGTCGGAGTGAGTCGATCGTCCTTTCTTCGGCCACCCTGGCAACACGTGGTCGGTTCGATTTCTTGCGGGGTCGACTCGGAATCGCTGAGCACGGTCTCGGTCTCATGGAACGCGCCCCCGAGCTGGTGGAGGAGGTCGTGGCTTCGCCCTTTGATTTCCCATCGCAGACCCTACTCGTGGTCCCCACAGACCTGCCGGCGGCCGGCGGCGACGGCGACGGCGAAGCGTTCGACGGATTTCAGCGCGAGACTGCTCGTATGCTGGAGGCGACGGCGGCGTTGACCCGAGGCGGGCTGTTCGGACTCTTTACGTCGCATCGAGCCCTGCACCGGGTGGCCGAACTGCTCCGGGAGAGTGGGGCCGATGCACACTGGCCCCTGTTCGTGCACGGTGAGGATGACCGACATCGACTGCTCACCCGTTTCACGATGTCGGGCTCCGGTCTGCTACTCGGGACCGCTTCCTTCTGGGAGGGAGTGGACGTACCGGGAGATCCACTGCGTGGACTCGTGATCCAGAAGCTTCCCTTTCGTGTACCCACTGAGCCCGTAACTGCCGCTCGGCTCGAGGCTATCGACGCGGCTGGGGGAGACGCATTCCACGAGTATTTGCTGCCTCTGGCTGCTCTCCGGCTGAAACAGGGATTTGGTCGGTTGATTCGCTCGCGGGACGACCGTGGGGTGGTGATCTTGCTCGACAGCCGCATCCTCACCCGCCGATACGGGCGCTACCTGAGGGTGTCCTTGCCTCCCGCACCCCTAGTTAAGGGTCCTTGGCACGACGTGGAGCGGGTCGTGCACCGGTTTTACGCGGAATCGGAGGGCTGACGGTTGCCTGCCCCTCACCCTCGCTTACATTTGCGGCCGCCCGGAGGGTACGCCTTCTCCCCTTGAGCAAGCATACAATATGAGTCGCATCTTCGGTTTCGTGGTTGGTCTCGTCTGGCTGGTGTTCGCAGCCGGAGCCTTCAGGAACTCGATGGCAGGGTGGGGTGCCCAGGCCAGCGACCTCGGGTTCTGGTGGGGCGTGATCGGTGTTCTGCTGACTATTGCGGCGGTGGCCGCGCTGTTCGGAACTTGGATTCACACACGCCAACAGCATGATTGAGAGCCCTTCCGGTGCGACCCTCCAAGATCCTTTGCGTCGGTAAAAATTACGCGGCGCACGCCAAGGAGATGGGCGGTGAGGTGCCGCCTGATCCTCTTGTATTCCTTAAGCCCTCGTCGTCGGTCATCGGTGACGGCGAAGCCATTGTCATACCCTCATGGGCCGGTCGGATCGACTATGAAGGAGAGATCGCGGTGGTGATCGGACGTCCAGCCCGTGGTGTGTCACCAGGTGACGCTTGGGAGCACGTGGGCGGAATCGTTCCCCTCAACGACGTGACAGCTCGCGATCTACAAAGGAAGGACCGCCAGTGGGCCCGGGCGAAGGGATTCGACACGTTCTGTCCGGTGGGTACGCCGATCCCGCCAGGCAAGTGTGATCCGCTCCACCTCGAGGTCATCACCCGAGTGAACGGTCAGGTACGCCAGCAGGCGCGCGCGTCGGATATGGCATTCCCAATCGACTACCTGATCGCTTACTGCTCAGCGTTCACCAGTCTCGAGGAAGGAGACGTGATCGCCACGGGTACACCCGAAGGAGTGGGCCCACTGTCGCCGGGCGACGTCGTTGAGGTCGAGATCCCAGGGGTTGGTACTGTGCGAAATCCCGTGGTGGCCGGCACTGAGGTGCCACTGCCGCGCTGGTCCTGAGTTCCCCCGGGACACGAGGTCCGCCAGGAACTGCCCCCCCCCTCCAGCGGGTTAATAGCTAGGATGGTCCCCCCCGTGCCGCGTCAATCCCTAACATCGCTTGATGGCGCGCGCTTTCACGGTGATCCCTTTGGGAGATCGAGATCCCAGCTCGCGGGCTCTTTCCTCCCCTGGCTTCTTCCTTCTGTTCTCGTTCACGTCGGCCTGTTCGTTTTCGTGCTGCTGATTCCGGCGACCCCTGTCCAAGAGGGAGGAGCGCTTACTGATTGGTTCGCCACGCTGCCCGCTCCCCCCGACGACCAGAGCATCTTTCTGCAATTGCCGTCTGCGGTGCCCCAGGCTCTTGAACCAACCCGAGTCGTGGCCCCGGTGAGCACACCCCTTGATGGCCCGGCACTGCCGGGACTGGTGGATCCGCCCGCCACACCGGGGGCGGCTGCCTCCGGCCGAGGGGAAGGGGAGGTGATAACACCTGACAACGGTCGTGAAGGACGTGGCTACACGGCCGCGGATCGGCTCCGTCCGGGGTACGGAGATCGCCGGCTTTGGTCGGCTATCCCGGAGGAAATAGCCCGCCTCTCCGGGCGGCAGCTGGCCCAGCTCGAGCTGGACATGGCCATCGCGGCGATTGCGGACTCGATGGCGGTGTTGGATGAAACGAGTCGCCGTGCCACCGACTGGACCTACACTGATGACCAGGGGCGTCGGTGGGGGGTTTCTCCCGGCCAGATCCACCTTGGGGGGATCACGATTCCGATCCCGTTCGGTTTCGCGGTGCCCCCGAGTGTAGAGGGCGCGCGGCGCGCCTGGCAGGATGCGGATGTGGCCGGGCAGGCGGGTCGGGCCACGACAGCGGCAACCCTCAAGGATCGCGCGGCGGAGATCCGGAGGCGGCGTGACGCAGAACGGGCCAAGGAGCGTGCGGACACCACTGGTGGGCGCTGACTACAGGGTCAAGCGGACCCAGCTGACGGGGCGATCCGCTCCGGGTGGGAGCGTAATTTTCTGGACTCCCGCGTACATGGGTTTACTGCTTAGATTCCGTCGCGGCCGCTTTCCTCACCTTTCCCGGCAACCTCTAACGTTCGATTCGCGAGGCTCAAGCGCGTGCAAGTAGAACCTGACTTGGTTGCGCTCACAGCCCAACTACGGCCGTGGCCGGGGGCTGACGGAGAACTCTACGTCCCTGACCGTATCCATGCGTTGGCGAGCCTAGGTTGTAGACCGAAGTCGGGAGGAGCGGCGTGAGCAGGGATCTTGCTCCCCGACTGGACCCCCGCGCGATCGAGCCACCCCTGTACCGGGAGTGGCTGGAGCGCGGATGGTTCCATGTCCCCGCCTCCACGGTGCTCGAGGACGGACGTGATCCGTACGTGATCGTGATCCCTCCCCCGAACGTCACCGCTGTCTTGCACATGGGGCACGGGCTCAACAACACCATCCAGGACGTGCTCATCCGGTGGCGGCGCATGCAGGGGCGCGCGGCCGAGTGGCTACCTGGCACTGACCACGCTGGAATCGCTACGCAGAACGTCGTGGAGCGCCAGTTGGCCGAAGAGGGCAAGACCCGGGACGACTTGGGCCGCGACGTGTTTGTGGAGCACGTGTGGGAATTCGTGAATGAGACGGGTGACACCATCCTAAAACAGCTCGAGTCGATTGGCGCCTCCTGTGACTGGGAGCGCACCGCGTTCACGCTTGATCCCGGGCTCAGCCGGGCTGTGCGTGAAGTGTTCGTTCGCTTGTATGAGAAGGGTCTGATCTACCGGGGCGAGTACATCATCAACTGGTGTCCTCGCTGCCTCACCGCGCTATCCAACGAAGAGGCTGAGGCAGATGAAAGCGAGGGACGGCTCTGGCGCATCCGGTACCCGCTGGCGGAGGTTGCGTGGGGCGCAGCACAGCGCGCTGCAGAGAACGGCGCGGTCGCGATCACCCGACTGCCATCGGGAGCCTGGACGCTCTCCGTAGCGACCACCCGTCCCGAGACGATGCTGGGCGATAGCGGCGTGGCTGTGCACCCCGATGACGACCGCTACCGAGAGCTTGTCGGTGCCGAAGTGCAGCTCCCTCTCACCGGTCGCACCATCCCGGTGGTTGCCGACGCGCAGGTGGACCCCACCTTCGGGTCCGGCATGGTGAAGGTCACGCCAGCCCACGATCCCAACGATTTCGAGATCGCGAGCAGGGCCGGTCTTCCCCATTTCAACGTCATGACGCCCGAAGCCCGCATGAGCGATGCGGTTCCGGAGGCGTTCCGTGGCATGGATCGATTCGAGGCCAGGAAGGCAGTGGTAGCGGCGCTCGAGGACCAAGGGTTGTTGGCCGGTATCCATGCGCATACTCACGCAGTTCCGTGCTGCTACCGATGCCAGACCGTGGTGGAGCCTCGGCTCTCCAAACAGTGGTTCGTGAAGATGAAGCCACTCGCAGAGCCTGCACTCGCAGCCTCCCGGGATGGTACCGTGACGTTCACGCCCGAGCGTTGGAGGAAAGTCTACGAGCACTGGCTCGATAACATCCGCGACTGGTGCATCTCGCGTCAGCTCTGGTGGGGGCACCGGATCCCGGTCTGGTACTGTACGGGATGCGGAGAGACGATCGTTGCCCGCGATAACCCTGCGGCTTGCCCGAAGTGCGGTTCGGACGCGCTCGACCAAGACCCCGACGTGCTGGACACCTGGTTTAGCTCGTGGTTGTGGCCGTTTTCGACCTTCGGTTGGCCCGACGAGACAGATGATCTGAAGGCGTTCTATCCCGGCCACACGTTGGTGACCGCCCCTGAGATCCTGTTCTTCTGGGTGGCACGCATGATCATGTCAGGTATCGAGTTCATGGGGGAGGTACCCTTCACGCAGGTCTATTTGACCGGCACCGTGAGGGACGCGCAGGGCAGGAAGATGTCGAAGTCACTCGGCAACGGGATCGACCCGCTAGAGGTAGTGAAGAACTTCGGTGCCGACGCCATGCGATTTACGGTTGTGAGCGGTGGCTCGGCTGGCACGGACATCCAGCTCGATCACGAGGACGTCGAAGCTGCATTTGCGCCGGGCCGCAACTTCGCGAACAAACTCTGGAACGCTGGACGCTTCACCCTGATGTCGCTCGGTGAAGGTCCGATCCACCCGCTCGCTGAAACACGCGATAATCTGGAGCTGGAGGACCGTTGGATCCTGTCGCGCCTCCAGGGAGCGTCCGCGGGCACGACGGCCGACTTCGAGAGTTTCCGCCTGCATGAGGCGGCCGACCGGCTCTACCATTTCTTCTGGGGGGACATCGCGGATTGGTACCTGGAACTGGTCAAGCCTCGCCTAAAGGGCGACGCGGGGGAGGCGAGCCGGGAAGCCGCGCGCTCTGTCCTCGTGACGGTGTTTGACGGAGTGAGCCGGCTGCTCCACCCGATCGTGCCGTTCGTGACCGAGTCCCTCTGGAGACAGTTGCCTTGGCCCGAAGGGATGCCACGGCCCGAAGCACTCATCATCTCCCCGTGGCCGGTGGCCGACCCTGCGCTTTTGGACCTAGACGCTGAGGCCCGGATGGCCGCTTTCCAAGAGCTCGTCGCTACGGTGCGGAGCCTTCGCAAGGAATACGGGATTGGCGAGGGGCAGCTGGTGCCCCTGGCGATCGCGGGTGACGACGGGCTTATGGACACCCTGGAGACTCAACGCGGGGCCTTGGTTCGGCTTGCGCGGGTTGGAGAGCTGCGCTTCGAGCGGGCTGCTCCGGGCACGGTAGGTGCTCACGCGGTTCTTCAGGGAGGGAGTACGGAGGTGTTTCTACCGCTGGAGGGAGTGATCGACGTCGGGCGTGAGCGGGAGCGACTCAGAGGAGAGATAACGCGCTTGGTCGGTCAACTCACGGGTTCCTCCGAGCGCCTCACAAACGATCAATTCATGTCCCGGGCGCCCGCCGAAGTGGTGGCCAAGGAGAGAGAACGTTCGACCAACCTTGCGGAGCGGATCAGTAAGCTGCGTGATAAGCTGGCGCTTTTGGAAGGGGGCGAGTGACGCTCGCTGTTCGGGCCACCGCGTTAGTGGTCACTGTGGCCGGCCTCGCCTGTGCGCGGCAGGGCAACCCTAGCGGAGGTCCCGCGGATACCATCCCGCCTGTGGTGATCGCCACCGATCCTGCACCCAAGTCGATGGTGGAAGATCTCGGGATCGTCGTCCGCTTCCGTTTCAGTGAGCGGGTGAGCGAAAGGCCGGCTCGGGGCGACATGAACGACGCGGTCTTGGTTTCGCCGCGAGCGGGGCCGGTGTACGTGGAGCCCGGTGGGGAATTGATCGAAGTGGGCATCGACGGGGGACTCAGCACTGGGCTGGTATACCGGTTCACGCTCCTTCCGGTCATCACCGATCTATTCGGGAACGTCATGAGAGAGCCGTTCGAGCTGGTGCTATCGACCGGGGCCCCCCTGATTGAGGACGCTCTAGCTGGCCAGGTCGTGGATCGCGTTACCGGGAGGCCCGTTCAGGGGGTTGAAGTCACGCTCGAGCCTTTCTCGCCCATGCCCGACACCGTCGTGTACGTATCCCGTAGTGACGCAGCCGGGCTGTTCGTCTTCCGGTATGTTCCGCCCGCCCGGTACAATCTGATCGCGTTCGAGGATCGAAACAGGAACCTCGCGCCCGACCTGAGGGAGCCGTTTGGACGCCGCGGGGTGCTGCTGAACGAGAACGATACGCTCCTCGCCGACGTGACTATACTCGAGCCCGACACGAGCGCGGCGCAGTTAGTACGCGCTGAGGTGGTCGATTCCAGTACGCTGCGCCTGGTGTTCTCTGACTACCTGGACCCCGAGAGCGTGGGTACGGTGGTGGTGTCGCTCGGTGCGCCTGAAGGGGAGGCTATGTCCCAAGTCATTCAGGTGCTCCACCCCACGGTCTGGGAGGCCCAGAACGACTCGGCCGGGGTAGGGGACGCTGGACCATCGGTGCCCGGGGAGCGAGTGCTGCGCCCGGGCGAGACGGTGACCGTGTCGGGCCAGGAGCGGGGTGGTCTCCCGCGGGGCGTGCCGCTTCCACGGCAGGAGGTGATCGTGACGCTCGCATCGCCACTCTCGGTTGCCGTTCCCTACCAACTTCTCGTGACTGATGTAGTGAACATAAATCTCATCCCGTTAGGAAGGGGTGAGGCAACCGTGATGCGGTCGTCGTCACCCGATTCCATCGGTTCCCAGCCCGATACCACCCAGGTCGGGTTGTCGGCGCGCCCGCGATGACCGATCCGCGCCGCTACATCCCTGCGCTCGAGCAACTCCTCGGAGCTGAGCCCATCCTCGCTCTCCAGACCCGTTTCGGTCGCGAGCGCACAGTCGAGCGACTGCGCGAGGCAGTTGCCCGTGTGCGGCACGGGTCCTCTGGCGACGGGGACGAGGGTTCGTTCGCAGACCCAGCTTGGTACGCGCGCGAGGTGGAAGCGGTCCTGGTCGAGGAAGAAAGAGGCTCGCTACGTCCGGTGATCAACGCCACTGGTGTGGTTCTCCACACCAACCTGGGGCGCGCACCCCTGGCCGCTTCCGCGGTCGCAGCGATGGCGCGCGTCGCGGCCGGCTACTCAAACCTCGAATTCGATCTGGCGAGCGGAGAGCGTGGGAGCCGTTACGACCACTGCGTCGGGCTGCTCCGGCGGCTAACGGGGGCTGAGGATGCGTTGGTCGTGAACAATAACGCAGCCGCGCTCGTGCTCGCGCTCAACACGGTCGCCCGGGGTGGACCCGTGTTAGTGTCGCGCGGCGAGCTGGTCGAGATCGGGGGTGGGTTTCGTATACCCGAAATGCTGGAGCGCTCCGGCGCCGTGTTGGTCGAAGTGGGGGCCACCAACCGCACCCGTCTGGGCGACTACCGCGTTGCTGCCCAGCGAGACGGTGCGGCGGCTATACTGAAGGTCCACCGCTCGAACTTCCGCATCGAAGGATTCACCGAGGAAGCCTCGCTCACCGAGTTGTCGGAGCTGGCACGAGAGCTGGGCGTGCCACTAGTCCACGACCTGGGGTCTGGACTCTTGCTGGATCCCGGGACGCTTCGACTCCCTGCTGAGCCCAGGGCTGGTGAGAGTCTCGCTGCAGGTGCGGACCTCGTGTGTGTATCCGGCGACAAGGTCCTAGGCGGCCCCCAGGCCGGAATCGTCGTGGGGACCGCTGGGCTTGTGCAGGAGTTGCGGGGGAACCCGCTCTGCCGCGCACTGCGTGTGGACAAAGCCACGCTCGCTGCCCTGGAGGTGACTCTCCGCTTGCACCTGGACCCGGCGGTAGCGCAGCGCGAGGTGCCTGCTCTACGCATGATCGCCACAGCTCCCGACATCCTTCAACGCCGTGCGGAGGCTATCGCGAGTGAACTCTCGGACCTCGGTGGTGCCAAGGTACGGGTGGCCGAGGGACACTCGGTGGTCGGGGGGGGACGTTCCCGGGGGTCGAGTTGCCCGGATGTACCGTACGCTTTGCGCGTTCGGTCGGTGCCGGCGACGCGTCCCTGCTCGCCGCTGCTCTACGTGGTGGGAACCCACCCGTGGCGGCGCGGGTCGAGGACGGCGAAGTCGTGCTAGATCTCCGCACCGTCGATCCCGATGATGACGGAGTACTCCTACGCCGGCTCCGGGAGGTCCTGTAGGCCGCGCGGCCGCGTTCCTGGATCGGGACGGGACGGTCATCCGGGATGTCCATTACCTGGATGACCCTGAGCGGTTGGAGCTCATCCCAGGGGCGGTTCAGGCGATCAGGCGGCTCACTGAAGCGGGGCTCGCGGTGGTACTGGTGACGAACCAGTCGGGCATCGCCCGAGGCCTCTTAAGCGAGGCCGACTACCTGAGAGTGGCTGAGCGGCTCGACCAGGTCTTACACGCTTTCGGTGTTCACGTTGATGCTACCTACTACTGTCCTCACCACCCCGACCACAGTGGCCCTTGCGACTGCAGAAAACCCGGGACCGAACTCTACCTGCGGGCGGTGCGGGAACTGGATGTGGATCCGTCAGCTTCGTACTACGTCGGCGACAAGCTGTCCGATGTGCTCCCAGCTCGCGCCCTCGGCGGCCTGGGAATCTTGGTACGGACCGGCTATGGGGCGGAGGTTGAGCCGGAACTCCCCGAGGATTTCCTGGTGGCGGACGATGTTTCCGGGGTGGTCGATCTCATCATTCGGGACCGAGGTGCGCCGGGGCGGTGAAGCGGTACCCCGTTGACCCTCTGATCAGCCTTCCGATACCTTAGATAAACCCATGGTAACTCGGAACGATCGGGGTACCTTCGGGTATCATTTCCCGAGTTCTTTTTAGGCTGACAAGAGCGCCCCCTCAGGGGGCCGGAGATGGATAAGATGATCGTCCTGACGCCGACCGCCGTGACCAAGGTGAACGAGTTCATTGTGGAGAATGGTGCGGCCAGCGAAGCGGGTCTACGCGTCGCGGTGCTTCCTGGGGGCTGCTCCGGGTTCCAGTACAGTCTAAACATCGAGGATGCCCCCGAGGGTGACGACGAGGTCCTCGAGGTAGGGGGTGTGAAGTTGTTCGTGGATCCCTTCAGTGCCCAATACCTGGAGGGGGTGGAGGTCGATTACGTATCCAGCATGATGGGCTCAGGATTCGCTTTCCGGAACCCGAACGCGGCCGGCGGCTGCGGCTGCGGAAGTTCGTTCACCGTCTGACCGGACTCCCGTTGCTTGATGGCCCGATGAGCCGAGCCACCCTCGACATCCTTCCGACTCCGCTTGATTACTCCGCCCTCCCGGCGGAGGATTTGAAGGCACGCATCCAACGCAAAAAAGAAGAGCTGAACGCCGTCATCCTTGGCCATAACTATCAGCGCATCGAGATCCAGGATGTAAGCGACTATCTCGGTGACTCGCTGGGGCTCTCGCAGGAGGCTGCGGACACGTCTGCGGACGTGATCGTGTTCTGCGGCGTGCACTTCATGGCCGAGACCGCCAAGGTGCTCTCGCCCGGGAAGCGCGTGCTCATGCCCGACCCGCGCGCCGGGTGTCCGATGGCCGATTTCGTGACCAGAGATGCGCTCCGGCGCCTCAAAGCGGAGCACGAGGACGCCGCTGTCGTGACCTACGTCAACTCGACCGCGGAAGTAAAGGCGGAGTCGAACGTGTGTTGCACGTCGTCGAACGCCGTGCGTGTGGTGGAGTCGATCCCGCGGGATCAGTCGATCATTTTCGTGCCGGACAAAAACCTCGCCGCTTATGTGGCGGATCGCACCGGGCGAGAGAACATCATCGCTTGGGACGGCTACTGCTATGTCCACGACGACATGGTATTGGTCGAGCTCGACGCGGTACTCCAGGCCCACCCCGACGCTAAGGTGGTTGTCCACCCGGAGGCCCGGAAGGATCTGCTGGACCGGGCAGACTTTGTGACCTCTACCTCGGGGATGGTGAAGCTAGCCGCGGAGCACGATAAGCTCGTCATCGGTACCGAACGCGGGCTCGTGGACAGTCTCAATCAACAGTACCCGGAGAAGACACTGATTCCACTCTCTGGAGCCGCGATATGCGGCAACATGAAACTCAACACGCTGGCCAAGCTGGCGTGGAGCCTGGATCACGAGCGCCATGAAGTCGTGTTGGAAGAAAATATTCGCCTCGGTGCCGAGCGAGCGCTCCGCCGGATGCTCGAACTATCTGGGGGGTGGTCGGCTCCGAGTGCGGAAGAGAGTCGTCTGGAAGAGGTGGGCTTGAGGAAGTCGGGATGCGGGTGCGCCTGACGGGGCTCGGTATACGCAGGTGAGGGTCCACACGTTTTCGGGGGGGGGCTTCGGGCAGAACGGATACTTGGCGGTCTGCGAGCCGGACGGCGAGGCGGTAGTGGTGGACCCAGGTGCGGCCGCGGCCGGGATGGTACGCCACCTCGAGGTGGCCGGCACGACCCCGGTGGCGATCCTGCTCACCCACGCGCACCTAGATCATATCGAGGGGATAGCCACGATTAGGTCGGCGTTTCCTGGTGTCCCCATCCATCTGCATCCCGATGACCGCCCGCTCTACGATGCCGCGCCCGGGCAGGCCGCCGCCTTTGGGCATGCGATGCCCGATCTGCCCGAGCCGGACCGAGTGCTCTCCGCGGGCGAGCACATCACCTTTGGGGCATGCGCGTTCGAGGTCAGGCACGCCCCTGGGCACTCGCCCGGCCACGTCATCCTGTATGCGGCCGCGGATGGCCTCGCGTTGGTCGGTGACGTCGTGTTCGCCGGCTCGATTGGCCGCACCGATCTGCCGGGCGGCGACTTCCAGACCCTGATTACTTCGATCCGTCGTGAGGTCCTCACCCTGCCGGCCGAAACGAGACTCCTTTCCGGTCATGGCGAGGAGACCACGGTATCCCGGGAGGCACAGCACAACCCCTTTCTGATCCCGCATTATGGTGGTGAGCTCGCGTGAACGCGGCTGTGTTCGCGTCGGGTTCGGGAAGCAATTTCCAGGCTCTTCTGGATCGGGAGGGCAGGGGAGCGCTCTGGCGCACCCGCTTGCTGGTCGTGGATCGAGCGGGCGCGGGCGCCGTGGCACGGGCTGAAGAGGCAGGGATACCGGTGCACCACATGTCCGGGACGAATCACACACCCGACGAGTTAGCTGACGAGATGCTGGCCGTGCTCCTGGAAGCACGTGTCGATGTGATCTTCCTCGCCGGGTACTTGCGCCTCATTCCCGCCTCGGTGGTGGCTGCCTTCCCGGGTCGCATCCTGAATGTGCATCCTGCGCTTCTGCCCGCGTTCGGAGGTAGAGGGATGTGGGGGTCTGCGGTCCACAAAGCCGTGCTCGAGTCGGGAGCGCAGGTAACGGGTGTTAGCGTGCATTTCGTGGACGAGCGCTACGACGAGGGCACGATCCTCGCGCAGTGGCCCGTCCCGGTTCGCCCCGGCGACGACGTGAATGCACTGGCCGAACGTGTTCTCCGAGTGGAGCACCTCCTCTATCCACTGGCTGCCCAACACCTGTGCAGGGCTCTTGCAGCGGGGGTCGAGCCTTCGCCTCTTGCGGCCCCCTGCGAGGTTTTTTCGCCGACTGATGATCTCGACGGATCTGTCCTCACCCATTTGAATCAGGGAGCGTTCCGGTCTACATGAGCACGCCACGCAGGGCACTTTTTAGCGTTACTGACAAGACGGGCATTGTGGAACTGGCGCGCGCGCTCATGGAACGGGGATGGGAGATCCTCTCCACTGGCGGGACCGCTGGTGCGCTCAGAGATGCCGGTCTGGTCGTTACCGACGTGGCTGAGGTTACGGGCCACCCGGAGATGCTCGACGGGCGCGTGAAGACCCTCCACCCGGCGGTCCACGCCGGGCTCCTAGCACGGCGAGAGCAAGGCAGTGACATGGCCGCCCTCGAGCAGCACGGATACCGCGCGATCGACCTGGTAGTGGTCAACCTTTACCCGTTCCGAGAGACGGTCGCGCAGGGAAACGTGCCCGTAGCTAAGGCGATGACAAAGGTAGATGTCGGTGGCCCGACCATGATCCGAGCGGCCGCCAAGAGCCACAAGGACGTCCTGGTGGTGGTAGATCCGGCTGACTACGATCGCGTAGTCGAGGCCCTGGATGCATCCGATGGCGATGCCGAACTGAGAAGGGAGCTTGCGGCCAAGGTGTTCCGACACACGAGCGCTTACGACGGCGCCATCGCCGACTACCTCGAGGGAGAGGACGGCACGGCAGTAGGTTATGAGTCCGAACTGGGCGAGCGCTTTGGTCTCTCCCTTCAGCGTAAGCAGTCACTCCGCTACGGCGAGAACCCCGACCAGAAGGCAGCGTTCTACGGGTACCCTGGTGAACAGGTTGGGCTGGCAGGTCTCGAGCAGCTCCACGGGAAGGAGTTGTCCTACAACAATTATTTGGATCTGGATGGCGCGCTTCTCTCGCTCTCTCCGTTCGCGTTTTCGCGACGACCAGCCGTCGCGATTATCAAGCACACGACTCCCTGCGGGATCGCGGTGGGCGGGAGCGTCGTCGAGGCGTATCAGAAGGCTTTGCGCACCGACCCGGTAAGCGCGTTCGGGTCAGTCATCGCGGTCAATCGTGCCCTCGATGTGGAAGCCGCGATCAGTATGGGCGAGCTGTTCGTCGAGTGCATCGTGGCGCCGCGCTTCGACGACGATGCGCGCAGAGCACTAGAACGAAAGAAGAACCTCCGCCTGGTTACCTACCCGGGCATCATTGATCCGCTAGCCGGGGAGCCTGAGAGCAAGGACTGGGTCACGCCTGCAGAAGACGATCGCACGGCCGGGCGCTTTCTCGCCGAACATGGGCGCCGACCCATGGCGTACTCCTGCCGGAGCGTG
>CEUS01283167.1_pt1 | contig 13592 bp, 11 predicted proteins | sample 427031 | NCBI WGS metagenome assembly CEUS01 (sample SAMEA2622837, study PRJEB7988) | marine metagenome | biome: marine biome (ENVO:00000447); feature: marine epipelagic mixed layer (ENVO:xxxxxxxxx); material: "saline water (ENVO:00002010), including plankton (ENVO:xxxxxxxx)" | depth 140 m | reverse complement strand
CGATCTGGGTGTCTTGCATATCAAAACGGGAGAGGAAGGTGGACACGCCAGTGAAGATTTTACGGTTGCTCGTCTGAAACGAAATTTTTTTTCGCAGTCAAGTCTTGGATTTATCTACACACGTCGGGCGACCTCAACCATTGATAGCGTTTCGGCGGCTCCTGATCGACAGACACTTGGTGCAGATCTTGATCTTTTCACTTCGACATTTCTGGGGGACAAGAATCTTCAATTTCAGGCATTCTATGTATGGCACACAGAGCCCGATTTATATGGTAGTTCTACTATGGACGATCGCTCGGCGAGAGGATTTCGAATCAATTACCCTAATGATGTTTGGCGGATGCATCTTTCATTCAGAGAATTTGGTGACAATTGGGATCCAGCCGTGGGTTTTGTCCGGCGCAGAGGGTTTCGACGAGCGAATCCCGTCGTTGTTTATGCACCCCGTCCTGACTGGTTTTCCGGGTTACGCAACTTAGAATTTCGTTTGTATCACGAACATCTGACGGACTTGAATAATCAACTTCTTACCAGGGCGACAGGATTAGGTGTGACGCTCAATTTTGATAGTGGAGATCGAATACAAGGTCGTAAGCGATTTCGGTTTGAGGTTCTTGATGAGGCATTCGAAATTCATCCTGGTATAGTGCTTCCCATAGGCAGCTATTCGTTTGGCGAGTGGGAACTTGGAGTCGAAACTGCAAGTCGACGACGAATTTCTGGAGAATTTAAGGTAAGAAATGGAAAATTGTGGTCTGGTGATCGTTCGGCTTTTGAAGCCTCTCTAAGTTTTCGGCCGGTGTCAGGGGTTACTGCTACAGCCGAATGGGAGCATGAAGACATCGATCTTCGTCAGGGGCAATTCACGACGAATTTGGTCAGAACACTCGGTAGTTGGCATGTAAATCCGTGGATTTCTTTTGATGGGAATCTCCAATACGATACAGTGACGGGAATCGCGGGAGTCTATACGAGAGCACGGTGGATTCTTCGACCTGGTAGTGATTTCTATTTTGTGTATACGGAGAACTGGAAATCCACAGATGACAGGTGGCAGATGTTATCCCGAGGAGCGACAACGAAGGTCAACTACACGCACCGATTTTAGACAACTTCAACACTAGGTGGCGGTATACTTTATTTCTTCACGAGAGGTTATCAATTATGAGTCGAACCGTGTCGAGTGCACGACTAATAGGATCTGCTTGTGTGTTCCTGTTAAGTATGGTGTCTAGTCTCGTTGCCCAGGATCACACAAACTATGAGTCTGCAGATATTGAGTACGGGCTGAGTGTTTATCAAGAGCGGTGCCTGATTTGTCATGGCGATAACGGTGACGCAATTGCTGGGGTTAACTTTCGCACTGGTCAGTTGCGGCGGGCTGCTTCAGATCGTGAGCTGCGCCAAATCATTACTGCTGGTATCGCTGGAACCGGAATGCTTGCGTTTGATCTTGATACTGCCGAGATGACTGGCATTGTTGCGTACCTTAGAAATATGAATTACGAGATTGATGCGGGTAATTTGGGGGATGCGGACAGAGGACGGACAGTGTTTGAGAGTCAGGGCGCATGTTTGGAGTGTCATCGAGTGCAGGGAAGAGGGCCAAGGTCAGCTCCTGACTTAACTGCAATTGGTGCAATTCGTCCAATGAGTGCGTTGCGTCAAGCATTAGTTGATCCAACGGGTACGATGCAGCCCATTAATAGGCCAGTTGAGTTGGTCATGGCGGATGGAACAAGTATTCGAGGACGCCGATTGAACGAAGACACCTATACGATTCAATTAATTGATGAGAATGAGCGGCTGCGCTCAATTGATAAGAACGACTTGGTGCAGTTTAATGTGCTTACTGAGTCGCCGATGCCATCCTATGAAGACAGGCTCAGTCCAGAGGAATTGGCGGATTTATTGGCCTACCTCGTTTCTTTGAAAGGCTGATAGTGACTATGAAACGACTAATAAATATAGAGACTCTGTGTAACAACATGCTTGCGGCGTTCGTTCTGGCTGGTCTGTTGGGCAATGTTCTCAATGCGCAGGTTCCATCAAACCGTCTTCGAGATGCTGCGAGCGAACCGGAAAATTGGTTAATGTACTCGGGAGACTATTTTAGTAATCGTTATAGTCCCTTGGATCAGATAACACCTTCCAACGTCGATGACCTCGCTCTACAGTGGGTGTATCAAACACCTATATCCGGGCCATGGCAGGTGACTCCCTTGGTTGTTGATGGCGTAATGTATCTGACGCAGCGTCCTAATGACATCGTGGCTCTTGATGCTCGGACGGGGCGTGTGTTTTGGGTCTACAGCTACCCGACTTCTTCTGGGCAACGCTCATGTTGTGGGGCGAATAATCGGGGTGTCGCCGTTTTAAATGACAAAGTATTCATGGCCACACTAGATGCTCATGTCGTGGCGATAGATGCGATTACAGGAAGTGAGTTGTGGACAGTTAAAGTGGCGGAAATGGACTTGGCTTATGCTTTCACTTTAGCGCCATTAGCAATTAAAGATAAGGTGATTGTCGGCACCAGTGGTGGTGATCGCGGTATTCGTGGTTTCATCTCTGCCCTTGACGCAGATACCGGGCAGGAGGCATGGCGTTTCTATACTATTCCAGGACCTGGTGAACCAGGTCATGAGACTTGGGAAGCGTGTCCTCCGAATCCGACGACATATTGTGATCCAGAAGCATGGAAGCATGGAGGAGGTGCCGTGTGGTTAACCGGCTCATACGATCCAGAGTTAAATTTGACTTACTGGGGTATTGGTAATCCCGGACCAGATTTTTTTCGTGAACAGCGGCCCGGAGACAATCTTTATACGAATTCTGTCGTGGCCTTAAATGCGGACACGGGAGAGTTAGTGTGGCATTTTCAGTTCACTCCAGCTGACCCTTATGACTACGATGCTGTACAGATTCCAGTTTTGGCTGACATTCGACGAAACAATACTGAATTTAAAGTCATGTTGTGGGCTAACAGAAACGGCTTTTATTATGTATTAGATCGAGAAACTGGTCGATTTCTCAGGGGGCGTCCTTTTGTTAGGGTGAATTGGGCGGATGGATTAGATGATAGTGGCCGTCCAGTTGAAACTCCCCAGCCACCTGGCGCTCCGACTTATCCTGGAATACAGGGAGGCACCAATTGGTACTCGCCTTCATATAGTCCACGCACAGAACTTTTTTACATACCCGCTTGGGAAGATTACGCGACTGTCTTTCATGGGGAGGCCCAAGAATATGTTCCGGGGCGCTCGTTCATTGGTGGACGTCCTAATGCATTCGAGCCTATACCTGATGCTCCAACGGTTCCAGGGTTAACTCGTGGGCCAATTAATACATGGACAGACACTGTAGGAAACGGTGCGATATTAGCGCTGGATGCTTTAACTGGCGAGGAACAATGGAAGTTTCAAATGACCGATGTAACAAGCAGCGGAGTCTTAACAACCGCATCGAATCTTTTGTTTACCGGCACTAGGTCAGGTTATTTTCAGGCCTTAAATGCAAAAACTGGTCAGTTTGTATGGAAGGCGAGTCTCGGAGGACAAATCGTCCATGGACCCATGTCCTATGAGGTAGATGGTAAGCAGTATGTTGCTGTAATTGCTGGAAGCTCCCTTTCAACTTTTGCTCTGAGAGATTAAAGCAATCAATTCATTCCGTGTGTTTAAAAGGTGAAGCCAGGTGCATTTTTTGCAACTGGCTTCATGTTTCTTAGACGAAAGCTTTTAAGAGGAATGTGTAGCTTGTGTCTTTTGTTTAAGAGAGTCCAGACAGATTCTTTAACATTCCAGTGCTGTCACCCATTGTTTCTTCAGGGGTACCGAGACGTTCCAAAATTGAAAGGTGCAAATTAGCCAAAGGTGTGCCCTCAGGATAACGAACGTATCTTCCACCCTTGATCCCTGTTTTCTTTCCACCGATTAGAGCAATTGGAAGATCATCATGGAAATGGGTGTTACTATCGCTGATGCCTGTTCCATAGAGGAACAGGGTCGAGTCGAATAACGTGCCGTCACCGTCAGGCGTAGAGGCAAGCGTTTTCACCAGATGAGCGAATTGTTGGAAGTGGTATTCGTTGATTTTATGAAGTCTTTCAAGTTTAGCCGCTTCATCTTGGTGATGAGATACAGGATGATGTGAATCGGGAACACCTATTTCTGGATAGGCACGACCTGATACTTCCCGCGCCAACATGAAAGTGCTAATACGCGTTAAATCGGTCTGATAGGCAAGAGCCAACAGATCCATCATAATTTTTGCGTGTTCTCCATAGTCACTCGGTACACCAACCGGCTGGTCGACGACCGGAAGTTCACGACTATTCTGACGTTCTGCCATGTCAATTCTCCGTTCAATATCACGGACAGATGACAGGTATTCATCGAGTTTGACGCGATCAGCAGGCCCTATCTTTTGTTCGAGGTCACCCAGTTCTTCATTCACAATGTCTAGGATCGTACGGTCTCGCTGCATACGAGCCAACCGTGCTTTTGGATCAGTGCTTCCACTAGTACCGAACAGTCGCTCAAAGACTGCTCGAGGATCGTTTTCAATCGGTAATGGCGTTGTAGGAGTGCGCCAGGCTATTGTGTTTGTGTAAGCGCAACTCGCACCACCATCACATGATCCCAGCATGGCATTGGATTCAATGCCGAGTTCAAGGGACGCCAATTGTGTTTCTTTGGATAGCTCGCGAGCTGCAAATTGATCCATAGAGACGGCGTTATATACATCGGCGCCAGCAGTTATTTTAAAAGGTACACAGGTTAAAAATGTTCCTGCAGAGCGCGCGTGATCTCCGCCACCTTTAACAAGATTCGCTGCTTCATCGGCTAATCCGCCACAAAGTAGGACATTGTCCTTAAAATCATTAAGAGACTGCAACGTAGGAGGTAGTTCCGTGAGTGCTCCTTCAGCTTTAGGTGTCCAGTAGGGCATCGACATCCCATTGGGCACATAAAAGACGCCCATCCTTTTTACAGGTGCAGCAGCAGTTTTGCTGATTGCTGTTAATGCAGGCACCATGCTATCGAGAAGAGGCAGAGCTACGGTTGCACCAAGTCCTTTTAGTACAGTGCGGCGTGGAAGATATTTTTTTGTTAAGAACATAATCGAATCTCTCTTTGATTTTACTGTACTTTATCGAGCAGCTACCGTTGAAACTGATACTTCTGTTTCATTTGCTGTTGTACGCATTCTAAAGGGGCCGCTATTGACGACACCTAGGATTAGTGATGACCACTTGCGATCATTTTGTTCCAAATTTCTTACCAGGTCACGAACAATCGGTCCATCGTGGTATGTTAACCCGCGTCCTATTCCATAGGTTAGCAATTTTTCAGCTACAGTACGAATAAATTCTGTTCCTTGGCCGGCAAGTGCTTCACGGAACTGGCGAGGATTTTCAATAGTTTTATTATCCCACTCGATACTCGCATTAATCGTGGCGCCATTGTCATGCTCCCTCCACCGCCCAATCGCGTCAAAATGTTCCATCGCAAATCCGAGGGGATCCATTTGGGCATGGCAACTTGCACACACTGGATTACTGCGATGTTGTTCCATACGGTCTCGAAGAGATGTTGGTGTTCCGGTGCCGTCATTTTCTTCAAGGGGAGGAACATTAGGCGGTGGTGGCGGTGGTGGTGCGCCCAAAATTGTTTCCAAGACCCATTTCCCTCTTAACACAACGGAGGTTCGGTTTGCGTAAGAGGTAACTGTCAGCAGGCTGGCATGACCCAAGAGACCGTGTCGGCGGTCATCCTTCCATGTTGTTCGACGAAAGCGACTTCCATAGATATCCTGAATGCCATAATGTCGGGCTAACTGTTCATTCAGGAAGGTGTAATCGGCCGTCAAGAGTTCTGAAATAGATCGATCTTCACGAACTTGGCTCTCAAAAAACAATTGTGTTTCTCGGGCCATAGCTTTACGGAGTGTGTCATTAAATTGCGCGAATAGAGCACCGTCGGGATCCTGTTCGTCAATGTTTCGCACTTGAAGCCATTGACCAACGAAGTCATTCATAAAACGTGTTGCACGTTGGTCGGCGAGCATACGTTTGACCTGTGTAGCCAAGACGTCTGGTTCGCTTAAGTTGCCCGCAGCAGCCAAATCAATTAATTCATCGTCTGGGATACTTCGCCAGAGGAAAAAAGACAATCGTGAGGCAAGTTCTAGATCGCTTATTTCGTACGGTTGCCCTGGGTCAAGATCCACGGGTTCTCGCTCAACTCTAAATAGAAATCCAGGCATAGAGAGTAGTGCTTCAACCGCCCGTTCAATTCCACCGTCGAAGCCTTGTTCGGTATTTCCCTGGCGGTATACAGATAGCAAAGGATCTACATCAGATGAAGTTACAGGACGGCGGTAAGCACGTCGTGCAAGCGTTGTAATGATCTCTGTGGCGCAGCTTTCTTCATCTTGCTGTGTATCTGGTCGACAAGTAAATATCTTTTCTCTTGTTGGCGTAGTTTCAGGGACTGTTCCGTCGAAAGGTCCAGAAATAAAAAGTTTGTCTATGCCAGGTTTTCCTCTTAGTCCGTGGGGTGATGGGGCAGAATCTGTAAAGGCCACGGATACGAGTTTTTGTCCAGCTTTTACAGGCAGTCGTATTTCAAGTGCATCGTCAGCCGTCATACGGTATTCGTGAAGTTTTTGTCCTTCTTTGTCGTCCTCTGGGACGGCTATCAAGACGCCGGGGTCTGGCCCTGGAAATTTTCCACCGATTTTCCAACGGCTGATAAGTTCATGATCAATTCGAAGTTCGATTTCGTGCTCATCCTCTTCGATACCGTTGATAGTTTCTACGGTCTGATTTCTTTTGAGTCTAACGGCAAACGTATATTCTCCGTCCAAAGGGAAAATGTGTTTTGCTGAGAGGCCACCCAGTGTGGCAAATGGCATGTCTTCATTGGCTCTAATATTTTGGAGTTCGAAGCCAACTGAGTAGACTTGGCGCATGGGTCGATTGTCTAGGCTTCCAAGGGCGGCGCGACTTATCTTCGTTGCGGCTGCAATATAACGAGCCATTAACGCCGGAGTCATCGCCAACACGTCAGCGTTATTATCAAAACCGAAACCTGCCATATCGCTGGGTAGAAGCTCAGAGCCATTAATTTCTAAACCTAGTAAATCCTGTACGGCATTAACGTACTCCACTCGGTTCATCCGTCTAGATGCCACGCGACCTGGGTTTTGGTCGACCAATCCACTTTGATCCAAAGCAGATTCAAGAGAGTCCAGGAAAGCTTCAACGGTTTGAGAGTCCGGTTTTGGACGTCCCTCAGGAGGCATCTGACCGGCTCGCAATTTTTTGACAACCTTTTCGAGAACTTCCGCGTGACGGGGTATATCTGTGAAATCGATTTGGTCAAGCACTAAGCCAGCAGTTTTTAGACGTTCGTTGTGACAGGTAACACAGTATCGGTCGAGCAGTGCTCTGGATGGAACAGCTGAAGCATTTTGAGGGGCATTATTTTGCGCAAGCACCTTCTTGTTTTCAGACAAGGACTTCTTTGGTTCGGCTGCATGCGTCTGTTGAAACGGAGTGGAGCCAATTCCCCAGAAAAGAAGAAAGACTAAAATTTCTATTCCGTGTGTTGATATTTTTTGCATCGTTAGTAATTCCTATAGATCTATGTGTTCTTGTCGCTACTTAATTATATTAAAAGAGATTCTCATAAAAATAAGTTAAATCTTGCAGCGTAGAACTGCACAAAGACTATAATATCTTCATCTCGTTCTGGTGGATATTTTAAGAGTAAATCAATGACTATCCTAGGAAATTTAATCATGAGTGCCAATTGGCTGCAAAAAATAACTGTTTTTGCGGTGTTCCTGCTATTCGTAATGACAGGCGTATTGTCTGCTTCACCCTCAGACTTACGGCTGGTGAATGCAGCAGCGGGGCAGGACTTGACAGCAATTAGGTCGCTTTTGAATGAAGGTATCGATGTCAACCAAGCCAGAGCTGATGGTGTGACGGCGTTATTGTGGGCGACACATTGGGACGATTCTGAAGCGGTCGAGCTACTGTTAACCGCCGGTGCTGACGTTAATGCGTCCGACGACCATGGAGTAACGCCTCTTATCCGTGCCAGTGAAAATGCCAGTGCTGAGATGGTTGATTTGCTAATTGCGGCGGGAGCAAACGTAGACATTGCGCAGACAAGTGGATTGACTCCTCTCATGGTGGCTTCTCGAACAGGGAGTGTTGACGTTGTCCAAAAGCTACTTTCTGAAGGAGCCTCCGTCAATGCAGCAACTGCTGAAACCTCTTCCACCGCTCTGATGTGGGCTATTGCGGCGCCACATAGGGAGATTGTGGCACTTCTTTTAGCTGCGGGTGCTGATGTCCACGGATCAACTACCAAGGGTATGACACCGTTGCTGACTGCTGCACGCAGTGGCGATATCGAACTTGCAAAATTATTAATTCAGGCCGGAGCTGATGTAAATGATCTTGGATCAGACGGCACACATGCTTTACCTTTTTCGATCATTAACGGCCGAGCCGATTTTGTGTTCTTTCTGTTGGAAGAAGGAGCAGATCCGAACGGTTCTATTGCAGGAATTTCAGCGCTGCATGCGGCTGTGGCAGATGTTGATCTTTGGCTGCATCATTGGGACCGTAGACACGGTGCTGAAAGTATCGTAGGTATCTTTCGGGATGGTGGTAGGCGTCCCCTCACCTCAGAGGAACGATTACCTGTGGTGGATGCACTATTGGAACATGGGGCAGACCCGAATAATCGGATTACGACGACAACGATGATAATGAGTTACATAGGGTTTCCGACGAAAGGTGCGTTTGAGTCGTTTGCCTGTGGGACGGGAGACCTTCGTGGAGCAACGCCATTGTGGGTAGCAGCTTTCGGAAGCAACCGAGCTTACAGGCCTGACTCGATAGAACTGGCTCAGACGAAGGCGGCTGTAATGAAGACTCTGTTGGCTGCTGGTGCTGATCAGCACTTAACCACTGATGATGGAACAACTCCATTTATGGCTGCCGCAGGACTTGGCCGAGGGTCATTTAGTCCTGGTTCACCTAGAGGAGTACGTTCTTTTGGTGCTGAGGAGGCTGTTAAAGTATTGCTAGAGGCAGGCGCTGAAATTAATGCAGTCAACGAAGCAGATTTTTCTGCTCTCCATGGAGCGGCTTTTCGTGGTTTAAATGAGGTCGTACAGATCTTGGTTGAAAACGGCGCAGACATAGATGCAAGGGATTTTCGTGGTCGAACCCCGTTTCGATTGGCTGAGGGTTCCAAACAGTCATTCCAATTTCAGGCATTTCCAGAGACGGCCGGCTTGTTAAAAGAATTAGGTGCAAATGTTCGACTAGGTGTTCCTGGGACAGTTCAAGAACGGGCTGACCGTGATGTTGCTGCAAATTTACAGTAAATTAAATAACGATGCGTGTATTAATTCTTATCTCTACTCTTTTGACCGTTTCTCTGATTTATGCACAACCAATTTACACGGCCGACGATCTTGATCAGTCCATGCAAGGGGTGGGGCGACAGTTTGAACTGATTAATCAGCTTCTTGGCGCAGGTGATTTTGAGTCGGCGAAAGTACGTGTGACACGGGCACGGGAGCAGGTTGCACCAACTATCAGTTTTTGGCGAAACAATGAGGATTCTGACGCTGTTAAAATGCTCAGGGAAGTGACGGAAAAATTAGATATGCTTGATGCTGAGCTTTCTGAAGTAACCGTTAATTCAGATGCTGTCGCATCTGTAGTGGCTGAGGTTGGCAACTCTTTGTGTGGTCTTCTACGAGATTATGTAAGCGCTGCCACGGTCTCGGTTGAGAATAGGACACCACCTTCTGATTTAGAGCGTATTTTCTGTTCTGATTAACCCTATTCGCTAGGCAGCGCACACATAAATTTTTCTGCAATATTTTTTGCGCTTCATCCATTCCATGTTACTACTTGAGGATACGGACACAAAGAGCCAGTCTGTGCCACCAGGCTATCTCGTGTTTTCGAGGTCACGATTCGATCAGGAATTTCTCGTAATTCCACTCGTTTTTAAAGTTTCCTGAGTACCGAAATGGTGAAGTAAAAATATTTCATAGGACTCATATCACGATTTAACGGGGAAATGCTTTTAACCCTGGAGTATCCCCTTCTCTGAGGGGCGTACGGGCCGTGTTCATAACCATTGCGAGCATAGAGTAGTATCCGATAATCCCAATGGTATCGATCACGCCTATATCTCGAAAATGAGTGAGCATTTTGTTGTAAGTGGGATCGCTAACATCGTGGTTGTGCAGTAGTTCGGTACAAAAATCGTAAAGCACGGCTTCATCTGAGGCCATCTCTTCTGGTCTTCGCCCGTCAGCTATCGCAGAGACGATTTGAGGATCAAGTCCCTCGCGCTCAGCGATTGGAGCATGTGCGCTCCACTCATAATTTTGTGTCCAGTGTCTAGCCGTAATTAGAATGACAAACTCACTAAGTCGAGGTGGAAGCACGCTATTGAATCGAACGTAGTCGCCGATGTTTCTCGCCCTACTGAGCATTTCTGGGCTCCGAAGTAAGGGTACAAATGGTCCAGTCAGTTGAGTTCGATTTCGAACTTGCTTGAATTCCTTGGCCGCGGCGGCTTGGTCGGGGGTCATTTGATTTTCAGGAATCGGAGGCATTCGATTTTGAGCCGTCATAGTCATAGTATGCATTGGAAAGATCATAAAAATAATGATTACCGGGATTATCGATTGACGGCAGGATAATTTACGCATCGTTTTTCTCCTCGCGAAGGCCAGAATTGACAAGGAATTCATAGGCTGTATTTGTATTTAATTGAAAACATAACTATGAAAGACTGGTAACACTTTTCAGCTAATTATCTGTTTTTAGTCTCGAAACCTAGAAAATATCTTGTGCGACTTAGAGAGGTTTCCAAGAAACTCTCGATTTTCCTCGATTTGTCTCTTAATAAACAGGTTGTATTCCTGCGATAAAGAATGTCGGTCTACCTTTTTTGTGAGTAGCAATTTGACAAGGTTGTCTAGGGAATCGTAAATGAGTCCATTTTTTTTATCGAGGCCCCAAATTTCGGCTGTTCTTTCGTCGAGAATTAACGGTACTCCGTATGCTCCAGAATGTCCGAACGCGATACTCACTTTTCCTAAAGCGTATGTTCCTCGCCCGTGATTAAGAATTGGCATTACATAATGTGCGTTAGCTAGCTGAGTAAAGAAATTAACGTCTGAAAGCCAACGGTGGAAGCGAAAATATTTTTGCAGATTTTTCTCTTCGATTCTTTTTCTCAAATCTGGACCGTCTCTTTGAGTTGAATCCGTCAAGATATTAAAAGTAATCTTGGTCGAATGGTTGTGCAGAGAGAATCTTTCAGCCAGTTGAATTAATAGCAGATAATTTCGGCGGTTATAACTAATGATGCCCGGTACGGCTATTTCAATTTGGTCGATCTCGTGACGTGTTTTAACGATATCCAGGCATCGATGAAAAGGAACAATATAGCCGTCTACTTTCCTGCCGGCCTTGTTTAACGTGACGTAATTGTGCTTGTGAAGACAAAAAAGAAATTCGGTGTCCGATTTAATTTTGTCGTGACTGTTATAGGTTTTAAGATTGTGGACAAGCCCTATCTTTATAGGATGGTCGAGCGCTTTAAAGATTTCGTGATAAGGTTTTGGTTCAAGGGTGTTAAATACAATGACGTCAGGCTTATGATGATCAATCAATTTTTGGATAGCGTGCCGGTAGAAAAACGCGCGCATTATTTTACTGGGGCAAGCGTATCTTAGGAGTTTATTTCCTAAGCGTGTCACGCGGCCACCAAGAATAGTTTCTGCCCGTTTAGCGATAGCAATATTTAAGAAGTAATGGATCGATATTTTCTTCTCATCGAATAGAGCGGGGAGCTGAGCTCTATACAGGGGGAGAATGTCTAAATGATAAGTATTTAATTCAAAAACAAAAACTTTGATCCGCATCGACAATCGATTGTTGGATTTCGCCTTGTTTCCTAGTTCGGTCAAAATATAACTGGTGCGGAAGGGGGGATTCGAACCCCCACAAGGTTGCCCCCGCCAGCCCCTCAAGCTGGTGCGTCTGCCAGTTCCGCCACTTCCGCAGGCATACTTTGTAGGAGGAACTTACTGAGGCGCAGGCGTTGACGACTCGTCAGAGGTCGTCTCGCTTGGCGTACTCTCTGCTGCTGGCGTATCCATGCCACTCAATAAAGAGCCGGGCCCGCGTTGTCCCACTATTGCCAAAGTCATAGCACCGACCATGAAGAGAGCGCCGAGCACAGTGGTCGCGCGAGTCAGGACTGTTGCACCAGAGCGAGTTCCAAATGCCGCTTGGCTGCCGCTTCCTCCGAAAGCAGAAGCTATGTCACCTCCCTTGCCCTGCTGCAATAGTACTACCAGTAAAAGCAAGAAGCAGACGAGGACGTAAAGGGTAGACAAAATTATGCTAATCATAGGCAGGCATTATACTTCGGGCGCTCTACTCTTTGCCACGATCTCTAAAAAGCTTTCGGCATCTAGACTGGCGCCTCCTACTAAGGCTCCATCAATGTCTGGTTCACAAATAAGAGTTCCGATGTTTTCAGGTTTTACACTTCCCCCGTAAATTATTCTTATGCCGCTTGCTACGTCAGAATCAAGAATTTCGGATAGATAAGTTCTGATTTCTTTGTGGCTTGTTTGAGCCTGTTCTGGGGTTGCATTTCGGCCGGTGCCAATAGCCCATACGGGTTCATACGCAACAATTAAGTTTGATGAGTGATTAGCATGAATGTTCTTTAAGCCCTTTTCTAATTGAGTTTTTAGTACGGTGAACGTCTGTCCAGATTCACGTTCTAACAAAGTTTCTCCAACACACAAGATTGGTGTTAATTCACATTCAAGCGCCGCTATTACTTTTTTATTGATGATCTCGTCAGTTTCGTGAAACATTTGTCTGCGTTCAGAGTGTCCAATAATCACGTGGCTCACACCTGCAGACTTCAACATGCTGCCACTGATTTCACCGGTAAAGGCGCCATAGGGTTCAGAATGCAGATTTTGTCCCGCCACATATATTTGCTGTGAAGAGAATTCTTTTGAAACTGATTCAAGAGCGGTGTATCCAGGAGCAATTATGATTTCTGTCTCCGAAGTTGCACCCAGATATTTTTTAAAGTGTTGAACAAATGTTCTGGCTTCCAATACCGTCTTATGCATTTTCCAGTTCGCTGCTATAACAGATTTTCGCATAGTATTCAGCCAATCATAGATGTGGATTTACTTGTCTGGAAGTGCTGCTATACCGGGTAGGCTACGGCCACCTAAGAACTCAAGTGATGCCCCTCCGCCTGTTGAAATATGAGTAATTTCATTTGTGACGCCTGCTTTTGAGATGGCAGCAATTGAATCTCCACCACCTACGATGGTGGTAGCTGTGGTGACTGCCATGGCTTTTGCTAGTGCTAGTGTGCCTTTTGAGAATACATCAATTTCGAATACACCCATCGGTCCATTCCATACGACGGTCTCGGCCGCTTGAACGATATCTGCATACATTGAACTGGTTTTTGGACCAATATCTACAC
>CEUS01284567.1_pt1 | contig 13598 bp, 12 predicted proteins | sample 427031 | NCBI WGS metagenome assembly CEUS01 (sample SAMEA2622837, study PRJEB7988) | marine metagenome | biome: marine biome (ENVO:00000447); feature: marine epipelagic mixed layer (ENVO:xxxxxxxxx); material: "saline water (ENVO:00002010), including plankton (ENVO:xxxxxxxx)" | depth 140 m | reverse complement strand
ATGACAGATATAAAAAACAACTACAACTAATTAAAAATAAAAAATTTAGTTTTAGCAAAATGATTATTGAAATATATAAAAATGAAATTAATAATGTAAAAAATAATTTTAAAAAAAGTTTGGTAGCAAATTATGAAAAAGATTTGCTGAAAAAGGTAAAAGGGGTTACTTTACAGAGTACAAAAACTGAAAATAAAATATTAGAATTTGATCAAATTTCTTGGATACCAGTTTTAATACAAAGACATGATTTTATAGGAATGCATTATGGTTTGGAGGTACGCCCACCATTTTTAGATCATGAATTTGTAGAACTTATTAATTCACTACCTATCAACATGAAATATAACTTATACAACACAAAGATTTTCCTACGCAATCTGTTAAAGGAAAAATTTAACTACAATACCAAAAAAATTAAAATTGGGACACCAAGCTTTTTTAGAGAAGTTATGTCTAACAAAAAAGAAATTAACAATTTTAAAGAATCAGTTTTTTATGGAGAATGTAGAAAATTTTTAAATTCAGAGAGAACAATAAAAAAAATTAAAAGTGGATATAAAAATGAGGATTCAATTTTTCTCTGGAGACTTTATATATTAAATAAAATTTTCTATAATTTTTAAAAATGTATAGTCACATACAAAAAATAATATCAAGTTCGTTAGAATCAAAATTTGCAACTACAGCAAAAGAATATAACAAAAGGGGAGAATCAATTATTTCTCTTGGTTTAGGAGAGCCATCTTTTAATACTCCCAAAAAAATTATTTCAAAATGTCATCAGGCAATGCTTTCTGGTTATACTAGATATTCAAACCCGAAAGGTCTTTACAAGTTAAGAAGCAAAATTAAAAAGAAACTATGGAATGAAAATAAAATCAGAGTCAAACCTGAGAATATAATTGTAACCCCAGGAGCAAAAATGGCGCTATCGTTAGCTTTAATGAGTGTTTTACGCGATGGTGATGAAGTTATAAATTTTTTTCCTTGTTATCCAAGCTATACAAATCAAATTTTTTTAGCAAACTCAAAAGTAAAAATAAAAAATTTTAACTTAAATAAAAATAATTTTGCAATAGATTTTAAAAAATTAAAAAAGATTTTTTCTAGCAAAACAAGAGCCGTTATATTAAATTTTCCAAATAATCCAACAGGGAAAGTACTTAATAATGAAGAAATAACGAAGTTAAAAAAAATATTTTCAAAACAAAAATGTTGGCTAATATTAGATGAAATTTATGAACACTTAAATTTTTCTAAATCAAAACATTTTTCATTCTCCTCAGACAATATTTTAAAAAAAAGATGTATAACTATAAACGGTTTTTCAAAATCGCATAGCATGACCGGATGGAGAATTGGCTATTTGGCTGCAACTGATGATAAAATTATTAAAATAATAAATAAAATTCACCAAAACTTGAATACAAATGTAGCTCCGTTTATTCAATATGCTGCTTTAGAATGTTTAAGCATGGATAAAAGGCATCTGGATATTTTCAACAATAAAATGAAAAACAATCATAATTATCTAATAAAAAGAATAAATGATAGCAAGTTATTCAGCTTAGTTTCTTCGCAGGGAGCATTGTTTGCATTTTTAAATATTTCAAAGACCAAAATTAGGTCAGATAATTTTTGTAATATTTTTCTGAAAAAATTTAAAGTTGCAACTATACCAGGATTGTATTTTGGTAAAAATTGGAATGATCATGTAAGAATCTCCTTAGTTGAAAAAAATGAAATTTTTAAAGAAGGCATTAAAAGATTGATGAATTTTGAAAAAACATTACTGAAAAATAAAAAATAACACAATGAAAAAGTTAAAAATTGGAATTGCTGGTATGAGAAATAAAAATTTTATAAATTTAAAAAAAAAATTTAAAAAAGCTCATTTTTCAAAATTAGATTCAACAAACTTCTTTAAGAAAAAAGATTTGAATGCAATAATAATATTTACAGAAAAAACATATACTAAGGTGCTAAAAAAATTTTTTTATGAAAAAAAATATAAATTATTTAATAATTTATCATGGTTTCATTTTTCTAGATCTGGAATTGAAGATTATGTAAAAAAAATAAATGGTATAAATTTTAAATTAACATCCGGTAAAAGTATTAATAAATTCAATGTATCAGAGCATTGTATTGCTATCTTATTATACTTATCAAGAGGACTTGGAATAAAAAATAAAAACGTACTTTATAAAAAAAGACCAATAGACCTTTATGAAAAAAATGCATTAATAGTCGGTGGTGGCAATGTAGGTTTAAGTGTTGCTAAAAAATTAAAAGCATTTGGTTTAAACATTTCTGTTGTGAATACAAAACGTTTGCCATCTATTTCCTTTATTCAAAAGTGTTATTTATCAAGCGAAATTCAGAAAGCTATAGGAAATTTTCATATAGTAATAAACACATCTTCTTTAAATAAAAAAAGTTTTAAAATGTTTGATAAGAAACTATTTTCTAAAATGAAGAAAAACTCTATTTTTATTAATATTTCTAGAGGGGAATGTGTAAACTGTAAAGATTTAGCAAAGTTCGCTAAATCAAAAAAATTCTACGGCATAGGTCTAGATGTTTTTGATCCAGAGCCGTTATCTAAAAATCATTCTTTAAGAAAATTTAATAATTTTATTTACACTGATCATACTGCGGGATGGTCAGAAAATTTAGAAAGAAGATACAAGCTAATTGAAGACAATATTAAAAGATATATTAAAAAAGATAAATTAATAAGTCAGCACAATTTTGGTTAAGAATTAAATAATCTTTAAATTTAAAAATAATTATGAATATTTTGATAACAAACATAGGACGCAAAATATATTTTGTTGAATTTCTCATAAACTTAAAAAATAAGTTTAGAAATTTAAATATTCATCTTGCGGATAATGATGATTTTTCTGCAGCAAAAAACTATGGAAAAACTAAAAATCATACAATTCCACTGGTTTCAGCAGGTAGTAGAAAATATTTAAATGCTATCAAAAAAATTATCTTAAAAAACAGAATTAACTTAATTATCCCTCTCACCAACTATGATCTAAAAATTTTATCATTAAACAAAGAAAAATTACAAAAGTATAATTGTGAAGTTTTGGTCTCTTCACATAAACTTATAAATAAACTTCTTAACAAAGAACTTTTGTACTATTTCTGCAAAGAAAAGAAAATTAATGTGCCCAATACATATTTCAGTATTAAAGATTTTGGGGCCAAAAAAAATAATTTATTTATAAAAAAAAATAAGTTTGGTAGCGCATCGTCCGGAATATCAATTATTAAAAAAATAAAAAAAAATCATTTTTATAATAATTGTATTGTTCAAGATTTTATTCATGGGCAAGAGTTGCATTTTGATATTTTAAATGACCTTAGAGGAAATTATTTAGCTTCTTGCGTGAAAAAAAAGATTCACATGAGATCTGGAGAGACTGATAAAGCTGAGGTTTTATACAATAAAAAATTCGAAAATTTGTCAAAAACAATTTCAAAAGCGTTTGGACATGTAGGAAATTTAGATTGTGATGCAATTATTAATAAAAAAGGAACTGTCTTTTTTTTAGATTTTAATCCAAGATTCGGTGGAGGTTATCCATTTACACATATGGCCGGTTTAAATTTTTTAAAGTTAATAATTTGTATCTTGTTGAAAAAAAAATTTAATTTACCAGTTAGACCAAAACTTATTAAGGCATCAAAAGGTTTAGTTCTAAAAGTATGCAAATAATTAAAAAAAATAAAACTCTGATTATTGCTGAGGTAGGCCCTAATCATAATGGATCAATAAAAACAGCTTTGATCATGATAAAAAAAATTGCAAAAGCTGGAGCTGACGTAATTAAATTTCAGCTGGCATCTCCTCATAAAGTTTACAGCGATGATGCTTTTAAAGCTGATTACCAAAAAAAAAATGACGGCAATAGATCTATTTTAGATATGAGTAAAAAAATTCAATTAAAAAGAGATGATCATTTTAAACTTAAAAAAGCCTGCGAAAAAGAAGGAATAATTTATGCTTGTTCAGCTTTTGATTTGGATTCACTAAAATTTTTAAACGAAAAAATTAATTTACCATTTTTTAAAATTCCATCAGGCGAAATACTTTCTATTGATATGTTGGACTATATATCAAAATCAAATAAGCCAGTTCTAATGTCAACAGGCATGTCAACCTTTGAAGAAATTTCATATGCATTGAAATACTTAAATAAAAATAAGGTTAGAAGACAAATTATTTTATTACATTGTGTGAGTTCTTATCCTGCAAAAAATGAGAATTTAAATTTGAATGTAATAGATCAACTTCGAATGAAATTTGATAAAGAAATTGGATATTCTGATCATTCGACTGGAAACGAAGCTTGTTTGGCTGCTGTAGCTAAAGGAGCTTTAGTAATTGAAAAACATGTTACACTATCAAGAAAAAATAAAGGACCTGATCATAAATCATCATCAGAATTAATTGATTTTAAAAAACTTGTTAGAAAAATTAGAAATCTTGAAATAATTTTAGGTGATAATAATAAAATTTTTTCAAAAGATGAGATAAATGTTAAAAAAGTTGCTAGAAAAAGCATTGTAGCAGCCAATGATATTATAAAAGGGCGAAAATTAAAAAGAGAAGATATTGTATTTAAAAGACCTGGTATAGGTATTTCTCCTATAGATATAAAAAAAATTTTGGGAAAAAGATTATTAAAAGATAAAAAAAAAAATAAGTTAATTTTTATAAAAGATTTAGAAAAAAAATGAAAAAAATATTCGCCCTTTCGGTAGGTAGATCTGACTATGATAGATACTTTCCTATACTAAATGAACTAAAAAAGACTTCTAATGTAGATCTTTACCTAGTTCTTTCCAGTGCTCATTATGCCAGCAAGTTTGGTAATAAAATTAATTTTATTGACAAAGAGTTTAAGATTATTAAACCAAAAAAAAACTATAGATCGTATCCTGATAAGTCAGGTTGGTTAATAAAGAGATTTTCTGAAGATTTAAAATTTTTATCAGAAAATATTGAAAAATATGATCCAGATTTATTAATTGTTTTGGGTGATAGATTTGAAATGTTACTCGGACCAATAGCGGCCATGTTTTATAATTTACCAATCATACATTTTTATGGAGGTGCTGTAACAGAAGGAGCCATTGATGAACTTACAAGACATGCCATAACCAAAATGAGCCATTATCATTTTGTGGCACTCGAAAGTTATAAAAAAAGATTACTCCAGATGGGCGAGGAAAAATGGAGAATTAAAAATGTTGGTTTACATGGAATTAAATATTTAAAATCAATTAAAAGAATGGATAGCCAAGACCTTTCTAAAGATTTAGGTATAGATTTAAATAGACCTTTTTTATTAGTTACTTTTCACCCTGTAACTTTAGAACAAGAAAAACTTAGATGGCAAATTTTATCATTAATTAAGGCTATTAAAAAAACGAAATTAAATGCCGTTTTTACATATCCCAATGCAGACTTGGGTCACAATAAGGTAATAGAAATTTTAAAAAAAAAATTATCGAATAAAAAAAAATATAAAATAATTAAAAATTGTGAAGCAAAATACTATTCAAATTTAATGAGAAGTTGTTCGATGGTACTAGGTAATTCTTCCAGCGGTATTGTTGAAGCAGCTTCCTTTAAAATACCTGCTGTCAACATTGGCACTAGACAAGATGGAAAATTTAAACCACGGAATGTAATTGATGCCAAATATGATTGGAAGGATATTTATAAGAAAATCTTGAAAGCAAAAAGTCGTAGCTTCAATAATAGTATAAAAAATATTCATAATCCATATGAGGAAAATATCTCAACTAAAAATTTAGTTAAGATAATTTTAAAATTAAAAAATAAAGATAAATTATTAAGAAAAAAATTTGTAAAAATCAAAAAATAATTTTTACTATATATAATGCGAATAGTTGCCCTTATTCCTGCAAGAGCTAATTCTAAAAGAATTAGAAAAAAAAACAAAAAAAAATTATTAGGTTTACCATTGATAACTTGGACAATTAAAACTGCAAAAAAAGTTAAAGAATTATCCGATATATACGTGTCAACTGATGATGAAAAAATTATTCAAATATGTAAAAAACTCAAAGTAAAGGTACCCTGGAAAAGACCCAAAAGTTTAAGTTCCGATACAACTAGTTCAAGTGATGTTGCGTTGCATTTTCTAGATTGGTATGAAAAAAAAATTTCAAAAATTGATGGTTTATTACTACTTCAACCCACATCTCCATTTAGAAAAAAAAGCAGTATACAAAAAGCAATTAAACTCTTTAATAGAAATCGAAATAAAGCCATAGTAAGTTTTTCTCCTTTTAATAAATTTAATAAAAATAAGAAGGAATTAAATTTTATAGATTTAGTAAAATTGAATGGATCAATATTTTTAACATCACCAAAGAATATTAGAAAATACAAATCATTTTTTAAACCTAAAATATTGCCTTTAATCCTGAATTCTTTTGAAGAGTCTATCGACATAGATACACATGAAGATTGGAATATTGCTAAAAGAATGAAAGTGTAGAATGAGAATTTTTTCGCAGATAAAATCATTGATTTTGTGTAAGTGGAAATTTACTTTACCAAAAAAAAAGAAAATTTTAATTTATGACGAAAGTAACAGCGATCTTCTAATTAGATTTTTTAAGAAAGAAGATTGCGAAATTTTGCATACAAGACTTGAGGAAATCAATATTCTTGTGCTGTTAATATCAATTTTAAAATTTGATAAAAATAAATTATCAAAAAAATATGTTTATCAATATATTCATTACGTAAAACCCAAGCTTATTATTACCTTTATTGATAACAGGATAAGTTATTATAAACTTAAAGAAAAATTCAAAAATATAAAAATTATATCGATCCAAAATGGTCTTCGCACAGAAATATTCGAATTATTTAAAAATGTGACTGAAAAAGATAATTTATCCGTAGATTATTTATTTGTAATGGATGAAAATATTAAAAAATGCTACTCAAAGTTCATAAAAGGCAATATTGTAGTAAGCGGATCAATTAAAAATAATCTAATACCAATAAAGAAAAACAACAGCGGTTTAAAAAAACTGCTTTTTATATCACAATATATCAATCCAAGTTCTTTAAAGCTTAGTTTATGGCGAACAAAAACATCTTTTGAAAAACATTTTAATGCAGAAAATGTTCTAATACCTCTTCTGGCTAACTATTGTAAAAAGCATAAAATTCATTTTGAGATATGTGGAAATTCAAAGGATAATAATGAAGCATTTTTTTACAAATCTTTAATTGGTGAGAAAAACAATAATTGGTCTTTTCATCCCAAAGTTGATATGAAAACGACTTACGAGATGTTAGATAAAACATCGGCTGTAGTTTTTATAGATTCAACCTTAGGATATGAAGCTTTATCTAGAGGTATACCAGTTGCAGCATTTAGTATCAGGGGAGAAAGCTACAGTAATAGCGATCGTCATAAGTACAATTTTGGTTTACCTATGAAATATTCCGATCATGGTCCATTTTGGACAAATCATTTTGATGAAAATACTTTTAACAAAATTTTAAACTTTGTTCTTAATATTTCCAGGGAAGATTGGAAAAAAGTTTGTACTAATTACGCAAAAGAAATATCAGCATATGATGAGGGCAATTCAAAATTTAAAAATATCTTGAGTAGTTTAGAATTATACAATTAGTTTATGAAATTAAATAAAAAAGAAGAAATAGAAAAAATTATAATTAAACCGGATTACACAATAAGGGATGTTATAAAAAATTTGAATAAAACCGGTCTCAAAATTGCTATCGTAACGGATAAAAATAATAAGCTTTTTGGCACTATAGTTGATGGTGACATTAGAAGAGGTTTGTTAAATGGACTGGGATTGGATGATAAAATTGATAGTATAATTTACAAAAATCCACGTACAACAAATTCAAAAATAAAAACTCACGAAGCTACTGAAATAATGAAGATTAACTATTTGAGTCATCTTCCAGTAGTAGATGAAAATTTTAAACTTATTGGTCTACATACTTTAGATGAAGTGGTAAGGCCCCCATCTAGAGAAAATAAATTTATAATTATGGCGGGAGGTTTTGGTAAAAGATTATTGCCACTAACTAAAAATAAACCAAAAGCTTTAATTAATGTTTTAGGCAAACCTATGTTGGAGCATATCGTTTTAAAAGCTAAGAGCTTTGGTTTCAAAAATTTCACTTTTTCAATAAATTATTTAGGACACATGGTGAAAGAATATTTTTCATCAGGAGAAAAGTTTAATGTAAAAATTGATTATATTGAGGAAAAAAAACCTTTGGGTACCGCGGGATCACTTTTCTATCTTAAAGATATAAAAAATCAAACTTTTTTAGTAACCAATTGTGATGTTATTAGTGATATCGATTATGGTGATGCTATTGATTATCATAAATCGCATAACGCGGATGTTACGATGGTAGTGCGTAGATACGAAACACAAAATCCTTTCGGAGTTATTGAAACAAAAGGAAATAACTTTCATTCGTATCATGAAAAACCAATTAAATATGAAAATATAAATGCAGGAATTTATATTATTGAAAGTAACGTTTTAAAATATTTGGAAAATGAAAAATATAAAGATATGCCAGATTTTTTTACAACCCTTGTTAAGGAAGGAAAAAAAGTTATTGTCTATCCGATTTATGAAGAATGGTACGATTTAGGGCAAAAAAATATTAAATTAAATATTAGCAAACAAAAAACGAAAACAAATAAAAATTTATAGTTTTTATGAACAAAAGCAGTTTTGGATTACCTGAAAAAGTTATTTTTTGCAAAAAATGTGTTGAATCAAACCAAAGATTTTTGAGTTCAGTACAGCACAAAGCGACTTCAGATGAGAAAAAAGATACAGTTCTTTTTGATAAAGAAGGCGTTTGTTTAGCATGTAGATATTTTGAAAATAAAGAAAAAATCGATTGGAATTTGAAAGAAAAAGAATTGATCGATATTTTGGATAGACATAGAAGAAATGATGGGCATTATGACGTTGTTGTACCTGGCAGCGGAGGCAAAGATAGTGTTTTTACTTCGTTTATTCTTAAAGAAAAATACAACATGCATCCTTTAACCTGCACTTGGGCCCCAGGAATTTATACGGAAGTTGGATGGAGAAATTATAAAGCTTGGATTAATTCTGGATTTGATAATTATTTATTTACGCCAAACAAAAGGATTCATGGGCTTTTAACCAAACTTGCTTTTAAAAACTTGTTACACCCGTTTCAACCTTTCGTTTTAGGTCAAAATAGTTTTGCAGCCAAAGTTGCAATTGAAAAAAAAATTAAGTTAGTAATCTACGGTGATGGTCTATCAGAAAAAGGTGTAGGAAAAATAAATCAAAATAAGAAGAATACAAGTATTGATAGATGGCACTATGCAACTAAAGATGATCCAATTTATTTTGGTGGGGTGAATGAAAAAGATTTAAGAGAAAAATATAACCTTACAAATAACGATCTATTCCCATATATGCCGATAGATGAAGAAATGATTTATAATTCGAATCTTGAGATATTGCCTATTACTAATCATATAAACTATAACCCGCAAAATAATTATTATTTTGCAAAGGAAAAAATAGGTTTGGAAACGAATCCTGACGGCAGAAGCGAAGGAACTTACACTAAATATCAAAGTTTAGACGATAAGTTGGATGGCTTACATTACTACACTTGGTTTATTAAAACAGGCAGAGGAAGGGCTACCGAAGATGCGGCACTGGAAGTTAGAAATAAAATTATAACTCGTGAAGAAGCTATAGCTTTAGTTAAGAAATTTGATGGAGAATTTCCAAAAAAATATTTCAAAGATTGTTTAAATTATATGGGAATTACAGAAAAAGAATTTTTTGAAACAATAGAAAAATTTAGACCACCACACATTTGGAAAAAAGAAAATGGATCGTGGGTATTAAAAAAAGCTGTTTGGCATAATGAAAATTCTTAATAGTTGATGCGAAAAATTAGGCTAATAGCTAGGCTTGATATTAAGAGTTCTAATTTGGTCAAACCAATTAACTTAGAAGGTTTGAGAGTTGTTGGTGAGCCTAATTTTTTTGCAAAGAAATACTACAAAGAAGGAGTTGATGAGTTAATTTTTATGGATTGTGTTGCAACTTTATATGGAAGAAACAATCTATCTAGCATAATAAAAAAAGCAACTAGAGATATATTTATTCCAATAACAGTAGGAGGAGGCATTCGTAACTTGGATGATGCAAAAAATATTTTGAATTGTGGGGCCGATAAAGTAGCTGTTAATACTGCAGCAGTAAATAATCCTGAATTTATATCAGAACTTGCAAATGCAATTGGTAGCCAAAGTGTCGTTCTTTCAATAGAGGCAAAAAAAAGAAATAAAAATTACTGGGAGATATACACAAGTAATGGAAGAGAACCAACAGGTTTGAATGCTTACGATTGGATTAAAAAAGCAGTTAAATTGGGCGCTGGTGAAATACTTTTGACATCTGTAGATAAGGAAGGAACTAGAAAAGGATTTGATGTTGAGTTAATGAATATGGCTTCCAAAACAACAGATGTACCAATTATTGCTAGCGGAGGATTTGGTAAAGTTGATCATCTTGCAGAAGTAATAAATTTCGGACAAGTTGATGCTATCGCAATTGCTGATGCGATTCATTATAAAAGAATATCAGTTAGTGATTTAAAAAAATCAATATTTAAAATTACAAATTAAAAATGCAAAAAAAAATTACGATAATTAATACTGGAAGCGGAAATATTTTAAGTATCAAAAGAGCTTTTGAAAGATGGGAGGCTATAGTTGACATCACTAACGAAAAAGAAAAAATTTTATCTGCATCAAAGCTAGTTTTACCCGGAGTGGGAGCATTTAAGAATGTAATTGATAGTCTTAACGCGATAAATTTTTTTGATATAATGTCGGATAAGAGATTCAAAGAAATTCCTTTATTAGGTATTTGTGTTGGAATGCAACTATTTTTTGAACAAAGTGAAGAATTTGGTAGATTCAAAGGATTAGGTCTCATAAAAGGTATTGTGCAGAAACTTCCTAATATTTCTTTGGATAAGAAAAAATTAAAGATACCAAGTATTGGATGGCATAATTTAATTTTAGCAAAAAACACATCAGCTTTAAAAAATGAGAATTTTTTTGACAATTTTAAAAAAGAAGACAGTTTTTATTTTGTTCACTCTTACTATGCAAATCCTTCGGAAAAAAACTGTATATTAGCCTCTTATAAATTTGGAGGGCATTTAATTCCTTCTATTGTTGCCAAAGATAATATTATAGGATGTCAGTTTCACCCAGAAAAAAGTGGACCATCTGGACTAAATATTATTCGTAATTTTATATCTATATGAATTTTCTTAAAGAAATTAACAAATACAATTTTATTGTTGGTCTAATTAGCGATAACTTAAATCTTGAGAATTAACTATTAAAGTGTATTTTATTTTTTTTATCAATTTATGAAAGTATTAATTTATTTCAAATGTTAAATAACAAAAGAATATTGGTTACGGGAGGCACAGGCTCTTTTGGTCAAAATTTTATTGAGACTGTTCTAAAAAAATATAAGCCAAAAAAATTAATTGTTTATAGTCGCGACGAACAAAAGCAGTTCCGCCTGCAACAAAAGTGGAATGAGGGTGAAACAACCCCCATGAGATATCTTGTTGGTGACGTTAGAGATCTAGATAGATTATCTTTTGCGATGAAAGATGTGGATATAGTTGTTCATGCTGCGGCTATGAAGCATGTTCCGATAGCAGAATACAATCCTTTTGAAGCTGTAAAAACAAATATTTTAGGAGCTCAAAATGTAATTGATTCTTCTATAGCAAACAATGTTACAAAAGTAATTGCTTTAAGTACAGATAAAGCTTCATCCCCAATAAATTTGTATGGAGCTACAAAACTTACTTCTGATAAACTTTTTATTGCGGCAAATAATTATAAAGGAAAAAAAGATATAAAGTTTTCAATTGTTCGTTATGGAAATGTCATGGGTAGCAGAGGGTCTGTAATACCCTTTTTTTTAAAAAAAATAAAAGGGGGAATATTTCCAATTACCGATAAAAGAATGACAAGGTTTAATATTACAGTCAAAGAAGGAGTAGAATTCGTTTTGTTTTGCTTAAAAAAAATGCATGGCGGAGAAATATTTGTACCTAAAATTCCATCTTACAAAGTTGTGGATCTTGTTAATGCTATTTCGCAAAATCCCAAGTTAAAGATTATAGGAATCAGACCAGGAGAAAAAATTCATGAAGAAATGATTTCGCAAAGCGATGGTTTAAATACAATTGAATATAAAAAATATTTTGTAATTACGCCTAATTCAAAATTTACAAAAATGGATAAAAAAAAATACATGAAACTTGATAAGTCTGGAAAAAGTTGTCCTGAAAACTTCTCATATAACAGTATTAACAATAAGCATTTTCTAAAAATCAGTGAATTAAAAAAATTAATTAAATCTAATTTAAAATTCATCAAAATAGATAATTAGTCCATGATTAGTTATGGAAGACAATATGTTGATAATAATGACATCAAAGCTGTAGTAAAAGTTTTAAAAGGAGATTGGTTAACACAAGGACCCCAAGTTAAAAGATTTGAGAAATTACTTAATTCAAAATTTGGCTCAAAATATTGTACGGCATTATCAAGTGGAACAGCAGCGCTGCATCTAGTTGCAATTGCACTAGGATGGAAAAAGGGTGATATAATTTTAACTACACCGATTTCTTTTTTAGCAACGAGCAACAGCATTCTTCACTGTCACGCTACACCAGTATTTATAGATATAGACAAAAATAGTTTCAATATTGACGTAAATAAGTTGGAAAAAGTTATCGTATCATATCAGAAGAAAGGGAAAAAAATTTCTGGGATTATAGCGACTGATTTTGCTGGTCAACCATGTGATTGGAAATCTATAAAGAATATTGCCGATAAATATAATATTATAACTGTAAATGATAATTGTCATGCAATTGGAGCTAGTATAAATAACAACAAAAAGTATGCAATTAAGTATGCAGATGTAGTTGTTCATAGCTATCATCCGGTAAAAAATATCACAAGCGGTGAAGGCGGTGCAGTTTTTACAAACAACAAGTTAATAGATCAAAGAGTAAAAATGTTGAGATCCCAAGGAATTAAGCGATTTCCTTCAAAAGCACCCTGGTACTATGAAATGGTCGAGCTAGGTTATAATTTTAGAATTTCGGATATTCACTGCGCTCTTGGTATTAGTCAACTTAAAAAACTTGAACTTTTCGTTAAAAAAAGAAAATTAATTGCAAAAAAATATGATTTTGCTTTTAAAAATATAAAAAACTTAAAAATACCAAAAATTCTACATAATGTTTCGCATGCTTATCACTTATATCCGGTTAGAATTAATTTCAAAAAATTTGATATTAATAAAAATTTATTTTTTAAAAATTTGAAAAAAAGAAAAATTAATCTTCAAGTTCATTACATACCAATACACTTACAGCCATATTATAAAAAAAAATTTAAATTTAGAAAAGGAGA
>CEUS01167525.1_pt1 | contig 13600 bp, 9 predicted proteins | sample 427031 | NCBI WGS metagenome assembly CEUS01 (sample SAMEA2622837, study PRJEB7988) | marine metagenome | biome: marine biome (ENVO:00000447); feature: marine epipelagic mixed layer (ENVO:xxxxxxxxx); material: "saline water (ENVO:00002010), including plankton (ENVO:xxxxxxxx)" | depth 140 m | reverse complement strand
CCACTCCTCTACCCGGATGCTCCCTTGGTGGGCACCGGGCTGGAGGTCAAGGTGGCCCGCGACTCGGGTGCAGTGATCACCGCACGGCGGGGTGGCGAGGTCGTACACGTCACGGCGGACGAGATTGTGATAGACACCGGAAAGGTGAAGCCCGGCACTGCCGACCAGCCTCTCGCGAAGCTGGCGCAGTTCGACCAATACCGGTTGAAGAAGTTCTGGCGCACGAATCAGGACACGGCAATAAACCAGCGTCCTCTCGTACGCCGTGGGGGGCAGGTGAAGCCGGGTGACAGCATAGCCGACGGCCCCTCTACAGATCAGGGCGAGTTGGCCCTCGGGCGGAACGTGCAGGTCGCGTTCATGCCCTGGTACGGACACAATTTTGAGGACGCGATCGTCATCAGCGAAAAGCTGGTGAAAGACGATGTCTTCACGTCGATACACATCCAAGAACTAGAGCTCCACGTTCGGGACACCAAACGGGGAATGGAAGAGGTCACCTGTGAGCTCCCGAACGTTGCAGAGGAGGCGCTCGTAGATCTGGACGAGCGGGGCATCGTGCGCATCGGTGCGCGTGTGAAGAGCGGCGACATTCTTGTCGGCAAGATCACGCCCAAAGGTGAAACTGAGCTTTCCCCGGAAGAGAAGTTGCTGACGGCGATTTTCGGAGAGAAGGCGAAGGACGTGAAGGACTCGTCGCTGCGCGTGTCCCCGGGCATGAGTGGGACGGTCATCGACATGAAAATCTTCAGCCGCAGGATCGACGATCCTGTCCTCGAGAAGGAGCACGGTACCAGGATCGGGGAACTCCGCCAGATGGAGCGTGAAGAGATCGCCCGCATCGCTGAGGCGCGCGACGAAGAGCTGACCGGAATGCTCCATCTACAGGTCGTCGCCCTCATGCTCAAGAGGGGTACAGTGAAGCCGGTGTTGGACGAGGGGACTAAGATCACCAAGGAGATTCTGGGGGAGATCAACTTCACGAAGGTAGATCTCGCGACCCTCAAGGTTTCCAACAAGGATGCGAACAGGAAGATCCGTCGCGTTGTGGACGAAGCCCAGCAGCGGATTGACCGAGTGAAGGAGAAGACCGAGGAATCCATCGACAAGGTCTTCCAACCCGACGAACTGCCACCGGGTGTAGTGCAGCTGGTGAAGGTGTATATCGCTGAGAAGCGAAAGATCTCCGTGGGCGACAAGATGGCCGGACGCCACGGGAACAAGGGCATCATCGCTCGCATTGCGCCAGAGGAAGACATGCCTTTCCTCCCGGACGGAACCCCGGTGGAGATCGTTCTGAATCCGCTGGGTGTGCCATCCCGCATGAACGTCGGGCAGGTCTTGGAGACCCACCTCGGATGGGCTGCCAAGATTCTGGGCTTCGAAGCCAAGACTCCGGTCTTCCAGGGCGCTGGTGAAAACGAGGTGGGCGCCCTCCTCAAGTTGGCCGGGCTGCGCTGGGCGCACCGTTCCCTCGATCTGCCGGGCGACCCGTTCGAGATGAGCGTAACTGAGATCCACACGCTGCTCAGGGTGGGTGCGAAGATGTCGGAGGAACTGGTGCCGCACACCGAAGACAGCTCTAAGAGTGGGACCGTGCGCGTCAGCGCGGGCATAGGACAGAGCCTGGACGCCTACCTGGCGCTCAAGATGGGAGCCGAAACGAAAGCGTTCTTCGACGAACTGAGGGCCTATCTGGTGCGCGCTGGCAAGGATCTCGCGAAAAAACGCGGTTGGGATCTGCAGAATATGCTTCCCGGCGTTGCCTCGCTCGGAGGCAGGAAGGCCTTGAAAGAAGGGCTCGACGCCGCTGTTCTCGAGATCTTGGCTCAGGCCGATATCCTTCCAAACGGGAAGATCTGGCTGCGTGACGGTCGCAGTGGGCGCCGCTTCGATTTCCCCGTCACGGTGGGGCAGATTTACATGCTCAAGCTATCCCACCTGGTCGACGACAAGATCCACGCGCGCTCTATCGGACCCTACTCTCTGGTTACCCAGCAACCGCTGGCGGGGAAGGCCCAGTTCGGTGGTCAGCGCTTCGGTGAGATGGAGGTGTGGGCGCTCGAGGCATACGGAGCCGCGCACACTTTACAGGAGATCTTGACCGTTAAATCAGACGATGTGGCGGGACGGTCGAAGGTCTACGAGGCCATCGTGAAGGGTGAAAATCTTTCGGATCCGGGCATACCGGAGAGCTTCAACGTGTTGGTAAAGGAGCTCCAGGCGCTTGGGTTGTCGGTCACGTTGGGGCAGAACGAGTGACTTGCTCGAAAATACTGGTCGAAGCACGGTCGACCCCACAGAAACGGGTGATAAGGCATGATTGACTTTCCCAGGGATCGGGAGCAGCGCTCCGCCGATTTCGATTATATCCAGCTCAAGATCGCCTCACCCGAGGAGGTTCGGGGTTGGTCGTACGGCGAAATCACCAAGCCCGAGACGATCAACTATCGCTCTTTCAAGCCCGAGCGCGACGGACTGTTCTGCGAGCGCATTTTCGGGCCCGTGAAGGACTGGGAGTGCCACTGCGGCAAGTTCAAGCGGATCCGCTTCCGGGGGCACGTGTGCGACCGCTGCGGTGTCGAGGTGACCCTGTCCAAAGTTCGCCGCGAGCGCATGGGCCACATCGAGCTTGCGGTGCCGGTGGCGCATATTTGGTTCTTTAAGACGCTGCCCAGCCAACTCGGTTACCTGTTGGGTATGACCCTACGTGATCTGGAAAAGGTGGTCTACTATGCCGCGTACGTCGTCACCAACCCAGGCAAGCAGGACATCAAATTTCAGGATCTGCTGGACGAGGACGAGTACTACAACTTACGGGTGAAGGTGCGTGAGGAAGGCGACGAGGAATTCAGAGCGGAGATCGGAGCCGAGGCCGTACGTACGCTCCTCAGGTACCTGGATCAGCCTGATGGGGAGGTCCACCGCCGGAACGCGGACGGGAAGGGTCTCGACCGCCTGTCAGACTGGCTCCGTACCGAGATTGTGACCGAGACTAGTCAGCACAGGAAGAAGAAGAGACTCAAGCGGCTCAAGGTTGTGGACGCAATTCGTAACTCCGGTGCCGCGCCCGACCATCGCAACCGCGCTGAGTGGATGATCATGGACGCCGTTCCGGTTATCCCACCAGATCTGCGGCCCTTGGTGCCGCTCGACGGGGGACGGTTCGCGACCAGTGACCTGAACGATTTGTACCGGCGGGTGATCAACCGGAATAACCGACTCAAGAAGTTGATCGAGATGCGCGCCCCGGAGGTGATCCTCCGGAACGAGAAGCGCATGCTCCAAGAGGCCGTGGACGCCTTGTTCGACAACGGACGCCGCTCCAAGGCGATCCGGGGGCGCGGCAAGCGACCCCTCAAGTCCCTGAGTGACATGCTCAAGGGTAAGCAGGGACGTTTTCGTCAGAACCTGCTCGGGAAGCGCGTTGACTACTCTGGCCGCTCCGTCATCGTCGTTGGTCCAGAGCTCAAGCTGCACCAATGCGGCTTGCCCAAGGCCATGGCCGTGGAGCTATTCAAGCCCTTCATCATCCACGAATTAGAGAAGAGGGGTGAGGCCGAGACGGTGAAGCGGGCAAAGAAGATCGTCGAACGTGAGGATCCCAAGGTCTACGAGGTGCTAGAGGACATCATACGCGACCATCCTGTACTCCTCAATCGTGCGCCTACCCTCCATCGCCTGGGCATCCAGGCATTCGAGCCGGTGCTGGTCGAAGGTAAAGCCATCCGGATCCACCCGCTGGTGTGCGCAGCCTTCAACGCCGACTTCGATGGCGACCAGATGGCCGTGCATGTCCCGCTCTCGTTCGAGGCACAGCTCGAGGCTCGCGTGTTGATGCTGGCCAGCAACAACGTTCTGCTACCGTCGAATGGACGTCCGGTGGCAGCACCCACTCAGGATATGGTGATCGGGTCGTACTACTTGACCAATCCGCCACTGAAGGTGAAGGACCTGGAGGCGGTGTCTTCGGACAGCGAGCGGGCGAAGAAAGCGCGTCAGGCCGCCGACAAAGAGCTCGACAAACTTTTCGCCAAGGCTATTCGCTTCTCGAGTTTCGGAGAAGCGGAAATGGCACTGTCCACCGGTAAGGTGAGCTTCCACTCCGTGTGTTGGTTCTGGGCTCCGGTCATGGTCGGGCAGGAAGGCACTGGGGGCAAGTGGATTCGTACCACCGCCGGACGCATCCTCTTCAACTCGATCGTGCCCAGAGAACTCGGCTTCCTTAACAAGACCTTCGGCAAGAAGGAGCTCGGGGATCTGGTGTTTGATTGCTTCACCGTGGCCGGGCTCAGCCGTTGCACCGATTTTCTTGACGACCTCAAGGACTTCGGCTTCCGGTACGCCACGCTGGGTGGCATCAGTGTGGGAATCGAAGATCTCGAGGTACCCTTAGAGAAGGCGGATATCCTGCACGAGGCCGCCGAGCAGGTGGGGCGCTTCCAGCGTGCTTACGCGAGCGGCTATATCTCGAACGGGGAGAGATACAACAAGGTTATCGACACCTGGACCCATGCTAACAACGACGTGGCCGACGCGATGGTACGTCACCTCGAACGCAGCAAGGACGGTTTCAATCCCGTGTTCATGATGATGACGTCCGGAGCCCGGGGTAATCGTGACCAGATGCGGCAGCTGGCGGGGATGCGCGGCCTCATGGCCAAGCCGCAGAAGAAATTGACGGGCGGCATCGGCGAGATCATCGAGAGTCCGATCAAGTCGAACTTCCGGGAAGGGCTCACAGTGGTGGAGTATTTCATTTCCACGCATGGGGCCCGCAAGGGGTTGGCAGACACGGCGCTCAAGACAGCCGACGCCGGCTACTTGACTCGTCGCCTGGTGGACGTGTCGCAGGACGTGGTGGTCAACAACGACGACTGCGGTACCATCATGGGCCTCGAGATGACCGCGCTCAAAGAGGGGGAGGACATCATCGAGCAGTTGGGCGACCGGATTGTCGGCAGTGTTACTCTAGAAGATGTTTACGACCCCATAGACGGCGAGCTTCTGATCGAAGCGGGCGAGTTGATCGAGCCGGAGGTCGCGGGGGCGATCGAGGACGCTGGCATCCAATCCGTCAAGATCCGTTCCGTGCTGACCTGCGAGTCTCGCCGAGGCCTCTGCCGGCAGTGCTACGGCCGCAACCTGGCCACCATGAAAACGGTGGACACTGGTGAGGCGGTGGGGATCTTGGCCGCCCAGTCCATTGGCGAGCCCGGAACGCAGCTCACCCTGCGGACGTTCCACATCGGTGGCACGGCGGCCCGAATCGTGGCTCAAACCCAGCGCAAGAGCAAGATCGACGGCACCGTGGCGCTCGATCGTGTGACCACGGTCCTCACACCGAAGAAAGAGAAGATCGTCACATCGCGCGAGGGCCAGATCGTATTGATGACCAAGGATGGTCAGGTTCGCAGCCGGCTGTCCGTGCCTTACGGGGCCACCCTCTCAGTGGACGAGAGCCAGGAGATCGCGGCCGGTGATCTGTTGTTCAGCTGGGATCCTTATACGGAACCCATCGTGGCGGACTCCGTGGGCGTGATCAAGTTCATCGACATCGTGGACGAGACGACGATGCGTGAGGAGTTGGACGAGTCGACCGGCCGCAGGCAGATGACGATTACCGAGGACCGGGAGAAGAAACTCCACCCGATGCTCCAAATCGTGAGCAAGACCAAGAAACGAGAAAAACTGCGGGAGTTCATCGTTCCGGTGGGTGCCCAGCTTACCGTGCGGGATGGGGAGGATGTCACTCCCGGCGACACCATCGCCAAGATCAATCGCGAGGTCTACAAGACCAAGGACATCACCGGGGGGCTTCCCCGGGTGGCCGAGCTATTCGAGGCGCGACGGCCCAAGGATCCAGCCGTCATAACCGAGATCGACGGCAATGTGAGCTTCGGGGACATCAAGCGCGGTAAGCGCGAGGTCGTGGTCACCCCTGATACGGGTCCGGGGAGGACGTACGAGGTGCAAGTTGGAAAGCATATGCGCGTTCACGAAGGAGATCAGGTGCGTGCCGGTGATAGGCTGTCCGAGGGCCCGATCAATCCGCACGACATTCTGCGCATCAAGGGGCCACGCGCGGTGCAGGAGTACCTCCTGAATGAAATCCAGGAAGTGTATCGGCTTCAAGGCGTGAAGATCAACGACAAGCACATCGGGGTGATTGTCAGGCAGATGCTGCAGAAGGTGCGCATCACAGACCCGGGGGACACCTCTCTGTTGGAGGGTGAAAGCGTGGGCCGTGCCGAGTTCCGTGAACTCAACCAGGCCACCATGGCCGAAGGCAGCAAGCCGGCGCGCAGTGAGCCTTTGCTGCTCGGAATTACCAAGGCCAGTCTCACCACAGAATCGTTCGTCTCGGCGGCGTCGTTCCAGGAGACGACGCGCGTGCTTACCGACGCTGCGGTGCGGGGCGCGCGAGACGATCTAAAGGGGCTCAAGGAGAACATCATCATCGGCCATCTGATACCGGCGGGAACCGGCGTCCACCGCTATCAAGACGTCGAGTTCATGGTGGAGCAAGCCTTCTACGAAGAGGCGATCCTGCCCCTATCTGACCCGGACGATCTGGGGGTTGGCCTGGGCGTGGAGGTCGATGCGGAGAAGGTCACCGCGGACTAGCCCCCAGGGGTAGCCGCGCAGCCGATGCGTGGCGTGGCGGACGACTTTTCCTACCAGCCGTACCGGGCGTGCGACGTAGTAGAGCGGCAGTAGGGCGGCGGGCGGTCTCACGCCGCCGAAATCCTGCTGGTTGAGAGCCGTGAAGCTGCGTAGAGCGAGCTCGGTTTTTTTGCACCAGAACCACGACCTGCGGGGGCAGGGGAGAGCGCCGCATGGGTCCCTGAGACATGGTGTCAGCGCTCTAAAAGACCACAAATTTACCCGTTGACACCCCCTGGGCCCCTGGATAGCTTACCAGACTCTGTTCGAGATGTTTTTCGCCACCGTGAAGTTCACGGACCGAGTGTAATTTCAGTACCTACGCCGGGATTTCATGCCGACGATCAGTCAGCTGGTTCGGAAGGGCCGGCGGGAGATTTCGAAGAAAACCAAATCGCCCGCCCTGGAGAAAAACCCGCAAAAGCGGGGCGTCTGCACGCGCGTCTATACCACTACGCCGAAGAAACCGAATTCGGCGCTCCGAAAGGTGGCACGGGTGAGGCTCACGAACGGGCACGAAGTCACGGCCTACATCCCAGGCGAGGGTCACAACCTCCAAGAGCACTCGATCGTGCTGATTCGTGGCGGTCGTGTGAAGGATTTGCCGGGCGTACGATACCATATCATCCGAGGCACGCTGGATGCCTCAGGTGTGGGCGACCGCAAGCAAAGTCGATCAAAGTACGGGGCCAAGAGGCCCAGGTGAGGGGGAAAGGGTAAATGAGCCGTCGCTCCAGTGCCGATAAAAGGGAGGTCCCCGCCGACCCGACCTTCGCATCGACTACGGTGACCAAGTTCATCAACAGCTTGATGTACGACGGGAAGAAGTCGGTCGCCGAGGGGATCTTCTACGAAGCGGTAAGGATCGCCGAGGAGAAGGGTGGTCAGTCAGGGATCAACATCTTTACGGCGGCGGTGAACAACGCCAAGCCAGCTCTCGAGGTGAAGAGCCGTCGAGTCGGGGGCGCGACTTATCAGGTGCCGATCGAAGTTCGTCCTGAGCGGCGCACTGCGCTGGCGATTAAGTGGCTCGTGATGTATGCACGGGCCCGCTCTGAGAAAACTATGGCGGATCGCTTGGCTAGCGAACTGCTGGCCGCCGCACGTGGCGAGGGCAGCACCGTCAAGAAAAAGGATGATACGCATAGAATGGCAGAAGCGAACAAAGCGTTCGCCCACTACCGCTGGTAGCTGTAGCCCGGCACGCTGAACCCTCGGCCTGACGGCCGGGAGGCGCAGGGGCGCGAAGCACAGGGGACGCGCGAAGGCCCAGACCCCGTAAGGGGCGGCCCTCTCCGGTCACCGGAAGCGCGGAACAGTGCCGGGCCAGCGGGATGGGGCCCGGGGCACAGAAGGGGATCCGCGCTTGCTTCCCCGCTCCCGCGCTTTTTTGTTGTCTGCTGGCGAAATGGAGAACAAGAGTCAGGGCAAGGTAGAGCGGAAAGACGAAAGATATGACCAGAATCACTCCACTGTCGCAGCTCCGGAATATCGGCATCATGGCGCACATTGATGCCGGCAAGACTACTACTACGGAGCGAGTCCTATTCTATACTGGCCGTGTCCATCGGATGGGCGAGGTGCACGAGGGCGCCGCGACCATGGACTGGATGGAGCAGGAGCAGGAGCGGGGGATCACCATCACATCCGCGGCCACGACCTGCCACTGGAAAAAGGACGATACCGACTACCGCATAAACATTATCGATACTCCCGGACACGTGGACTTTACCGCTGAGGTGGAGCGGTCCCTGCGGGTTTTAGATGGGGCGGTTGCGGTGTTTTGTGCCGTTGGTGGTGTTGAGCCGCAATCGGAAACGGTGTGGCGGCAGGCGGATCGATACGGAGTCCCTCGCGTAGCGTTCGTCAACAAGATGGACCGGGTGGGAGCGGATTTCGAGAATGTTGTCCAGATGATGCGGGATCGCCTAGGCGCCAATGCCTACGCGGTGCAGTATCCGATGGGTGAAGGCGAGCTTTTCACGGGGATCATAGACATCGTCCGCATGAAGGGAATGCACTACGAAGATGAGCTGGGATCCACGTTCATCGAGCTCGAAATCCCGACTGACCTACGCCCCAAGATCCTCGAGATGCGACATCAATTGCTCGAAGCGGCAGTAGAGCATGACGAGCAGCTCCTCGAGCGCTACCTAGGCGGAGCTGAACTCTCCGAGGAGGAGGTCCGGTGCGCCATCCGGAAGGCGACTCTGTCCGGTGCCATATTCCCCGTGTTTTGCGGCTCTGCGTTCAAGAACAAAGGTGTCCAGTTGATGCTAGACGGCGTGGTGGACTATCTGCCTTCGCCGGTGGACGTTCCGCCGATCCAGGGCCATCTGCCGCACAACGATGAGCAACACGACACCCGGCCTGCCTCGGACGACGCGCCTTTCGCGGCGCTGGCGTTCAAGATTATGACCGACTCGTACGTGGGTAAGCTCACGTTCTTCCGGGTTTACTCGGGTGTCATGCCGTCGGGGAGCTACGTTCTCAACGCGACCAAGGGTAAGCGGGAACGCGTCGGCCGCATCCTTCAGATGCACGCTAACAAGCGCGAGGAGCGGGACGAGGTGTTCGCTGGTGACATCGCCGCGGCGGTCGGGCTCAAGGATACCAGAACGGGGGACACGCTCTGTAGTTCGGATCATCCGATTATTCTAGAGGCGATGAAGTTCCCCGAGCCGGTGATCGCGGTTGCCATCGAGCCAAAGACGAAAGCCGATCAAGACAAACTTTCCACTGGGCTGCAGAAGCTGGCCGATGAAGATCCGACTTTCAGGGTTAACACGGATCCAGAGACCAACCAGGTCATCATCAGTGGGATGGGTGAGCTCCACCTCGAGATCATCGTGGACCGACTGCGCCGGGAGTTCGGGGTCGATGCCAACATCGGCCGTCCCCAGGTCGCCTATCGAGAGACCATCCGGACCGCTGCCAAAGACGTCGAGGCTAGGTTCGTCCGGCAGACCGGTGGGCGCGGCCAATACGGCCACGTAGTGGTCAACATCGAGCCCGCCGATCATGGAGTCGGTTTCGTGTTCGAGAACAAGGTGGTAGGTGGCTCCATCCCCCGGGAGTACATACCGGCCGTGGAGCAGGGGGTGCGCGAAGCCCTCGCAAGTGGCGTCCTGGCCGGCTATCCAGTCATCGACGTCAAGGTGGAGCTGGTCGATGGTTCCCACCACGATGTCGACTCCAGCGAGATGGCGTTCAAGATCGCGGGCTCGATGGCCATCAAAGAGGGTATCCGTCGCGCCAAGCCGGTTTTGCTCGAGCCAATCATGGACGTCGAGGTGGTGACGCCTGTGGACTACATGGGCGATATCATAGGGGACCTTTCAGCGCGGCGGGGCAAGGTGGGTGGTATGGTCGAGCGGTCGGGCGCACGGGTGATCGGTGCCAGCGTCCCGCTGGGTGAGATGTTCGGATACTCGACGACACTGCGGTCGATGAGTCAGGGCCGTGCTGTCTACACCATGCAGTTCGCCCACTACGACGAGGTACCGAAATCGAAGGCTGATGAGATCGTGGCGGCCCAAGGGCGCGGGACGGGTCGCTGACGTCGTTCCTCAGCGGGCCACACTCCGGTGGCTCGCAGGATCGGAGTGAGATGAGCAACCGGAACCCTTCACAGGAACAGACCGATGGCTAAGGCGAAGTTTGAACGGACAAAGCCCCACGTGAATGTCGGCACGATCGGGCACGTGGACCATGGCAAGACTACCCTTACGGCGGCCCTGACCAAGGTGTCATCCGATAAGGGGTACGGGACCAAGTACGTCTCGTACGACGAGGTGGCCAAGGCGTCTGAGTCACAGGGGCGGCGTGATGCGACCAAGATCCTGACGATTGCGACGTCCCACGTGGAGTACGAGACCGAGGCACGCCACTATGCCCACGTCGATTGCCCAGGTCACGCGGACTACGTGAAGAACATGATCACGGGAGCAGCGCAGATGGACGGCGCCATTCTAGTCGTCTCGGCGGTGGATGGTCCGATGCCCCAGACGCGCGAGCACATCTTGCTTGCCCGCCAGGTGAACGTGCCCCACATCGTTGTGTTCTTGAATAAATGTGACTTGGTCGACGACACTGAGCTGCTCGACCTAGTGGAACTCGAGGTGCGGGAGTTGCTGTCTGACTTCCAGTTTGAGGGTGACGACGCCCCGGTAATCCGCGGTTCGGCGTCGAAGGCGATAGAAGGTGATGAGGACTCGGTCGCCAAGATCCAGGATCTCTTCGACGCTCTAGACGGCCATGTTCCAGAACCGGTGCGCGAGGTAGACAAGCCCTTCCTGATGCCGGTCGAAGACGTGTTCTCGATCACCGGCCGCGGGACCGTGGCCACGGGCCGGATCGAACGCGGCAAGATCAAGGTCGGTGAGGAAGTTGAGATTGTTGGGCTGGGCACCGACCGCAAGACGGTGGTGACGGGAGTGGAGATGTTCCGGAAGCTACTGGATGAGGGACAAGCGGGAGACAATGCGGGCCTACTGCTAAGAGGTGTGGCCAAGGACGAGATTGAGCGAGGTCAGGTACTTGCAAAGGCCGGCTCAATCAAGCCCCACACGAAGTTCAAGGCCGAGATCTATGTGCTGAAAAAAGAAGAGGGCGGGCGCCATACGCCGTTCTTCAATAATTACAGACCCCAGTTCTACTTCCGCACCACCGACGTGACGGGTGCGGTCGAGCTCCCCGAGGGTGTCGAGATGGTAATGCCAGGGGACAACGTGCAGATGGAGATCACACTGATCACGCCGATCGCGATGGACAAGGAACTTCGGTTCGCCATTCGCGAGGGTGGACGGACGGTCGGCGCAGGGGTCGTTACGGAGATCATCGAGTAAGCGTTTTGGTCGAATCTCCCGGTGTTCGCCGGAGACGACTGGCCGCGGACCATTGCGAAGCTCACTTGGGGCTTTAGAGAGCAGAAGCAGATATGGCTGACAGAATCAGGATCCGGCTCAAGGCTTTCGACCACTGGGTGGTCGACCAAACAGCTGCGGACATCGTGCGGACGGCCCATAAGACTGGTGCCACGGTGCGCGGACCCATCCCGTTGCCTACCCGCCGGGAGCGGTGGACCGTGCTCAAGTCGCCACACGTGGACAAGAAGAGCCGGGAGCAGTTCGAGCTTCGGACTCACAAGCGTTTGATCGATATCGTGGACAGCCGTCCGCAAACGATCGATGCGCTTACCAAACTCGATCTGCCGGCCGGGGTGGAAGTAGAAATCAAGGTGGACTGAACCGGGCGGTCGACCCTGCGGGGGTGGTAAGACCGGCTCGCGGCGGAACGCACCAGGACTAGAGAGCTATGGCAGGAATCATTGGCAGAAAGATCGGGATGACCCGCATCTTCGACGAGGTCGGGGAACAAGTTCCCGTCACCGTGATAGAGGCGGGTCCGTGTCCGGTCACGTACGTGAGGACCGAGAAGGACGATGGCTATGCTGCGGTCCAACTCGGTTTCGGCGTACAGAAGGTCAAGCGTGCCCCTAGGGCTGAGACGGGACACGTCGCCAAGGCGGGGCTGAGCGGCGCCCCCAGGGTGTTACGCGAGTTCCGACTCGCGCCTGATCAGGCAATCGAGGTCGGGCAGTCGCTCACGGTTGAGCAGTTCGAGCCGGGCGATCGCGTGAAGGTCACTGGTACCAACAAGGGCAAGGGGTTCCAGGGTGTCGTCAGGCGGCACGGCTTCACCGGACGTCCCGCATCCCATGGCCATCCCCTGTCCCGTAACCCAGGCTCGATAGGGCCGGGAACTGATCCGTCGCGGGTCATCAAGGGTAAGAAGATGCCTGGCCGCATGGGTGGGGTGCGCCATACCGTGATTAACCTTCAGGTCGTGCAGGTGGATCCGGAGCACAACTTGATCTTCGTGAAAGGCGGCGTGCCGGGCACCCGCGATAGCTTCGTCTTCATCACCAAGTGACCGTCATGTACAAAGCGCGCTACTACAAGGCTGACGGAAAGAAGGGACTTGCGCGGGCGCTCCCCGAGGAACTCTTCGACGGCGTCGTGAACGACGCGGTCCTGCACCGGGCGGTGAAGGCGTTTCTGTCTAACCAGCGTCAGGGAACGGCGTCCGCCAAGACGCGAGGCGAGGTGTCGGGTGGCACGAGAAAGCCGTTTAAGCAGAAAGGCACGGGCCGTGCGCGACAGGGCACCACCCGCGCCGCCCACATGGACGGTGGAGGGCGTGCTTTCCCTCCCGTCCCGCACAAGTGGACGCAGAAGGTGCCCCGGAAGGTGAAGGCGCTCGCGCGGCGGTCAGCGTTCAACAGTCGGGCCCAGGACGAGAACGTTGTGCTCGTGGACGCCTTCGACTTCGACGAGCCCAAGACGGGCAAGCTGCGCGACTACCTGGGTTCGATTGAGGCAGGCGGAAAGGTCCTCATCCTGACCGAAGGGGTGAAAGAAAATATTTATTTGTCCTCGCGGAACCTAGCCAACGTTCGCGTTATGCCGTTTGGTGACGAATCAGCCTACGACATCCTGTGGGCTGGAACCGTCGTGATCGAACGGGAAGCGGTGGATCACCTGACTGATACCGCAGAGGTCGAGGGGAGCGAGGAAATAGGGCGATGAGTGACGTCTACGACGTAATCATCCAGCCGGTAGTGAGCGAGAAGAGTGCCCGGCAGATAGAGGCGGGAAACGTATACACGTTCAAGGTGGCCGGGAGCGCGAACAAGATTGATATCGCACGTGCGGTCGAGAAGTTGTTTGATGTTACTGTATTAAACGTTCGCACCATGAACTACGCGGGCAAAGCCCGGCGGGCCTTGATGGCACGGATGACTAGGAACCAGGCCCTTGGCAGGCGGTCCTCGTTCAAGAAAGCCGTGGTGACCCTCGCCGATGGTGACCACATCGAATTCTACGAGGCGGGCTGAGGAGCTGACCGATGGCGATCAAGAAATTCAAGCCGG
>CEUS01058474.1_pt1 | contig 13601 bp, 12 predicted proteins | sample 427031 | NCBI WGS metagenome assembly CEUS01 (sample SAMEA2622837, study PRJEB7988) | marine metagenome | biome: marine biome (ENVO:00000447); feature: marine epipelagic mixed layer (ENVO:xxxxxxxxx); material: "saline water (ENVO:00002010), including plankton (ENVO:xxxxxxxx)" | depth 140 m | reverse complement strand
AGTGAGGGTGATAGTCCTAAGCCTCAGGAAGTAGCTCTTCATATGCTCCGGGTCGTGGCCGATAGTTCGGACATTATTACAGCTATTTTGAATGCTAAAGAAGTGCCCTTTGACGGTACCCTGTCGGATTTAATGCCAGGTGTCAATCCTGATATACGTGAAGCGATAGATGGGATATTTCAAGATGATTTACTTGAACAGGTTTCCGCTATTTATTCAGAATTAACCGACCAAGATCCACCAGAGATGGATGAATTGAAGGAGATGATAAAGCAGGCTTCTATAAACACTCGGATTATGCCAGAAGATGTTGTTAGATCTGTTGATCCCAGAGTGAAAATTACGGAGCTAAATGAAGTACTTGATGGAGGCGAAATTTTAGATAAGATGGAGCCATATCAGCTTCTGTATCATCAGCATATTCAGAGACAACGAGATCGTGGTGATGAAGCTCAACAGCATCTATCCGAAGCTAATCTTCGCTTGGTGGTCAGTGTTGCAAAAAAATATATTGGAAGGGGGATGTCTCTCTTAGACCTTATCCAGGAAGGAAATATTGGCCTTATACGAGCTGTTGAAAAGTTCGATTACAGAAAAGGCTATAAATTCAGTACCTACGCAACTTGGTGGATTCGCCAGGCTATTACACGTGCAATAGCTGATCAGGCTAGGACCATAAGAATACCAGTTCATATGGTAGAGACTATTAATAAGCTTCTTCGCGTTACTCGTAGGTTAGTTCAGGAATATGGAAGAGAACCGACCAGTGAGGAAATTGGTAAGGAAATGGAGATCAGCCCAGAAAAGGTGAGGGAAATACTAAAAATTTCTCAGGAACCGGTGTCATTGGAGACTCCAATAGGTGAGGAAGAGGATAGTCATTTAGGTGACTTTATACCTGATACAACAGCTTTGGCTCCGGTGGAAGCTGCTTCCTATCAACTTTTGAGGGAGCAGGTGACTGATGTCCTTCATACCCTCAATGATAGAGAAGCGAGAGTTTTGGAATTAAGATTTGGCTTGGAAGATGGTAGAAGTCGTACCTTGGAAGAGGTAGGAAAAGATTTTGGAGTAACACGTGAGAGGATTCGGCAAATAGAAGCCAAGGCCTTGCGTAAGCTCAGACATCCAAACCGATCAAAGAAGCTTAAGGATTATCTGGATGTAGAATCTTAGATGGTGGATGACTTCGCAGTCGATCTTCTCGACGGGGAATCTAGACTCGTTAGCTCTCCAGATATCACAGAGATCCAAAGTAATCCTGTGGTTGCTGTTGTCCGGACGTCTCCGGAGACGGTTCTGAATGACATAAAGGTTGCCATGAATCTCGGGGGATATACGTCTGTCCTTCCGCATGATCTGGCCACGCTGCTTAAGATTAATATTTCATGGCAGCATTACTACCCTGCGTGCTCCACTTCTCCTTGGCAACTCGATGGTGTTATAAGAGCCTTAACTGAGGGTGGATATCAAGACATTATTCCTACCCATAACGGGACCGTTGTTGTGGATGCAAAAGAGGGACAAGTCAAGAATGGTCATAAGTTTGTAGAGGACTTACATGATCTTAGCGCGATTCACTTAGAAGAACAGAAATGGATACCGTTTGAATCCACAGAAAAATACCTTGTTCTAGATAAGATATATAAGCAAGGCATTTATATACCTGAAGTGTTAATCGGCAAAAATGTTGTTCATTTACCAACTATGAAAACTCATGTATTCACTACTATAACTGGGGCTATGAAAAATGCCTTTGGGGGATTGCTGAATTTTCAGAGGCATTGGACACATTCTGTAATTCATGAAACTTTGGTGGATTTACTGAGGATCCAGAAGCAAATTCATCCTGGAATATTTGCTGTTACTGATGGTACCTTCGCTGGTTCAGGGGCAGGTCCGAGGGCCATGGAATGGCATGAAAAAAATGTCATTTTGGCCGGAGCTGATCAGGTTGCAGTGGACGCTGTTTCAGCAAGCATGATGGGATTTGACCCCATGTCTATCGAATTTATCCGGTTAGCTCATGAAGAAGGTCTTGGGTGTGGGGATATATCTAGAATCGATGTAAAAGGTGAGGATATTTCTGACGTTGATTGGGGGTTTAAGAGTGGAAATACATTTGCCAGTAAAGGACAAAAGATGATCTACTGGGGTCCATTAAAACCACTGGAAAACATTCTTTTAAGGTCACCGATAGCTCCCTGGGCCTATCTAGCTTCCAATCTGTATCATAACGATTACTGGTATAGATTCAAGGGAAGAAAAAAGGTCGATGAGGCGATGAGAACTGGATGGGGAAAACTTTTAGAAACGTACCGGTAAGGTCGGTAAACTATTCTATCAGTAAGTGATTTCCAACACCTCTACTTTGTAAGCACAAATCCTTTTTCGCCCGAAACTCTTAGTTTATTGGCTTGTGGCACTATGACGGCCGCCAGACTGTCATCTATTTTGGACGCATTAAATTTCCATACAAGGTCAATAGTGTCGAGGGGGAGATTTGTAGTTTTGAATACGATTTCACTGTATTTAAGTCTCTCGTTTATTTCTACAGAATTTCCTTGCCAGGTCGAAGATCCTGCAAGCTCCCGATCAAATTCAAGTGTGACAGTTTTAGTAGAGTCATCTATTGTCGCGGTTATGTCTACGCCTTCCTCAACACCAGGTATATGGGCTGGGCCGTTATAGGAAATCTGTGCCATTTTTAACGTCCTTTATGTAACTTTGCATTGCTTTTAAGCTTTTTAAATTTTATTAAACTATAGGTCAAGGATAATTTGGGAAACTACTGTTGGCAACTTCCTATAAAAGTCGCAACTCCTCTTTTATGCAAATAGGGCTATTGTTGCGCGGTGAGTTAACAAACTGAGAAACATCCCATGACTTCATATATTTGTCTGAAATGGGAGAGATAATTTCACCTAGTTCTGTACGTTTGGTGGGGTCTTGGTCCGTCCACTTTTGCTCGTTATGTCGTTTGAGTATAACGGGCATTCTATTGTGAATGGGGGACATAAACATGTTAGCCTGAGTGGTGAGAATAGTGCAAAAGCTCATTAGTTGTGGATCGTAATTTCCTGAATTATTTCTGCCTGGTTCCCATATTCCAGCAAAAGCAAAAGGTTTTGATTCTTTAAGTTGTATGTGAACTGGGCGTTTACCGGCTGAGGTGGTTTTCCATTCATAGAATCCGTCTGCCAATATCAAACATCTCCTACTATTGAAGGAGTATCGAAAACTTGGTTTTTGGGAGACTGTTTCACTTCGGGCATTGATAAGAGATTGGGAGCCTTTTTGTGCTCTACTCCAGGAGGCGGGAAGTCCCCATGTCATTATTGCGACTTTATTTTCATTTGTATTTGGTTTTTGGGTTACGACTAGAACCTGCTGACTTGGGGCAATGTTATAGCTTGGATTGAAGCCACCCTGATCATGGAGATCGGATAGATCAAACAAAAATCTTTCAGCGAGAATTTTGAGGTCTGTGTATAAGGTAAATCTGCCACACATTGGCCTATTCTATACTTAAATAAGTTTTAATACGTCGTGGTCGATTGTTAGGCCAGCATATATAGTACGGGCGGCTGACTTTTCTTATTATTGAACATCAGCTTTTATTAGTCTGACTCTTTTTGCTATCTAACTGTTCCCACCCTCACCTTGCGAACTGTCTGCGTCGGTAGATCCATCTCCACTTTCCTCTTCTTGGCCATCTTCTGAATCTGTATCTTCTTCAGATTCTTCTTCCCCATCTCCATCTAGGCTAACTTCCCTCTCAATTCTTGGTGCCACCACACCTGCGACTAGGTCCTCCTCGTCGTTAACGATAGTTATGTTATCTGGAGCTTCAAGGTCGCTTACATAAAAATTTGTATCAAAGTCGATTAAAAGTTCTGCGTTTAATGAAAACATGGGAGGTATATCCATTGGGAGTGCCTCTACAGTAACTGACTGAAGGGGTTGCAGTAGTGTGCCACCCAAATTTCTTACTGCTGGTGACAACCCAGAGATGAGAACAGGTACCTCAGCCCGCACGGATCTTGTGACATCTACCTTCATGAAGTCCACGTGGATCAACCTGTCTGTAACTGGGTGGTATTGTACTTCTCTTACGAAGCAAACATTTTCTTCCGGATTTCCAGCTACTGTTACTGTCACAGGTATGTTAGTACCAGCCTGTAGTACAACTTTGGTCACTGTGGCAGAATCACACTGTAAGGATTGGGATTCAATACCATTGCCATATAAGTGTATGGGGGTAATTCCGCTTCGCCTTAAGGTGGCGACTTTCTTACCAGTTATTTCTCTTTTGTCTGTTGCTAAAGCCAGACCTTCCATCTGATCAAAGTCCTATATATATCTTCTAAGAAGTGTTAGTTGGTTTTTATATTTGCATGTTCCAGATAAAAATCTCGAAACCTTTAGATTTTATCATACGAGTCTTTTATATATTGTTATTAACTTGAGATTGGGGGGAGAGAGAATATCTGGGGAATAGGATTATGTTACCTTGTCCTTAATCCACAGGGGCCGAAGGTCTCCTATGATGTTATCAACATCCAATAAGTCCTCATGAGTCAGTTTCCATGTGGCAGCTTTAGCGACGTTTTCTACTTGACTAACTGATTTCATCCCGACAATTGCGGATGTTACTGCGGGATTTGCGATTGTCCACGCAATAGCTAGTTGTATTAGGTCTCTTTCTCTGTCGATAGCCCATACTTTCAGCTTCTCTGTAACCGCATATATGGTCTCAAAGAGTTGTCCTTTAAAGAAATTGAATAATCTTCTTTCGTCGTCAGGAGCGAATTCATGTCCGGGACTGTATTTTCCTCCGAGGAGTCCTTTGGCCAGAACTGAGTGAGGAATAACTCCTATATCGTTATCGTTGCAGAATTTTAATGTTTCTTTCTCTTGGGTAAAGAGCATGTTATATCGAGGTTGCGAACTCACAATCTCGCCGAATTGCATTGCTTCTTTTGTTTGACTAGGGCTGTAATTGGATAAACCTATGTGGCGTATCTTTCCTTGGTTTTTTAACCGAATAAGGGTGTCCATCGTTTCCTGGATTGGCCATTGAGGTTGTGGGCTATGAAGTTGATATAGGTCAATATAGTCCACGTTTAACGCTCTTAGACTGCTTTCAATTGCATCTGTGATATGGCTCTCAGAGTGATCAGATCCTGATAATTTGGAGGCTATTACGACGGATTCTCGCTTTCCTTTCAAAGCTTCTCCAAGCACTGATTCACTGGTCTGATAGCCTTCCGCTGTATCGATAAAATTTATTCCCAAGTCTATGGCAGCGTGTACAGTGGCTATTGCTTGTTTTGGGTCCACAACTCCCAACCCCCCTCCAATGGGCCATGCTCCAAAACAGATTATGGGGACTTCAAGGTCGGACTTTCCTAAAATTCTCGTGTCCAAATTAACTATCGTAGTAATTCTGCAATTCTAGACCCTACTATTTCTTCCTCCCCTTCCTTTAGACCAAATATGTGGAGTGCTATGAAATCTTCATCCTCTCTAACTCGAGTCCAGATTGGGGGGGTTCCTGCTTTGAGTTCATTAACGATGTCTTGTAGAGATAGGCCCGTTATTTTTTCGTCTATACGCAACTGAACTCCAAATGGTTGGTGCCCTATTATGTTATCCATCATGCTAACTTGCACGCCATCTATTCCAGTCAAAATCTTGATTATACTCCCACTTCTCTTCTCTATTGAAGCGAGTCGCTCTTCATGATTTATGGTCATCCAGTGTCGGACCGCCGCGACCACGCCAACCATTTCTTGTCTGTCGACTTTGTGTGGTCTACCTATTCCTCTGATCCTTCTTCCTTCATATCCGACGAAAGATTGTTTTGAAATCTTTCGAATCATATCCTCTGTACCAAGAGCAAGTCCCGTGGATTGGGAGGCTCCCATATATTTTGCTGCAATACATTGGAAATCGGCACCCATGCGAACATATTTCCCGAATATATCTAGTGGATATATCTGTCCTGCCGCATCCACAAGTACCGGGACTTCCTTTTCATGGGCTATTTCTATGGTCTCTTCCAATGATAGTGCTTTGGGGTCAGGTTCTTGTTCCACCATATAAAAATGAACTGCTGCAGTATTTTCTGTTATGGCATTGATTAGGTCTTCTCGTGTGGTTTGATCATCAGTCCCAAAATTAACCAATTTAGCCCCAGATGCTTCCAAACATCGGTCATACCAGTATCTTTGTCTTTTCTGAATAAGAATTTCATTTTTCATGCCAGTTGTGTCGGGAAGTTGTTGGATTAAGTTATCATCGTCTCCTGCCATTACAGCGGCGGCTGCTAGTGTCAAAGCTGAACCGGCACCTGATGTTATATATGCAGCAGGCACATCGATCATATCTGCTACGACTGCACCCGCTTTTTCTTCGAGTTCTATTAATGGAATATAAGATTCCCCAGCCCTTTCCATTGCAATTGTTACCTCGGGAATAGGTGTGGAACCACCTAACATAGTTACACTTCCGATGGCATTAATGATTGGCGTAATCCCTAGCTCACTGTATATGTCCCCTTGGTTACCGATAGTCATTTATCCCCCCTTGAACTTTGTAATACGAAAATATTGTTTTTTCCTAGCTGATGTTATTTACTTGTCTGAACTTGAAAATTCTTTTAGAGCATCTCTCTGAACTCTTAAAATATCGTTTAGCCTTTCTGGAGGGATCGAATGTCTAATGTTACCGTCACGACCAGAGAGGGTTTCTGATCCTAGCAGAGAGTTTATTATAGCCTCCTCTGCAGACTCTACAACGCCTCTAAAAAGGACGGTTAGATGTGCATCATCTATCTGGGGTTTATCAGAGGAGTTGGAGAATGCTAAAGTTGTTGTTCCACTGCCATGACTAACAACGCCCCCAGCTCTTGCTAAGCCAAGATGAGCTCTTTTTGCCATTCGATTCAATTGTCTCGCTGTCACAGGCGCGTCGGTCGCCACAACAAAAGAGATTGATCCTCCTGACTCATCGTTAACACCCGGAGGCATTAGGTATCTTCCTATTTGCATACCGTCGATTCGTAAATCTCTTGGATCACCCATGTTACAAAGTACTAGGACGCCTACAGTGTAGTCTCCGTGAAGGGATTCACAAATCCTCGATGAAGTTCCTATGCCGGATTTCCATCCAAAACCCGTCATACCAGTGCCGGCACCTATATTGCCCTCTTGTATGTTGGGGGTTGATGCAGAAGATATTGCATCGTTAACATGTTGTTTTTTAACGTGTCGCCCAATAGCATCATTCAGAAATCTATCATTGCTTTCTAAGACAATAGGGTTAAATGATTGGACTCCTTTGTTTAGGTCACTCAGGTGTTCTACTAGTGCATCTGCTACGTTCCAAACATTTAACGTGCTAGTCAGAGCTATTGGACTTTCTATGTGTCCAAGTTCACTTATTTGAGACAGTCCGATTGATTTTCCAAATCCATTAAGGACGTGACAAGCAGCTGGAATTTTTTGCCTGTATAAGTTATTTGTGTGTGGTAGCACGACTGTAACCCCTGTCCTAATGGGTCCCTCTTCTGGGATTAGTCTGCCCTCACCAGTAATAATTGTGGAGTGACCGACATGCACTCCCTCTACGTCAGTTATCGAATTTTGAGGACCGTGAGACAGATGACCGATGTGGATTCCTAGATCGATAGATCTGGGACGAGAATTACTCCCAGAAGTCAATATATTGTCCTATGTGCATGACAGATCCTAAATTCAATCGTTGTTACGGTGGTGGATAGATTATCAATTATGGAACATTATAGTGGTATTTACGCTACATATATTCCAATTGAATAACCTAGGGAGTATGTGACAGCTGCAGCGAATAATCCTGTTAGGAACATTCTTGTTGCCCCCCATAGTGAGCTTTTTCCGCTCACTAATGACAACAATCCACCTACAGCCAAAAGAGCAAGTGAAGAGAAAAAAGCACTACAAAGTATTGCAAGCAATTCAGTACCGAATAAGAATGGCAGTATTGGGATGAGTGCGCCAACGCTGAATGCTACCAAGCTGCTAACCGCAGCACTCCAAGGAGATCCTAGCTGTTCTATTGAAATGCCCAATTCTTCCTTCACAAGAGTATCCAATGCTACGTGTGGATTGGAAAGGATTTGGGTTGCTACTGTCTCAGATTCAACCTGAGACAATCCTTTTGTTTGGTACAGAAGTACAAGACGCTGTTTTTCGATATTGGGATGGTTGTCGAGGTCTATTCGCTTGCGGTCGATTTGGTATTCGTATTGATCTCTCTGGGATCTCATGGAAATATATTCACCGGCACCCATCGACAAAGCTCCTGCCAGCAAGCCAGCTATTCCTGCCAATAGTATGAATTCTGGGCTGCCGGCTGACATTGTGCCACCTGCAAATCCCATCACAATACTGAAATTAGATACCAGACCGTCATTTGCTCCAAGTACGGATGCTCTCAGGCTTCCACCATGAGCGAATCTTCTTCCTATGCCTCTAGTGAAGAAGTCCTTATTTTTAGTCAATGAAACAGATTACCTTCAAGATTCAATACCTAGGTTTGTTCTGATCCGCTTTAACAGGTCAAGGTTTTTTTTGTCTGGACCGTCACCGTCAAAACCAGGAACCTCTAGGAAGAAGGGGACGTTTTTAAAGGATGGCTCAGCCATGATGCATTCAAATCCAGCGGTCCCAATATGTCCTTCGCCTATATTTTCATGTCGGTCAATTCCAGCACCCAACTCCACTTTTGAGTCATTAGCATGGACAGCAACCAGTTTTTCTAAACCTATCTCAGCGTCGAATTCTGATATCACGGTTTTGATTTCTTCTGGTGACGATATATTGTATCCAGCCGCAAACATGTGCTCGGTATCAAGACACACCTTGAAATTCGGATGATCTACACCACTTATCAGTGCACCCATCTCTTGAAAGGATGATCCAATGTGGGATCCCATACCTGCGCTATTTTCCAGGCATAGCCACACATCATCTGGGGATGATTCCAAGACCTTTTGTAGAGTTTTCACTGCTTGATCAAAGACGTTTTCAAAGCCTTTTCCTTTATGGCTACCTCCGTGAAATATCACTCCTTCAGCTCCAATCTTTCCTGCTGCGTTCATATTATTAACGAGAGAATCGATAGATTTTTCAATTTGGTCTGGGCTTCCCCCTATGTTGACAAGATAACTGCCGTGAATGTAGCAAGGGCCCACATTTTCCTGTTTTGACAGACGTCTGAATTCTTCAGCTGCTTCATCATCAGGATGACGAAATCTCCAAGCTCTAGGGGAGGAGGCAAAAATCTGGATCGCCTCAGCGCCAATATTAGTAGCCCGGTCAATTGCTTTCGTAAGTCCACCAGAGGTTGAGACATGAGCACCTAATTTCATTGCCAAAAATCCTCCTTTTGGTAGTCTATGCGAAAAAGTCTATCATGGCTGGGAACATGATTCTTTTATTCAACTAAACATAAAACTTATTCTGAGTTAGACTCTGCATTATGATTAAAATCAGAGTCCGTTTCGCTTATAGATAATTTAAAAAAGGAGAAAAGATTGTGGTGAAAACAGTTGCCATTATGAGCCCGGGAGATATGGGTCATTCTGTAGGGAATGTATTGGGAGATAATGGATTCGATGTAATTACGTGTTTAGAAGGTAGGAGTTCTCGGACCAAAGAATTGGCGCAAAAGGGTAATTTTAGGGTAGTAGACTCCATGGATCAGATGGTTCAAGAGGCGGATCTGATTCTCTCAATATTGGTGCCTTCAAGGGCGAAGGACCTTGCGGAGGAAGTTTCGGCTGCCATGAAAAGATCAGGAGGAACTTCTTATTTTGTGGATTGTAATGCTATTTCTCCTAAAAGTGCTAAAGAATTAGAAGTTATTATCAATTCTGCTGGGGGAAACTTCATAGACGGCGGAATTATTGGTACTGCTCCTGCGAAGGGCGATACCCCTAGGTTTTATGTCTCGGGTCCCGATGCCCAGGTGGTGACTGAGTTAAATGGAAAAGGAATCATTGTTAAGTCAGTTGGGAATGAGATTGGCCAAGCCTCGGGAATTAAGATGTGCTACGCGGCTTTGACAAAAGGCACCAATACTTTGCAGGTCGCATTGTTAACGGCCGCCGAAAAAATGGGCCTTACTGAGGCTCTAAGGGAAGAATTTGAATTCAGCCAGAAAGCTCACTTGAACTCAATGGAAAAGGGGATATCAAGACTACCGGCCAATGCGCACAGATGGATCGGTGAGATGGAGGAAATCTCGTCAACTTTTGAGGATTTAGGCGTAACTCCTCATTTTCATAAAGGAGCAGCAGAAATATACAAACTACTTAACTCGACTCCATTTGGTAACGAGACACCTGAAACTATTGACCAAAATCGGACTGTCTGGGAGACGATACGGGCTGCGGCAGACTTGATTGAGAATCCACAGTCCCGCTAAAGAATTTATTTGAAGGCGGTTATTCTCAAAAAGGCAGGTTTGGAGCCTCTCTTGGAAGTAGTGGAGAGGCCAGTGCCTAGTCTTAAATCAACTCAGGTTTTGGTGAGAGTAGCGGCTGTAGGCCTGTGCCATCATGATATATCTATCATGGATGGGACCATAAGAAGAGGAGTACCAGAAAATATCGTTCTCGGTCACGAGATAGCAGGTAATATCGTAGAGATTGGTTCTGATGTATCCGACCGTACTCCCGGAGAGCAGGTTATTACAACCCTTACTTCATCATGTGGGCAGTGCGAAATGTGCTTGGAAGGTTCTGAGTATCGCTGTGTTTACGGACTTGGATTTGGGCATAAATTAGATGGGGGACTTACTGAATTCATAGCGGTTGATGCAAGGAATGTGTTCCCAGTGAGTCCAAATATTTCTGTTGTTAAGGCTAGCTTGTTAGCTTGTCCGATTGGAGTTAGTGTAAAGGCTCTTTATGATCTGGCGGAAGTAAAATCGGGTCAAACAATCGTTGTATTTGGAGCTGGTGGAGGATTAGGAGTGCATGCCCTTCAAGTTGCATCTGATGTTGGGACTAATGTAATAGCCTTTACGACTTCGCCACACAAGCTTGGAGAACTTGAGGCATTAAATATTGGCCAAGTATTTCTGTCTGAAGATGGAATAGATCCTTCAGAACTGGTACACGCTTTTACGGAAGATCGAGGAGCAGATATTATATTTAATCCAGTAGGATCTGCTTTATTACATTCCTCTGTATCGAGTGTTGCACTATCCGGCAAGATATTAATTCTCGGTGAGATTGAAAGATCTAGTGCATCAATAAATGTTACGGAATTAATGTTTAGAGATGCCTCATTGATAGGTTCCACAGGAGCAGACCTTCCTAACATAGAAAAAGCTATCTCACTTGTGGAATCCGGTTCTGTCAAGCCAATAATTGGTTCAACATTAGGATTTGAAGATTTGCTAGAGGCATATACTTTAGTTAAAAGGCGTGAGCCTATTGGGAGAATAGTGCTACAGCCCTAGCTTTGTACCTAGGCTTTAAGTGACGGTCCTGTTTCTGAACGGTATGCCTAGGCTTTTTTGATCCCATGAAACTAACACTTGGCTTGCTATAGCCACAGAGCTATATGTTCCTGCTGCCACTCCAATTAGTAGAACCAAAAGGAATTCTCTAATGGTTGCACCTCCAAAAAGTATCAGTGCAACGAGTGTTATTAATAACGTAAAACTTGTGTTTAGAGACCTACTTATGGTCTCGGATATACTCAAATTAACTATTTCTGGGAAGGTTCTATTTGAATGAATCAAAACATTTTCCCGAATTTTGTCAAATACTACGATGGTGTCATTAACGCTGTACCCAATAACTGTCAATAGGGCGATTAGGAACATGGTATTAACTTCCATATTCATCAGTTCCCCCAGAATAGCGAATATGCCGATAACAATTATTGTGTCGTGAATGAGAGCGACTATTGCCGCCAGACCATATCTGAGAGGACTTGGGACATTTCTGAAAGCCCACCAGATATAAATGAATATCCCTATGGCTGCAGCTATTATTGCCCAAAAAGCGTTCATGACAGTTTCTTGTGCAACAATGGGAGATACTAAATCGAATCCCTGCAACACGTTCTCAGCACCTTCGTCTAGCGAAGACGTAATATTTGTTACAAGTGCATCTTTAGCTATCTCATCCAGCTCTCTAGTACGGACAAAGAAGCTGTTTTCGCCTAGGTTTTGCACAGTTGCTTCTTCATAGCTGAGAGCAAAGAGTTGATCCCTCACCTGTTCCTGATTAATGTTTGATTCGTTCGAGAAGCGTAGCGTCATGCTGGAGCCGCCGGTAAAATCTATTCCAGGATTTAGCCCAGGGGCTAGGATCAAGAATATAATTCCGGGTGTTATTACAAGTAAGGAGATTATGAAGAACCAAAATCTCTTTCCTACAAAGTCCAACTTGCAATCTCCTTAATTTTCATACGGATTCTCTATTAGTAAGATTTCCAGCGCCGGTTGGTGTAAATAGGTTGATCTTTCTCGATAATGGTGAGAGTGCGACCACACGCATTAGTGTTCTGCTCACTACGATGGCAGAAAACATGCTGATAGCTACACCGATTACCAGAGTTACAGCAAATCCCTGCACTATGGTTGCGCCAAGTTGATCCGAAAACCAGTAAAGTATCGCGCACGTTATAAGGGTGGATACATTCCCATCTCTTATTGCTGGCCAGGCTCTATTAAATCCTATGTTAATTGCCGAAAGCATTGTTCGGCCAGCTCTCAATTCATCTTTCATCCGCTCAAAAATTAATATATTTGCATCAACCGCCATTCCGATGGATAAAATTGCTGCGGCAACTCCAGAAAGAGTAAGGGTGACAGGAATTATCTTGAATATAGCCAGCACAATTACGGCATAAATTATTAGTGCCACAGAGGCGACCACTCCTGGAACCCTGTAGTAGAGTGTCATGAATATTAGAACCAAACCCAAGCCTATAAATCCAGCGGCGACACTTTTCCTGAGGGAGTCTGCCCCAAGAATTGCGTCTACGTCCCGTTCTTGGATGAGCTCTATTGGTACAGGTAATCGGCCCGATTCCAATAGAAGAGCCAAGTCTTTCACGCGAGTCATTGTGAAATCACCGCCCTGTATCACGGCAGTACCTGCTGTAATGGGAGAATTTACCACTGGAGATATCAATTCTTGGCCATCTAGCAAAATGGCTATTTGGTCTCTTACACCAGTTTCCTCTTGTTTCGCAAAAATATCTGTAGTGAGTTCTCCAAATATTCGAGTTCCACGGTCGTCAAATTCTATATTAACAATAGGTACCCCGGAGGCCTGATGTTGACCGGCGTAGGCACTTTTCAAGTCGTCTCCAGAAAGTCCAATGTCTTCGTCAAAAAAACCTTTCTTTATAGCGAACTCTATCTCAGGATTATTTCCTAATTTTTTCTTAGCATCTTCCACAGCTATGTTTCCATCCATCCCAGTATCATCGGATGGGAATGCAATTCCAAAACGAGGTGTATCTCCGATCTTTCGGATGCTATTCGCTAGGGTAGAAAATCGAAGTTCCTCGTCACCATCAATAGTGATA
>CEUS01046212.1_pt1 | contig 13604 bp, 7 predicted proteins | sample 427031 | NCBI WGS metagenome assembly CEUS01 (sample SAMEA2622837, study PRJEB7988) | marine metagenome | biome: marine biome (ENVO:00000447); feature: marine epipelagic mixed layer (ENVO:xxxxxxxxx); material: "saline water (ENVO:00002010), including plankton (ENVO:xxxxxxxx)" | depth 140 m | reverse complement strand
TATGCTGTACCTGATCCATCAACATTTGCTATTCTTCCTTGGAGACCGAAAACAAATGCTGTAGCTCGTATATTTTGTAACATTCTTACTCCAGATGGTAATTTTTTTGAAGGTGATCCTAGAAATATTTTAATTCGTAATATTAAGAAAGCATCCAAGTTAGGTTATACTTACTATGTTGCTCCTGAATTAGAATATTTCTATTTCCATAATGCATTAGAAGCTCAACCGCTAGATCAGGGAACTTATTTTGATCAAATTAGTAATGATACTACAACAAATTTACGACGAGAAACTGTGCTGACTTTAGAAGAAATGGGGATACCTGTAGAAGCTAGTCATCATGAAGTAGCTCCTGGACAACATGAAATCAATCTACGCCATACTGATGCTTTAACCATGGCAGATAACATCTTAACTTGTAAAGCAGCTATAAAAGAAATTGCTGCTATGAACGGATATTACGCAACATTTATGCCAAAACCTATTAAAGATTTAAATGGTAGTGGAATGCACATCCATCAAAGTTTGTTCCAAAATGACAAGAATGCTTTCTTTGCAAATAATAATGACTACCTTTCTAAAACTGCACGCCATTTTATCGCAGGCTTATTGGAACATGCTCCTGAAATTACATCAGTTACAAATCAATGGATAAATTCTTATAAACGACTAGTGCCTGCAATTTCAAATGAAACACTAGGGTACGAGGCTCCAACACATGTTTCATGGGCAAAAGTTAACAAATCAGATTTAATTAGAATCCCTGATTATAAAAAAGGAAGAGAAACCTCCCGTCGTATTGAATACCGTTCACCTGACCCTGCATGTAATCCATATTTAACATTTAGTGTACTCCTTGCTAGTGGATTGTCTGGAATAACTAATAAATCTAAATTACCCCCTCCAAACGATATCCATCCTGTTGAAAATTATAAAAGCGGCGAACAATCTAAAAACTTAAAACCTTTGCCTAAAAGTTTAAGCGAAGCCATTAACTTAACTAAAAAAAGTTCCTTAGTAAAAGAAACATTAGGTAATCATGCCTTCTCCTACTTTATCCAAAATAAAGAATTTGAATATAATCAATATCGTACGCAAATAACTGATTATGAAATAAAACACTACTTGCCAATACTATAAGTGTAAAAGATAATATTTAGTAACTAAACATGTTAAAACAACAAAACCATACTTATTCAAAAAATTTAACTACGCTTACAAAACAAGGTTTATATGACCCAACATTTGAACATGACGCTTGTGGAGTAGGATTAGTAGCTAATATTGATGGAACTAAATCTCATCATATTATTAACCAATCTTTAGAGGTTCTTATTAATTTAGGACATCGTGGTGCAGCTGGAGCAGACCCTGAAACTGGTGATGGAGCTGGTATTATGATTCAGATGCCAGATAAATTCTTTAGAAAAGAATGTGCCAAAGAACAAATTGACCTCCCAAATATAAATTCCTATGGTACTGGAATTGTTTTCTTACCTACAGAAAATCAAGCAAAATCAACTTCAATGAATCTTATCGAAAATACTACTGCCTCTGAAAACTTAAGATTTCTTGGATGGAGAAAAGTTCCAATCAATTTAGATGCAATTGGAAATTTAGCTAAAAAATCTTGTCCTGTAATTTATCAGTTCTTTGTTACAAAAGAAAACTCTTCTAATGATGAAATCCCATTAGAATTACGACTATATTTATTAAGAAGACAAATAGAAAAAAAAATAAGTACTCAATTACCAAATCAAACTGATTTTTATATCTGTAGTTTGTCATCTAAAAAAATTGTATACAAAGGCCTACTCCATGCTCATCAAGTATCAGACTTTTATACTGAATTAAAGGACCCTACACTTAAATCTGGTTTTGGATTAGTTCATTCACGTTTTAGTACAAACACATTGGGTGCATGGCACCTTGCACACCCATATCGCTACCTCATTCATAATGGTGAGATTAATACATTACGTGGAAATATTAATTGGATGGCTGCTCGTGAAAAAACTATGGAATCATCCATATTAAAAAACGAAATAAAAAAACTAACACCTATAATACCAACAGATCAAAGTGATACTGCATCATTGGATAATGTTGTTGAACTTCTTCTTGCTACAGGTAGGTCATTACCTCATGTAATGATGATGGTAATACCTGAAGCATGGGGGGATCACATACAAATGGATCCACATAAAAAAGCTTTCTATGAATACCATGCGTCTATGATGGAACCTTGGGATGGCCCAGCATTAGTTATAGCATCAGATGGAGAAAGTGTATGTGCTATTTTAGATCGAAATGGTTTAAGACCAGCTCGATATCTTATTACAACTGATAATTTATTGGTAATGGCTTCAGAAACAGGTGTGTTAAATATACCTCCATCCAAAATCCAAACAAAAGGTAGAGTTGAACCTGGAAAAATGTTCCTTTTAGACACTAAAAACAAAAAAATTGTTGATGATACTACTATCAAGCATTCTATCTCCAATCAAAACCCATATACTGATTGGATTAAAAAAAACCGTCATGTTTTAAATAATAGACAAACCAAACTTTCACTTGGTAAATACTCTGTTGAATCAAAAACATTGTTACAAAGACAAATAGCTTTTGGTTATACACTCGAAGATATTCGAATAATTATCGAACCTATGGTATTAAATGGAACCGAACCAATTGGTTCTATGGGAAATGATACACCAGTTGCTGTATTATCCCAAAAATCACCTCTTTTATTTAATTATTTTAAACAATTATTTGCTCAAGTTAGTAATCCTCCACTCGATGCTATACGTGAAGAACTCGTAACTTCTGTTGAAACATATCTAGGATCAGAACAAAATTTATTCACTGAAACTCCTCAGCATGTAGCTCAGCTTCTAATAAAAGAACCCATCTTAACTCAAGGAGATTTAATAAAAATTTGTTCGATTAATACACCTCATATTAAATCAACAACCCTTTCAATGCTTTACAAAATTAATACCAAGAAAATTCCTCCTAATACATTAGCTCAAGCAGTTAACTTACTTTGTAAAAAAGCAGAAGAGTTAGTAAAAGCTGGAACTACAATCTTGATTTTGTCTGATAAAGGTTTGGATGAAAACACTATACCTATTCCTAGTTTGCTTGCTACTTCCTCAGTACACCATCACTTAATCAAAAAAGGATTACGTACAAAAGTGGGATTGATAATTGAATCTGGAGAACCCAGAGAAGTTAGTCATTTTGCTCTATTACTTGGATATGGTGCTGGAGCTATACACCCATATCTACTGTTTGAAACTGCTGCAGATCAAATTAACAATAATCAAATAAATTCTGGATTTACTTACTCTAAAGCTGAACAAAACATCGTTAAAGCACTTCATAAAGGAATTGTAAAAGTAATGTCAAAGATGGGGATTTCAACTTTACAAAGTTATAGTGGAGCACAAATTTTTGAGGCAGTTGGATTAAATAAAAAAACAATAGACAAATATTTTACATGGACTCAATCTCGAATAGGTGGTATTGGATTACCTCAAATACAAGAAGAAAGTTTAAATAGACATAATCGAGCATATAGTAATTCCAATAATCAAATTCAATCTCTTGACTTAGGTGGATACTATCAGTGGCGGCGTGGTGGTGAACACCATGATTGGAATCCTAGTACAATTGAAGATCTCCAATTTGCTACAAAAGCTAATTCATATGATGACTATAAAAAATTTGCATCAAAAATTGATAAACAAAATAAAGAACTCTTTACAATAAGAGGGTTGTTAGAATTTAAGAAAATTAAAAACCCAATACCGTTAGATGAAATAGAACCATCATCAGAAATTGTAAAACGATTTGCTACAGGTGCAATTTCTTTAGGATCAATCAGTAAAGAAGCTCACGAAACACTTGCAATCGCAATGAATCGAATCAAAGCCCGAAGTAATACTGGTGAAGGAGGAGAAGATCTCAATCGATACACTATGGAACCAAATGGAGATTCCAAAAATAGTGCAATCAAACAAGTTGCTTCTGGTCGTTTTGGAGTTACATCTGACTATCTGGCAAGTGCAAAAGATCTCCAAATAAAGATGGCACAAGGATCAAAACCAGGTGAAGGAGGCCAGTTACCTGGGCATAAAATAGATGACTATATTGGTTGGGTTCGTAGTTCTACTCCGGGAGTAGAACTAATCTCTCCACCTCCTCATCATGATATATACTCAATTGAAGATCTTGCTCAATTAATTCATGATCTTAAAAATGCTAACCCTGAGTCTAGAATACATGTTAAATTAGTATCTGAAGCAGGTGTCGGTACCATAGCTGCAGGTGTTTCGAAAGGACATGGTGATGTAGTGTTAATCAGCGGTGACAGTGGAGGAACAGGTGCTTCTCCAGAATCATCAATAAAAACTGCAGGTCTACCATGGGAATTAGGACTTGCAGAAACTCAACAAGTATTAGTAATGAATGACCTTAGAAATAGAATTGTAGTTCAAACTGACGGACAATTAAAGACTGGACGTGATGTAGCAATTGCTTGTTTACTCGGAGCCGAAGAATTTGGTTTTGCAACTGCTCCCCTAATTACATTAGGCTGCATCATGTTAAGAAAATGCCATATGAATACATGTTCTGTAGGAATAGCAACTCAGGATAAAGAACTTCGAAAACACTTCACAGGCACACCAGAAGCTGTAATTAATTATTTTTATTTTATTGCTCAACACTTACGTGAAATTATGTCTGAATTAGGATTTCGAACAATTAATGAAATGATAGGACGAGCCGATAAACTCAATAAACGAAAAGCCCTTGATCATTGGAAAGCTTCTCATCTAGATTTATCTGCATTAGTATATACTCCTGATGTCGATCAAAATATAGTTAGGTATCAAACTAAAAATCAAGATCATTCACTTACTAAAGCATTAGATCAATTATTAATTAAGAAAGCACATAAAAGTATTCAAGATGGAACTCCTTCAAATATAGAAAGTCCTATTACAAATCAAAACAGAACAGTTGGAACTATGTTAAGTTACCATGTATCTAAAAAATATGGTCATACAGGCCTGCCATCAAATACAATTTCTGTTAATTTCAAAGGCTCAGCTGGACAAAGCTTTGCAGCATTTTTAGCTCCAGGAATTAAATTTAAATTAGAGGGAGATGCGAATGATTATTTTTGCAAAGGATTATCTGGAGGTGAAGTAATAGTTAAAACACCGAATGAATCTATACTCAATCCATCAGAAAACGTAATTATTGGGAATGTAGCTTTATATGGAGCTACAAGAGGTAATGTATTTATCAATGGTAAAGCAGGAGAACGTTTTGCAGTAAGAAACAGTGGTGCGAATGCTGTTGTTGAGGGAGTTGGTGATCATGGATGTGAGTATATGACTGGTGGTAGAGTTGTCATATTAGGACCAACAGGTCGTAATTTTGCTGCAGGTATGAGTGGTGGAATTGCTTATGTTATCGATCCAAATAAAATTTTTGAATCATTGTGTAATAAAGAGTTGGTTGAATTAGATACTCTTAGTGACAAACAAGAAATAATGTTAGTTCAACAACTAATTGAAAAACATTATAACTTAACAAATAGTAAAAATGCTCAAGATATCCTTCAAAATTGGAATCAATCTATTCAAAATTTTGTTAGAATCATACCTCATGCCTATAAACGACTATTATCAAAAAAATAGTACTTAACAGTATAACAAGGAATAATTGTGGGAAAACCAACTGGATTTATAGAATTTAAAAGAAATCTTCAAAAAAAGAGACCTGTAAACGAAAGAGTAGGCGATTTTTCTGAGTATTATTTAAAGTGGAATAGTAAAACAGCTCATGAACAAGGTGCAAGATGTATGAATTGTGCAATTCCTTTTTGTCATAATGCTTGTCCCCTTGGAAATCGTATACCTGATTGGAACCATCTTGTATATGAAGAAAATTGGCCTAAAGCTTTAGATTCTCTTCATTCTACTAATAATTTTCCTGAATTTACTGGCCGAATCTGTCCAGCACCTTGTGAAGCTTCCTGTACACTTGCAATAAATCAAGACCCAGTATCAATTGAACATATTGAAAAAACAATAGTTGATTTCGGTTGGGATAAAGGCTTAATTAAACCAATCAAGCCCTCAAATAAAACAGGCAAACGAGTGGCAATTGTTGGTTCAGGTCCTGCAGGTTTAGCTGCTGCACAGCAGCTAAATCGATGCGGCCATTCAGTAACAGTATTTGAACGAGATGAATATATCGGTGGATTATTAAGATTAGGTATCCCTGATTTTAAGTTAGAAAAAAATATTGTTCAACGTCGCGTAGATCAAATGAAACAAGAAGGAGTTAAATTTATTACGAATACTAATGTAGGGAAAAACTTTCCAACCAAAAGATTACTTGCAGAATATGACGCTATATGTTTGACTGGAGGATCAACTCATCCACGAGATTTGCCTGTACCTGGTAGAGATCTGTCAGGAGTACATTTTGCTATGGAATACCTTACCCAACAAAATCGTATTAATGTAGGACATAGTGTTACTAAAAAAGATCTGATAACTGCTAAAAATAAAAATGTCATTATTCTTGGAGGAGGTGATACTGGCGCTGATTGTCTAGGTACTGCACACAGACAAGGAGCTAAAAAAGTTTATCAATTAGAATTATTACCAGAGCCACCAAAAGAACGAACTCCTATGAATCCTTGGCCTCAATGGCCAATGATATTAAGATCGTCACCAGCCCATGAAGAAGGAGGCATTCGTGATTACAATATACTTACAAAAGAATTTTCTGGTACATCTACTGTCAAAAAATTACATGGCGTGAAAATTGAATGGACCCAACAAACCCAAGGAAGGCCTACATTCCAAGAAAAATCAAAAAGCGATTTTATCATTAATGCTGACTTAGTACTACTTGCTATGGGATTCATACATCCAGAACACGACGGGTTACTTACAGATTTAAAAGTAGAATTTGATGAAAGAGGCAATGTCAAAACTAACCAGGATAAAATGACTAATATAAAGAAAGTATTTTCTGCTGGAGATATGTCCCGTGGGCAATCTCTAGTAGTTTGGGCCTTAGCTGAAGGACGTGAGCTAGCACGAGGCGTAGATCAATTTCTTATGGGAAATACAAACTTAGAACAAGTATTAATCGATAATTAAATATATACATGCGAGTTTTAAAAAGGACTTGCAGGACCATCAGAATAAAAATACAAATACTGTTTAACAAAATCCATATTTATTACTGAATTAAAAGCTTCTTGTAATCTTTTTGTTATTGGTCCAGGTATATTCCCACTACCTATAGTTGTTCCATTAAAAGATATTGCAGGACAAACACATAAACTTGTTGATGTTAGAAAAATTTCATCTGCAATTATAGCATCATAAGGATCAAGGTCTTTTACAATTAAAGGGATATCTACACTCCTAGCAAGGTCCATTACAACTTTTCTTGTTATTCCTCCTAATGTATAAATATCAGGCGGAGTATAAAGTACACCATTCTTTACAACAAAAATATTGCACCCCAACCCCTCACACAAATTACCGTTCTCGTCAAGTAATACAGCCCATGCACTTGGAGAATGAGACTGCACTTCATTTTCTGCTAAAACCATATTTAAATAATTATGTGTTTTTGCACGAGGACTAACCGCCCAAGGAGGTATCCTTCTATAAGAAGATACTGACAATGGAACACCATCTTTAAAATAAGGAGCTCTTTTCCTAAAAATAATTTTACGACAATTTATTATAATTGTTGATTGTATACTAGAAATATCTTGATTCGAATCACCAGCTCTTATACCTCTAGTCACCCTCTGAGTTACCCAATAATCTTCATTTTCTTGAAGGAATGCAACATTCTTTTCCAGTATTTCATGTGTCAACTTAATATATTCTTCTTTTGACAATAGGGGATTTATATCTAAATATTTGCATGATTCAAAAAGGCGATCAATGTGGTCATCTAAAAAAAATATCTTGCCATTAAATGTTCGGGCTGTATCAAACACTGCATCTCCATAAATAAACCCTCTGTCATTAATAGAGATTTTTGCCTCTGATTCAGGCAAAAATTCACCATTTACATATGCAATTTGTTGACTATTCATTTAAACCTAAGCTCCATAATGTCTTAAAATAATTTAATGCCTTATAATATCACATAATAAAATGACAAATTAAAGTAAAAAATACATATGAAAATGATCTTTATGGGCTCCTCTGACTATGGAATGCCTGTACTTAAAAACTTAATAGCAGAAAATTTTAATATCGTATCAGTATATACAAAATCTGATCCTATTACGAAAATAAAACTAAAACAATCTAATCCAATTGAATCATTAGCAATTTCTAATCAAATCCCTGTACATCTACCAACAAAAATTGATGAGAAGGAAATTGATTTATTAACAAAAATAGCACCAGATATTATTATTGTAGCGGCTTATGGGCTTTATTTACCCCCTAAAATAATTGATTTGCCTAAATTTGGATGTTTAAATATTCACCCTTCACTTCTACCAAAATATCGAGGGCCTTCACCAGTTATAAGCACAATTTTATCTGATGAAAAGGCAACAGGTGTATCAATTATAAAAATCAATAATAAACTTGATGCTGGTCCAATGCTAAAAAGTCAAATGGTTAATCGCATTTGTAATGAAACAGCTTATGATCTAACCAAAAGATTATTTTCAATTGGATCTGAATTGCTAATTGATATAATCCCAAGATGGATAAAAAATGAAATATCCCCTATAAGTCAAAAGGAATCTGATGCAACCTTTACTAAAAAAATAACAAAATCAGATGGAGAAATAAAATGGAACCTCTCTTCTAAAGAAATTTATTTAAAAACACTTGCTTATAACCCCTGGCCTAAAACATATTCATGGTGGAACGGTAAAAGAATAATACTTACCAAAATGGAATTAACTTCTACAAAAGAAAATAACAACGTAGCTCCTGGTACAATAATACGAACTTCTTCAAATAAGATAGCTATATCTACTGCTACAACAGATTTACTTTTGTCGACAATTCAGCTTGAAGGGAAACGTGAAATATCTGTACAAGAATTTGTTCTTGGACATCCTACTTTTATAAATTCAAAACTAAAATAATAAAAATTAAACTTAATTACTAATAATCAGGAAGGAAGATAAACATGGAATTAAATAATATCAACAAATGGGAATGTGCTCTTGAATTAGACATGGAAAGAAATCCCATCAATGGAAGCTCATCAATTTTACAGAAAGCAATTCAAAATGGAGCTGACCTTAGAATACATACAGTTTTTCAACATAATGAACATGTTGATACTAGTTCCAATAATGATGAACCTGTCTTGGAATCAGCAGAATTTCGTACAACGTATTGTATTGATAATCAATGGGTTGCAGGTATCATGACGCAACGACAACCAACAAGCTTACCTGGCGCTGAGTTTAGGCAAAGACCATCTATGTCTTTTTTTATGTACAATGAAGATGGAATTCAATGTATTGCAAGGCCATATCTTGCAGAAGAATCTCCCAAGGATTTAAATCCACCAGATTCTCCTAAACAAATACGCCCTGAAATGAAAAAAATGCATCATATTGACGAGTGGGACAGTGGAACAAATGCACCGAGTAACAATTTTATCTATGATTTCAATTTCTTCCGTTATTTTGTACGTGATGATTGGAAAGAAATTTTATCTCACGACGAAAACGGAAATATACTTTCAGGATCATCAGACAATCTAGGAGATGCAATCGCTCAAGGAATGGAAGTTAAAGCAGGATTACGTAATTTATGTAATGACTTGTCTATCAATAAATCAGAAACACTTGAACATGAGACATTTATACAAATGAATTCTTGTTACTATTATACAAAACAACATATTTTTATTGCTGGTTCTCATCCACTCGTTCGAGTAGCTCCCAATATTCCAATGAAATATCGAAGTAATAACTGGGATTTTGGCTGGTTACAGCTACGTAATGATGGGAAAGTAGGACGTAGGATAGTAGATCCATACACATTAAAATTTACAGACTCACTAAGTAGTCATGCAATACGATGGTTTGTAAGGTAAAATCTATAATATAGATCTATATCAATATTGATTATCTATAACAATATCTAACACCACAGGCTCTCCTAAACTAAAAGCCCAATGTATTGAATCTTTAATTTCAGAAGGATCAGTAATTCGTTTTGACTTAACTCCCATCGCACTAGCCATTGAAGCAATGTCTAAACCACCTGGGAAATCTGCTCCAATTTGTGAATCAACTGCATCTGATTGATTTAATATATGTTGTCTATAATATTCCATGTTTATTTTTAACACTCGATAAGAACTATTATTACAAATAATATAAACAACTGGGATTTTATAAGAAGAAGCCGTCCAAAACCCTTGTACTGTCATCATCGCTGTACCATCACCAAGTATAGCTAATACTGGAGATTCAGGATTAGCTAATTTTGCACCTATTCCAGCACCAACTCCCCATCCAATTGCACCACCAAAACCACCTAATATTGATTTTTCTCTATTAAAATTAATACTACCAAATAAAGCAGATTGAGAAGAAACTGCATCATTAATCAATATAGTTCCAGGAGCTTCTTTTACAAATTTAGATATTTCAGACATCATACGTTCAGGTGACATCGGATTACAATCCCACTTAGACAATAAATCATTCGTCCATACTTTTATAAGTTCTTGTTTCTTAGCCTTTAAAGTAGATATCCTTTGATTAATAATTTTTTGAGTTTTGCTAGACATAAGTGATTGAATAGCAACATTTAAATTAGATATAGATAACTTAATATCTCCTAAAATTGGAATATTTGTTTTTTGAGATTTACCAATTTCATTAGAATCATTATCTAAATGTATTAATGTACTTTGTTCATTAAAATATCTTAAAGAAGGATTTGAAAACATGAAATATCCACTTGTAATTTTCCCGATTACAAAAATGACATCTGCTTCAGAAATAATTGATTGGTCCTCTTTATACCCCAATCTTAACTTACCAAAATACTGACTATGATCTGTAGGAAAATTCATTTCCGAATATTCCATTGCGTATACTTTGCTTCCCGAAATTTCTGACAACCTTACTACTTCAGAAACAGCTTTCAAATTACCAACTTTATCTCCTAATAAGAAAATGGGATTATTCGCTTGCATCAAAATATTCGCTGCTGATTCGATAGCATCTTTATCTGGGTAACCATAACTAGGCGCTTCATCAGGAGGTAGAATTTCCATTTCTGCATCATGGTCTAACGCATTAGCTGTAAAAGATATGAATGTTGGACCAGTTGGAACTTTTCTTGCCTCATTAAATGCCCGCCTGATAGAAAATGGTATTTGCTCAGGCATTGATGCTTCTATTGACCACTTGGTAAATGGTTTAACTACGTCTGTTAAATCCGTCATACCATGTGTTAACTCTCTAATATCTTTATTAGCTGCACTTAACACCATACTAGTACCAGTTTCAAAAACATTATGTAGTAAACTAACTGCATTGCCTAAGCCGGTCTCAATATGCAAATTTAAAAATGTAGGTTTGTTACTTAATCTTGAATAAGCATCTGCAATACCAATAGCAACACCTTCTTGCAATACTAAAATATATTCAATACCTGAATTCGAACATTTCGTAAGTTCATCAATAATAGGACTTTCAGTAGTTCCTGGATTGCCAAAAATATATTCAACACCTTCAACTTGAAGATTTTTTACCAGAGCTTCTTTCCCTTTCATTACTACCATCTATACACCTCAATCACGATTAAAATACTATCTACCCTATAGAGCTAACCCTAGTTTAGTTAGTTCTATCTGTAGAAACAACTACAGGAGACTCTGAATCAGGATGATACATTACTTTAATAGGAGTATTATATACATCTGAAAGAATTTCCTCTGTTAATACTTCTTTTGGATTTCCCTCAGCATGAATTCGTCCTTTAAAAAGAATGATAATCCTATCACAACATTGTGCTGCTAATGATAAATCATGCATAGCAAGTAAAACAGCAATTCCACGACTTTTCAACAATTTAATTATTCGATAAAATTCAATTTGATATCCTAAATCAAAACTAGCAGTTGGCTCATCCATAATTACTGTTTTAGTAGATTGAATCATAGTCATAGCAAGTAAAACTCTCTGCCGCTCTCCTCCAGAAATATCTCGAATAAGTCTTTCAACTAAATATTCGATTTCTGTGAGAGATATAACCTGCTGTACAATATCAAAATCTTGTTTGCTTTCCCAACTAAACAAACTTAAATAAGGATTTCTTGCCATCATGAGCATCTGATAAACCGTATAATCTAAAGGAAATTCTGGCATTTGAGGAGCAACTGATAAATGACGAGATCTTTCAACAACAGATAATTTTTTCAAATCTTGACCATCAACATATATTTCACCATTAAACGGTTCTAAAACCCCACTAATTACTCTAATTAATGTAGTTTTGCCACACCCATTTGGGCCAACTATCCCTACGCTTTCACCTGAATTGACTTGAAATTCAATATTGTTAAATATTGGTGTATTGTCATATTTAAAAGTTAATTTTTTTATATCTAACATGTGATTAAATTTTTAAAAATTTCGTTGTCTAATTAAATAAAGAAAAAAAGGAACTCCACATAAAGCAGTCAAAATCCCAACTGGTAAATCATTTGGTAAAAATAATGTCCTAGCTGCTAAATCGGCTAAAACCAAAAACCCTCCTCCGATTATTGTTGCCATAGGAATTAAAACTCTATAATCAGGTCCCCATAATAATCTGACTGTATGAGGTGCTATCAAACCAACAAAACCTATTAACCCTGTAAATGAAACAGCAGTTGCTGTTACTAGAGTTGCAACAACAATCATAAGTATTTTTGACCTCTCAACATTAACACCCAACTGCTTCGCATGTTCTTCATTTAATTGAAATAAATTTAAAATACGAGCATATACCAACCCAAAAGGTAATACAGCACAAAAAACTACACTAACGATTACTACATGAGTCCATCTTGCACCAGCAAAACTACCTAATGTCCATGATAATATTGGTCGTAAATCTGGATCACTACGAATCATAATTAAAGTAGAAATTGCCGCAGCAAATGATCCAAGTGCTATCCCTGATAAAATCAGTGGGTATGTTTGAATTCCCCCAGAACTCCTTGCAATCAAATACGCAGCTAATACTGTTATAAGAGATCCAGTAAAAGCAAAAAATGAAATACTTAATAAATCTACCATTGAAGATAACGACAAAACTAACATGGCTATAGTAGCACCTAATACCGCACCTGCTGCTGCACCAATCAAATAAGGATCAGCTAATGGATTTCTAAATAATCCCTGATATATAGATCCAGCAACAGTAAGACTAGCTCCTACAAATAATGCAAGTAAAACACGCGGCAATCTTACTTCCCACAAAATGATTTCCATTGTATCTGACCATTCCCAGGCTACATCTAAATAAAATAATTTTGAAATAAGAATCCCTAAAACATCC
>CEUS01028999.1_pt1 | contig 13605 bp, 13 predicted proteins | sample 427031 | NCBI WGS metagenome assembly CEUS01 (sample SAMEA2622837, study PRJEB7988) | marine metagenome | biome: marine biome (ENVO:00000447); feature: marine epipelagic mixed layer (ENVO:xxxxxxxxx); material: "saline water (ENVO:00002010), including plankton (ENVO:xxxxxxxx)" | depth 140 m | reverse complement strand
CCACTATATGCAATTGTTATGCCGGGATCATAGCCAGTCCATGTGCCATTGCAACCTCTTCCGGAATAATCTAAAACTGTCGCATCTGTTGTATTGCCAAGTATGCCTTCGTTAAACTTAAAATAAACCCCCAAATCTTTATTCACAGAAGAAGATACCAAGCCGCCGCCGACCGGAGCAATGTAGTTTCTTCCTATTTCTTCATGAGTTCTTGCAACTTTCCAAAATCTAAATTCATCAATTGAACCAGAAAACTTACCCCAGCCTAGGCCGGCATTGGTGCCGGCTTCACCACCTAGAGCGCCGATTGTTCCCTGTAGGGTGCCCGTTATGTGAGAGGGAAATGGTACGGCACCGGCATAATCTGTCAAAGCCTGCGTGTTAAACTCATCAGTTTTTTGGCCGTCAACATAAAGCTTAATATTAAACCCGGAAGATGCTGATGACTGTACAATTGCATAGTGATGCCACTTGCCATCGTCAGTGTCTTGTTCTGCAGAAGTCTCTACGCCCGTCGTCAACCCCTTGTCAAGTTTAGCAGACCATGAGCCGCCGCCATTACCTAACCACAAGCTATAACGAATGTCATCATCCCCAGATGTTTGATTTGTTCCAATGACCAGTTGTGCGAGACCCTCGTCATCTCTCAAATCAAAAATAACTGCTCGACTGTGTGGTGAACCGGGCCAGTCACCAACCCTCATCCACCACTCGATTGTTGAGCCGCTGGTGAAATCAATAGAAAGAGCATTCTCTTGTTTGTTCGGAATATCATACAAAGACTTCGTTGACCAGCCATGAAATGTAATATATTCTTTCGTGGTGGAATTTGCATAACCCCCCTCCGCAGAGCCGGCATAAGAGTCTTGTGCGGCCGGATTAAAAGTTACAAAACCGTTCGCCCTTGGATAGTTATTATCAAAAATATATTTTTCTAGCGGAGTAAGGCTGTTTTCAAAATGTAATTTTTCTGCCAAAGTCCCATCATAGGGATATTGCTTATAAATTCTTTCTATTGCACTCTTATAATAATTTTTTGCTAAACCAAATTTTGCAAAATTTTCAGGCTTATCATAATCTAAATTTGGTATAAAAGCTTGTGAGCTTGTTGTATATGCATCAACAAAATCTTTTGATTCAACGTCTGCACCAAAATCACTGATTGTCTTTTTGACAATACCAGTATTGTGAGAGGCTTGTTCTTTCTTTTTTTCAAAAAGCTTTTTAATGCTCATTAATCTACCCGGAATTTATGAACTTCTTCTTGCTCTACCCACTCGCCATTGACTTTGAGCAATAGTTTAAAGCCGTATGCATAGTCTGGTTCAAGCATGCCCATTTCTAAATCAAAATAATTACCTTGCGAGTCGTAAGACATGAGAGTACCCGATGCACTACCGGTATCATAAGGAATCACAACATAATCATCAGATAATCTAATAACTTTATAATGTGCTGTTTCGACAATATCTGCTTCAGGAGTAGCCTTTGCTTTTGTATAAATAGTTGGATTCCAATCTTTTTCTCTGATATGGACTCTAAATCTAGAAGTTTCTACTGGTGAATAAGAAGATTTTAAATTTGTAATTGAAGTTACATACGTAGGCTTAGGATTATAATCTGCCGCATCATATTTTTTCACCGTTATGAGAGAGCTTGTGTGGAACTGTCTTCCCTCGTGAGCAACAGACCCAGTGTGCCAAACAGCGTAAAACGAAGAAACATCAGAGCTAGTAAATGCAAAAGACGCTGTATATATACCCGCTTCATAATGTTGGCCAGTAACATTGTGTTGGTTGGCCGCGACGACGCCGCCGCCGAGGGGCAACGTGATGGGCGCTCCTCCCAACTTTTGGTAACAAGTAACCATAATTTTGTCGCCAACGGTTTCCAAACCGGGAATTCCCTTTCTCTGGCCTTTGACAACATTATAAAGATATAATTTATTTAAATTATCGGACGACAATAAAGAACTACTTAAGTAAAACCTGCTTGACGAATCTTGTTTGGAACTGTCCCACCTAGCTTCAATTACTGGGCGTTTAAAGAAGAATTCACTTTCTCTTCCAAAAAACCTCTTTGTGTAATAAGAATTTTTATTTCCACCATCTTCTGCGCTGCCAGAAAACAATACGCCCACACCATTATTATAACGCCCCGTGCTGCCAGTTGTATTTTTGGCCCACTCTTCTACCAAGAAACTAATATCCACCTCTAAGTCTTCTGTTCCCTTAGAAAAACTTTGCGTAAAGAAAGATGTGTTAAGTGAGCCCGTATCTAAAGAGCCGCCAGTTTCATCCCAGCACTTTGCTTTATTGGCAAAAGCACAAGCATCTGGATATGATGTCGTTATGATATTAACATCCGTGTCTGCATCAAAACCACTGCCAGTTGCAATAAAGTTTGGATTGTTTATTTGATCTACAATTCTGTTATTAGCAGAAAATGTGAATGCAGCATTGTTTAATCTATCCAGATTATCGCCGCCCATTCGCCACCAAGCAACCAAATTTGAACTTGCATCACTGTTGCAGCCAAGAAGGCTTACTGGGCAGCCTTTGTTGTAAACTTGATTAATTTCAGCTTGACTTAATTCTTTGTTCCATATTGCAACTTCCGTCATTCTGCCATCAAAAAAAGCGCTTATATCACTACAGGCACCAATTTCAAGAGGTTCGGCCGTATCAACCATAGAAACATAATCCTCGTTGGTTGGAGCAGACAAGGTTAGTGATGTGCCATCAACATAAATTTTTACGCCGGAGCCGGCATTGGAGCCGCCGCGGCCGTCATAAGTCATAATGATGTGGTACCACGTTTCTGCATCAAAGACTCCTGCTACGTCGCCGGTCACTTGAACCAACTCATTAGCATCTTCGTCGTACAATATCACTTCCGGGTAAGCAACGCCGCTGCCCGGGCATCTTACATAAAAATAATATTCGCGCTGGGTGGCGCTATTATCATACTTTGATACAATTGGAGCATCCGCACCAAGATCATCCATATAGATCCAAGCACTTATTGAAAAGGCTTCATCGTTGGCGCTGTCACCAAAAGAGAGCGATGCATTATCAGCCACCTTTAAATACGAATCTGCACCATCAAAAACAATAGAAGCAGAAGCAAACAAGCCTGTTTCTCTGTGATTCCATGTTGCGCCTAGGCCCGGGCCACTTCTGCTATCCCCGCCGATTCCGTCGTCAGAATAGTTTTCCATATCCAAGCCGCTGCCCTCGTCCCATGATTGGCTTATCGCAGCAACACTTATGGTAAAATCTCTGGGCACTGTTTCGGAGTGTTCCGCATTAAACATTTTTAAATAAAAATTAACACTGCCGCTGGTAGGGATGATTCCGCTTGCTCTAGAAGATGTGATCTCTTCAATCGGAAATTTAATAAGTACGCGGCTTTTTTCTAAAGATTCAGTTGTAGCTTGACCATAAATTGAAAATGCCTCTAAAATATCAGACGCACCCATGTTTGAAGATGTTGCTCTGGTAGAAAGATCCTGCGCATATGCGTCTGTGACAGTTGTGTCAATAGAGGCTGTAAATCTTTTTATTCCCATTAGCGTACAACTCCAGTTATATCTTCATCCGGATATTTAATTTCCAACACAACATTTTCCGGAACTTTAATAAACCGACCATCACTTGTCATGTTTGCTTCTGCTTCAAACTCTGTAGAATTATAATTTGCGCCGTATTTACTTCTAATTTTTACTATGGTTGTATCTAACACTTCTGGCAAATCATTCAAAATCCTATATATGTCCGAAATATAAAACGGCTGGCCAAAAGAAAAATGACTACTATATTCTTTTTTCAGGGCATTTAAACAAGAAGACATAACTTTATTTGGGTTTACATCTACCATTCCAACAACCTCAAATTCAATAGCCATGTTGGCAATTTTACCATCTAATATATCCACCGTGTCGTTGACCATTTTATATTTGTTTAACCAAGTTTTTAGATTATCTTTCACGGTTGATGGAGTTGAAATCAATTTATTATTAAAATCTTCCGAAATGACATATAAATTTAAATTTCTTTTTAAAGATTTTTTATCTTGTACAATATTGGCACGCTTCACTGAACCGAAATTTGCCGGCATTCTGTACACCAAGCTTAAATAATCTTGCCGAGTCACTGCCCTGTTTTGTGAAGCATAAGAATCCAGAGCCCTGATTCGAATCTCTTCGGGTGTCAATGCTTTCGTTTGTCCAACAATCGGATCTTCATTGTCGGCCTCTAGTGACGACGCTATTGAGCTTCTATTAGCAACAGATAAATCAGAATTTTTAAACGCAAATGAAGAATTAACAATCTTTGTTAGGGCGCCGGCGGCAACATTTACATTTTCTACTGTATTTTTTCTATAAGTTATTGTCATCGGACCTTTTGCTGGCACAACACCAAATTTATCTGTCGTTAATAAAACATTTGGATCAAAAGAGTCGTCCGAATAATAAGCTTTAGCATGTCTATTCATGATTACAGACGCCGGATCCGGAAACTTATCTTGCTTGAGATTTGCCTCCGAGCCGAATCCAAATTGTAAAAAAGTCTCATTGTCGATTGTATGCTCTACAGTAAACCTTCTTGGCGCAGACATCTCCTGCAAAAGATAAGGGGCGTGCTCAATGTTACTATCTATTGTATTACGAACTTCTTTATATACCATATTCTGAGAAAGATGTTGAACTTCATAAAACTCATGTCCCTCAGAATCAATGACAGAAATTATTTCTGTAATATCATCAGATGATAGCTTTATTTTCATAAACTTTTCATAATCACCAATAGTTATAACTTCAGAGTCAACTCTGCCAGAAATAACTGTACCATACGCCTTATATGCAAAACTAGTTGCCTGCCCAGAATCGCTAACTTCTGCCACAATTATTTGTGTGCTCGGGTGAGAAAAATCTACATCTTCTGCTAGCATAAATGAGGCGCCGCCTTGGCTACTAATAACAGCGCCTTTGTTTAATATAGGTACATTTTTATCAGTAGGAGAACCACTCGTAGCCGGAACTTTTATATAAAATGCACAAGTTCCCGTTGACGACTGAGAACCCGGATATTTGTACCCTAGTTGTTTTGCCAATTTAAGAATATTGTTTGTTTCTATTGCTGAATCAATAAAAGACTCATTTGCTTGGTAATCCAAATAGAAAGACAACATGTCCCCAACATAAGCAACCATGTCCAACATTAACGCGCCGAAAGACGCTTCGTTAAAGTCTTTATATGTCTCTGGATAATATACCTTTGCAAAATCAATCAAGTCGGCCTTGATTGAAGAAAAATCTTTGTGCGTAAGTTTTACTGGTGGCGATTTTTTTGCCATTTATTTTTCCTACTTTTGAGTTATGTTAATAGAAATAGCATCTGATATTTTTAAAGCATCAATGAAATAAGTTATTTGAACATTGAATGTGTGGTCTGAAAAGCCAGAATTTACATTTTGTATTTTAACGAATGGCATATACCTTTCAACTTGTTCATACAGCCTCTCTTGCATATCTTCAACTATCTCCGCTGATTGGTTTTCAAATAAAAGTTGATGAAATCCAACCCCAAATTCCGGATCCATTATCCTTTCCCCGGGAACCGTCATGACCAAATTTTTAAAATTTTGTTTGACAGTTTCAGCAAGAGTCTTTGTTAACCCGTAAGGGCCATCCTCTTTGTCGTAAGCCAAAGGTAATCTAGCTGAAAATCCGGATGCCATTCTTTATAAAACTCTCTCGTTTATTAATTAGTTGCTTGTTGCAATAAGTTACTTTTATGAAGATATCTTCGGTCGTTTAAACTACCCACGGTTTATCATCGTAGTTCTTGCTACCCTTTGTGTGACCCTCTTTGCTAAAGAAATAATTTGTCAGAAGCTTCATCACCTCATTGTTGATAAGAAGCTTATTCTTTGGATTCTTCTGAACAATTGACGCCCGACTCTTTATATATTTCTTAGTTGCTTCAGAAATGGGCCCATACCAATATGGCTTACCGTAGTCTAACCACACATACACCTTTCCGGCATACTCCCAGAATTCTGCTCTGATTTCACCCTGAGTTGGTGTTTTACCACCTTCCCAAGTTTTTATCCACTCCTTAACTTTTCCAGCTTTGGTTTCCTTCTTCGCTTTTTCATATGTTTTTTCGTCGGCCTCTGTCCACTCGCACTTCTCAAGTACTTTGCCGCCCTGAACCTTTGCCGGCTTCAGTGGTGTGCTCGCCCCATATTTATCGCTGTTTAAGTAGTGGTACCTTGGCCAGAACGGCCACATGCCATATTTATGGCAGTTCAGCGCCTTAGCTAGTCGCGTAGCAAAGTCCGTATCGTCCAAGCCGGCTTCGATGTCGGCTTGAATGTACGACAAGAAACTGTTGCCGCCTTTAAATGCAGGGCCGCGGCGGCAAAGCCAACACTTCTCTGCTTCAGACATCAGCGAAATGGCGTTAACTACATTATCCACATTCCAACCAAAAGTAACGCCCCTGAGTTCATCATAAATTTTAATAAGCTTATTTGTGAATGCTACGTTTTTCTGGTTTGGACCGATTGCGAGGAGTTCTTCGCCGGGTGTATAAGTCTTAAAGAACGTAATTTCGTTCTCGCCAGAATATTTGCAACATGGCTTCTTTGTTTCAAACTTCTCTTCAGTCTTTTTATCTTTTACTTCTGTTTCCTTCTTCTTTTTTGCCGCAGCCGTTGAGCCGGCCTTTTTGTATTCGCCAGCACAATCATTAATCTTTCCAAAAGCAGCGTTCTTGTTGGCCTCGGACTCAGTAAAATCATTCGGATCTCCCTCAAAATGATTATAAGTGCCACCGGTCTCGACGCCGAGAAGATTTGTTCTCTTAGTCATACGACAACGTTTCGTTAGGCCGTTCTGCTTTCTAGATTCTGGCGTCAATATCGCAGATGGATCATTTCGATCCAGCTTCGAACCGTCAGGCAGTAGTTGATTGGCTATGTCCAAAGCCATCCTTTCAAGATCATCAGCATCAAGTGGAAGTAGTTTTTCTGGCGTCTTAAGGAGTTCGCAAATGGTGTTCATTTGATCAACAATATCATTTAACATCTTATCTTGAATTTGCGGCGGGCAAACATCCGGATAACATGCAGCTTTCGAATCTTCAATAAACGCAAAAACGTTCATGTGGTCTCCAAGATATTTCCAAAACTTCAAAATTCTTTCTTCTTCATCCAACTCCAAGCTTTGATATTTGTCTGGTGGATTAATCGTGTAATCAATAAATCCCTCGCTGGCGCGGCCTATCTTAATCAACTGCATCCTGACATCGCAACTAGCATCGCCAGTTAACAAAATTATTACATCTCTAACTTCCAACTTCTTATTAACAAACTCAATATAATCACGAAGCAATCCTAGGCCAGTATCCGGCAGCGTGTGTGTGTGAGGCTCAACACCCTCGATGCCGTGAACTTGTTTGCAATATGGGTAGCAGGTGCTTTGTGATGACATCACAGCCCCATTGTATATTTTATGAGAGTGGCATATCTTATTAGTATTTGGGTGACACTTTAACTCAGCAGTGCCATGGCCGTCGTCGTCAATAGTGAAATTGTGAAAATGGCCAGCGTTATAAGATGTTTCCCCCTGAAAGTTAACTTCTCCCAAAGTAACATGACCAAGCTTGCCGGCGTCTTTTAAAACCCTATCTAAAATAAATCGATTTACATCGATTGTTTCTAATTGGAAATCTTCATAGCTCGGCAAAGTTTGTCCAGTCTCTTTATTATAACTCTCCATCATATTTCGTTCTAACTCAAGCATGGCCTGAGTGGCGATTAACATAATTGGATTTAAAAGTTTGCACAGTTCATAGCACAATAAATCAATAACAATTTTACGCACGATTGATAGTGGGTCGACTAAAATTCTTAAAATTTCTGGTATTGGTATTTTTAAATGTGGAAGTGCCGGAAGTGGAAATATACTGCCAAGTAAACTTGGAATTCGGGCACTCTCTTTTATTTTTTCAATGTCAAGGCCGTTTTCCTCGCCGCATATTGTTCTTTCTTTTATTTGTTTATTAATTTCGTTAATATCAACAACATTTGTATATGATAACAAATCATTAACCATGCCTTCAAGCTTTTTCATCAAATAAAACTGCCACGGAATAACATTGAAAAATTTCACGAAATAAGGAGAAATACAGGCCGACAAGGGTACAGACTCTGTAACGCCCTTGATCAAATCTGTAATTGATGCATCGCCGCTGAAAAACTTAATAGTTTCCGGCCTTACACAGGCATTTGCACAACGACCTTCGTCAGGGCCAACTTTGTCGGGAAAATTAAAAGAATCGCTTGCTTCGTTTAAATATATTTCTTGACCAAAAGCGCTGATCTTCTTAATGCATTTTTGGCTTGGGCCGCAATCAGAATCTGTTTTACACTTCTTCGTATATTCTAATGCTTTTTCGCCGTCGTAATTACATCTTTTTGGCTTCAAGGCTTCTTCAATCTGATCATCAATATAATCATTTAAAGTCCCAACAACTCCTTCGTAGATCGCGGCCGTGCCAGCCAAGGCGCCGGCCCACTCCATAGCATCCCACTTAATAGGATCTCCAGTTGACTCAATCTGTTTTTTTTCTGCGTCTTTGGCTCTTTCTTTAGGCGTCTTTATTGTTTTATAGGCCGTCAACTGACCTTCAAATAAGTCGACTCGCTGCTGAGCATAGTGGTCGTCACTCGCAGAGATGTCGCGTCGGGACCGGCTCAAGTCTTTTTGAATTTGTGTTATAAGTTTTTCTTTTTCCTTTGAACTAAATCCAGCAAATTCCTCAACAGTGGGAATTTCTTTAAGCTGATCGGGCGCATAGGTATGGCCTTGCGGAAATGGTATTTTCTTTGGCATCTTTAGTTTGTTTTATTCCATCTACTTAAATATGATTCAGAAAATACTTCAGTAGAATTAACTTCATCAAGAATCGTATTTGTCATTTTTTCAACATTTTTTGTAAGAGAAGTAATTATTAATGGGACTTTGAGCACAAGCGTTGCGGCCTTGACAGCACCGGCGCCGGCAGAAAAGAAACCAGCAAATAAGGCCGCGACATCTGTTATTTCTGTTATAGTGTTCTTTACGTCTTTTGAAAAATTTTCACTTGCTTGATTGCCGGCATCCTTTATTAGGCGATTTAAAAATCTTTGTAAGCTGTGTCCCTTTACCAAAGGCTGTAAAGAGTAGACTGGCACTCTATAATTCTCCGTATCGTTCAAAGTTTTTCCAACATCATATTCGTCAATTCTGTTGCCGGCTATTAAATTTACACCAACAAAAGTATTAACAGGTGTGTTGGAGGCTAAGCGAGAACCCGGAAGTCCGCCATATATATTCACGCCGCCGGCTTTACCAACTATCTGAATAGTATCTGCTACGGCAGTAACATCCGAGTGTGCCTTATATTGTAGTCCCTTTCCAGTATTTCTGCTTGGATTATTTGGATCTGATTTGTTGTGTTTTCCGGCGGAAACTGGACTTACTAAACCAAGAGGCTCTTGCGGGATGCCCTGTTGTGTAATATAAATACCGGCCGCATCAATGTATTGCTCTGGCCCTTCAACTTTATTTTTTTCTTTTAAATTCCGCCCCTGAATACCTGCCACAATAGAAATACGAGAACAAAAATCGCCGGCCTCGTCTGCATATTTTGGATTATTATCAACCAAAATAACGGCCGCGTTATCTTTGCTAGCATAAACCACATCGCCGCGTTCCTTAAATGTTTCCAAGTTGGGAACAACGCGAGCAATACATTGAGAACCATCTAGGCCATGATGACATTCATAATATTTGCCAGCCTTTTTTAGCTTTTCAATTTTTTTCTGATTTTCTTCGCTCTTTTTATTTATATCTTGATTTTTAATAGACATCTTTTATTCCCTTTCGTCTTGTAAGTGAGAGAGCCCAAAGCCTGCCATTACAGTTTTGCCTTCTACTGGAAAATCAACAAACCTTGCACCAGCAAAATTTTGAGGATTTGTGAATGTAATATAAATAACCTCTCCAAGTTGAAATTCTCTTGGTTTCTTAACATTTGTTATATCCATTCTCATCAAAGAGCTAATCCATGCATTAATACCCAGTGTATCAACACTTGGCGAATAAAAAAGTGGCGTTTCCAAAAGAAGAATTTTCTTTTTTTCAAAGTCTTTAATGGCACCGGCGTTCAATAACCTCTGAGAATCTTCCAGCGGACTATAAAAAGGGTCTGTATTGCTCAGCATAGTTATATAATCTACCTCTGCAGAAAAAGCATTCTTAAGATTTATAAGCTTTTTAAAATTTGATGTCGGATCCGGACAACTTACTTTGTTGTCTTCATACCCTATCATTGCACGAATAATAGCTACATATTGATTTTTTCTCTTGGAAGAGGGCGAAAGATAGTCGATCGCCATTTGTTTATAAATTTCCTGTGCGGAAACCGTGGTCAAGCCAGAAGATCCAATATTTCTCTTAGATACGTCAGCCCATATATCCTCATCATAGGCTGTTTTTTCATACAATTTTTCAGTCATTAGCAGATTCCTTAATTAGCTCAAAAATATTATCCTTTTCAGAATTGCTTAATGTTAAATCTTCTTTTTGTTTTGATTCTTTTTTAAGAATTGAAATTATTTTTATAAGCTGATCATTCGAACGTTGTAAGGTCTCAACATATTTAGCAGCGACGACGCCTGATTGTGAGTTTGTTGTCATAGAGGCGCTTATCTCTGATATCAAATCGGACAACAAATCTTCTGTCGCCGACCTATCATTGCGAACATTGTCAAGTGCTTCATAAAGTAATTCATCATTTTTCATAAGACGACTCCTTATAAATAAATAGATTTCTTATGAAAAATTAGATATCGCCAGAATTCCAATCTTTTTTAAATTTATAATATTTAATTTTGAATCTCTTTAAACTTGTAGCAATTTGTTTTGTGTTTAAGTTGGTTAACTCTCTCATATAAAGATATATAGCCTTTTTGCTAAGTATTTCTACTTCCTCGGGGCTAGTCAACAACTCCTTTATTGCTTTGACCACCTTAGTGTCATTGACGCTCAGGTTCTTTTCATTATTCTCTTCAAGGTGCCAACCATCTATTTCTTCCATTAAAAATTTCCAAAATTCTTGTTTCTCTCTTTCTTTAATGTATCTATGCTCATTCGAAACGTTTAGTCTTTCAATTTGTTTTGTTACGTCATCTATGGAAACTTCTCTTCTAGCTTTTTGAGAAGTTTTTTTAACCTTGTGTATAAACCAATTTTTTGTAATAACCGAAAAATAAGAAAATGCCTTTGAACCCTTGTTGGGGTCATATTTATCTAAAATGGTTGTTAGCCATATTTTACACTCTTCTCGTAAAGAATCCACATTGGGAAGTGTCGTAAATTTATAAGTATATGTTATTTTATCAACCATTTCATCAAATGCCGGCTGAATATATTTTATATACAGTTTTGTTCGCTCTTCCAAACAACTGGTTCTAGCATATTTTATAATTGCCTCTTCGTGCACATGTGTAAAATAATGATTTTTACTTTTGCGCCGGCGGGTCTTCTTGTGTTTGCTCATATTGTCCAATAAAAATTTTCAACTCTTCTCCAACACTTTGAGAGTGTTTCAATAAATCACTGAGTACCTCATCGCCATAAAATCTCTCCATATTGTAAACTTCTTCTAGGTGCAGCGAATATTCGTCCGCCATCTCTAATATATTGGATAAATTTTCATTAACCCGCAACAACCTTCGAAGCAAAAAAAGATTAAACCACGCAGATAGCCCAAAAAATATTACAAATAAACCAATTCCTATGTAAGTCAGAATATCCATTAATCTATTTTCATCCTTTCCTTTTTTGTATGATCAATTTCTCTTTTAGTCTCTTTAATATATTCGTCAACCACTTGACCAACTTTTTTTGTTTTATTTTTTATTTTGTTCATATCTCTTGTAAGCTGCGGTATTCTATGCAAATTGCAAGCGCCAGAGCAGCCATCCCTCTCTTTCAAATCTTCGCTGATAAGATGAAAGGCCATGAACTCTTCGTGACACTCTTCACACTCATATATATATCTGGGCATCATTCTTCCGAGTCATTGATTGGCACTTCTGCATAATCAAACTTTACCAAAGGCGGATTTTTAATCCATAGGCCGTCTTCTGTTAATACGAATTCAAAATTTTTCAAACTTTCCGTGATATCTTCTTGTTTTAAGATTGCCCTCTGTAGGGCCATCATCAGGGCGCCCAGCGCTTGGTCGCTAAGCCTAGTTGTTCTCAGTTCCGGTGTTGCCATTTTTATTTACCTCTATTATGTTTGTTGTAGAATAATTTTCTATTCTATCAAAAAAAACTAGTTGTCGGGCATATTCTTGTCCGACAACATGCTTGTCCTTCCAATCTGAACCTATAACCATTATATCTGGTTTTATATTCTTTATTAAGTTTTCTAAATTTTGTCTAGAATCAAAAACGTGTACTTTATCAATATATTTTAATGATTCCAACATAAACTTTCTGTCATCAGATGTGTTGATTGGTCGGCTTTCCCCTTTGTCACTCTTGACTTTCTCATCAGAATCTATGCCGACCAATAATAAATCTCCTAACGATTTAGCATATTTAAAAAGTTCAATATGCCCTCGATGTAAAATGTCAAAACAGCCGTTGGTCCAAACAACTTTCATGCAACACCTACACCACGTTTTTGTACAACGCTAGTTGCACATTGGTTAGCAAATATGATAGACTCTTCAATATTTTTAGTCTGTATATATTTAACAACCAGACCAGAAACAAACGTATCGCCTGCCCCAGAAGTGTCTTTGATATCAACTCTTGGTACCGGATACACAACATCATTGTATTTGCACCCCTGAGAGCCCAAAGTAATAATCAACTTCTTTTCTATATCAGGCGTAATATTGCGCTTTGTCTTTTTATATTCACTAATATTAATTTTAATGTATGATATCTTTTCACACCAAGGGCCTAAAATCTTTTTTGTATCCATAAACACACAATCGTGATTTTCCGAAATAAATTTTATATCATCTTCTGAAATGAAACCTTTATTATAATCGGAAATCACTATTGCATCATATGTATTAAAATTAATGTTACTTAAGTCACACCTTTCATAATCATCATCATTTTTATCAATTCGGATAAACATATGATTTGTTCGCTGGTCTATATGCCTAGTTTTTGTAATACTTTTCCAATTTTCATTTGTAATTAAATTTGCTTCGGATCCTAACGATATAATGTTTCTCTGAACATTTGTTGCCATTCCGGCATTTTCTATTGTTTCATATGGCTTAAATATTGGTACAGGCGCCTCTGGGCAAAGCCTGTCACACACCCCATAATTAAAGATGTCGCGGCAAGTCTCTCCTATAACCAATACTCTTTTCACTTTACGCCTCGCACAATATTAGAAATATAGTCCACATCATGCAGTTCCAATTCTGGATAGTTGGGCAAAAAGAAACCACATGAATGGATCTTGTCGCTAACCTCGTCTTCAAACTTATCATACAAGTTTGTCCAAAAAGGGTG
>CEUS01550312.1_pt1 | contig 13610 bp, 10 predicted proteins | sample 427031 | NCBI WGS metagenome assembly CEUS01 (sample SAMEA2622837, study PRJEB7988) | marine metagenome | biome: marine biome (ENVO:00000447); feature: marine epipelagic mixed layer (ENVO:xxxxxxxxx); material: "saline water (ENVO:00002010), including plankton (ENVO:xxxxxxxx)" | depth 140 m | reverse complement strand
GTGGATGCGCGGCCGGCCAAATGTTCCTGAAGGTGCTGAATTTGAAGCGATTGTTGAGGAATGGAAGGATCTTGTGACTGATGAAGACGCTGTGTATGACAAGGTCATTGAAATAGATGCCACAGAATTGACCCCATATGTGACTTGGGGAACCAATCCAGGAATGGTCGTTCCAGTTACCGATAACGTGCCTGACCCATCATCATTCGCAACAGAATTAGAGCAAGAATCGGCAACTCGCGCGTTGGCGTACATGGGACTAGAGCCCGGTGTTGCAATGAAAGATATTTTGATAGACCGTGTGTTTATAGGATCATGTACTAATTCACGGATAGAGGATCTGCGTAATGCAGCCGCGGTTATAAAGGGAAGACGTGTTAGCCCTGCTGTTCAAGCCATGGTCGTACCCGGATCATTTGTAGTAAAAATGCAAGCTGAGTCAGAAGGTATAGACAAGACGTTTGAAGAGGCGGGGTTTGAATGGAGAGAAGCAGGTTGTTCTATGTGCTTAGGGATGAATCCAGATACATTATCGCCACAGGAACGATGCGCTTCGACCTCGAATCGGAACTTTGAAGGTCGCCAAGGAAAAGAAGGAAGAACACATCTTGTAAGCCCGGAAATGGCTGCCGCCGCTGCGATTGAAGGTCACTTCGTTGATATTAGGGATTGGAAATAAAAAGCCGCGGGACACGATAAAGTTTGCAGATGAATTGAAATAGATAGGATAGTAGCATGGAACCTTTTAAAACAATGACGGCAAAAGTAGCTCCGATGAATCGCGTCAACGTAGATACGGATGCGATCGTACCAGCTAGATATCTTAAAAGGATAGAGCGGACAGGTTGGGGAGAATTTCTGTTCTATGACTGGGCACATAACTCTGATGGGAAATTGAATGGAGATTTTGTGCTAAACAAACCTGAATATAAAGATGCGAAGATTATGGTCGTCGGAGAAAATTTTGGTAGCGGATCATCACGAGAACATGCTGTCTGGGCGATTGCTCAAGCAGGATACAGGGCACTTGTTACATCAAGCCTTGCTGATATTTTTCACAACAATTGTTTTGAAAATGGAGTGGTTCCGGTTTTGGTGGATGAGGACACACTCAACATGATTATGGAGAACACCGAGACGATTCCTGGGTATGAACTGACAGTTGATCTTGAATCCGGTGAAATTTATGATTCAGAAGGTCTTCAAGCACATATTGGTGTTGATAAAGAACCAGAGGAGAAAGACATTTCGTCTTCAGACCAACAGGGAGCAGGGATCTATTCCGAATTTGTTGTACATCGCGATAATGAGGCACATCAGTTCCGCAGCTATACACTTCAAAAAGGACTCGATGAGATAGGTCGGACACTCCAACAAGAGGATAAAATAGATGAGTTCGAAACCAAAGTTCGTGGAGATTTGAAATAAACAAAGATCATATGCATAAAGACAAATGTGATGGCACCCCATGGTTTTTAGGTATCACGTAATGAATCATTACATTAACAGGAGATGATTGGATCTAATGAAATACACAATTGCGGTTCTTCCAGGTGATGGTATTGGGCCTGAGGTAACGACTGAAGGAAAACACGCACTCGATGCTATAGGCCAGGTTTTTTCACATCAGTTTGAATTTGTTGAAGGTTTGGTAGGTGGGATCGCAATCGATGAAACTGGCATTGCTTTACCAGAAGAGACAATTGAGATCTCACGACGAGCAGATTCTGTCTTATTCGGCGCTGTTGGCGGACCAAAATGGGATGATCCTAGCGCATCGGTGCGCCCTGAGGATGGCATTATTGGTATTCGAAAAGCTCTTCGCCTGTATGCCAATTTAAGGCCTGTTGTTGCACAAAAAGATCTTCTTAAAGCGTCTCCTCTTAAAGAAGAAAATCTTATCGGTGTCGACTTCGTTGTTATCCGGGAGCTGACTGGCGGCTTATATTTTGCTAAGCCCAAAAAGCGGTGGACAAATCGAAACGGTCGAATGGCGGTTGATACCTTAACGTATTCGGAGAAGGAAGTAAGACGCATTCTTAAAGTTGCGTATGATTTAGCGAGGACACGTCGTCATCGTGTCGCCTCAGTTGATAAATTTAATGTGTTGGAGTCAGGCCGACTCTGGCGCGAGATTGCTATCGAGATGGCTGCCGAATACCCTGATGTTGAAACAACACATATTCTTGTAGACGCTTGTGCAATGAAGCTGATTCAAGACCCAGGTAGTTTTGACGTCATTGTTACAGAGAACATGTTTGGTGATATTTTGACTGATGAAGCATCCGTTTTAGCGGGCAGCATGGGTCTTTTACCATCAGCCAGTTTGGGCTTGAAGAAAGTTAATAAAGCTGGTGGGGGACAATTTGGATTATACGAGCCGATCCATGGGAGCGCACCGGATATAGCTGGAAAAAATGCAGCGAACCCACTTGGTTCTATTCTCAGCGCGGCGATGTTACTGCGGCTTTCATTCGGGCTCGAACAAGAGGCCGAACATTTAGAGCAGGCTGTTGCTCGAGTCATCTCCGATGGCCATCGGACTCCAGATATCGCTACGGCTGGAGATACGGTTGTTACGACGACCGAGATGGGCAAATTGGTTGTCGATCATGTTAATAATCCGTAGCGGTTACGTGGGATGTTCTAGAGGGTTGATGTAAGGGTTTAGATTTCTGATCTGGCCAGCCGATGCCCTTCAAAGGTTGGTTTTGCATGCGCCGACGCAACAGACAAAATTTACCCTCATTTCGAACTGCGGTGGGCCGTGGGGATTATGCCCGAATCTTGTCATATTTTGGTCCATACAGAAACCAGGGCGTTTTGATGTTGTTGTCAACGGTATTGGTGTCGATCCTTGGATTGATTCCAGCAATACTGGTAAAAAATCTTATCGATTTCGCGATTCCCAATTCTGATTACACTCTGCTTACTAGTTTGGCGTTAGCTATGGTTTTCACTGCACTTGCTTCTGGTTTCCTATCGGTGGGACAAAGTTACTTGAATTCTCTGGTAGGGCAAGGTGTCATGTTTGATTTGAGAAACGAAATGTATACGCATTTACAGAGGATGTCATTGAGTTTTTATTCGAAAACACGTACTGGTGAGATCATGTCGCGTATAAATGATGATGTTGGCGGGATTCAGAACGTCGTAACGGGGACTTTAGTTACAATCTTGACCGATCTCATCGTTGTGATCAGTACACTTGTACTAATCGCAATCCTTGACTGGCGTTTAACGATTGTTGGTGCGGCACTACTTCCTTTGTTTATCTGGCCATCGAAAAAGGCAGGTAATTTACGACGGGAGATACGCACGACGGTTCAAACTAAGCGAGCGCAAAGATCCGTCTATATGCAAGAAACCTTGAACATAAGTGGATTCCTCCTGGTCAGATCGTTTGCCAAGGAGCAATTTGAAGCCTTCCGCTTCAGTCGTATTTCAGAAGAATTGACTCGTCTTAACATACGACTAGCAATGGTTGGTAGATGGTTCTTCATGTTATTAGGGCTTTATGGTGCAATAGGTCCAGCGATTGTTTACTGGTACGGTGGACGTCTGATAATTCAAGATGAACTATCAATTGGTACGCTAGTGGCCTTTACCGTACTATTAACGCGGTTGTTCGGTCCTGCGTCATCGTTGGCAAGTGTTCATGTCGATTTAACGACTTCGTTAGCCCTTTTCGAGCGGATATTTGCCTATCTCGATTTGGAACCAGAAGTCAAACAACGTCCCAAAGCGATGGCACTGGAAAATGTCGATGGTCACGTTCATTTCCGTAATGTTTCATTCTCTTACGAGAACGATCAAAAGGTTTTCAATGGTATCAATGTTAACATTCACGCCGGAGATTTAGTTGCGCTTGTCGGACCGAGTGGTGCTGGAAAGACCACGTTTACATATCTGCTTACAAGATTATATGATCCAGAAACGGGGGTTATTACAATTGATGGACATGACATTCGGAATGTAACTCTTCAATCATTGAACTCCCAGATAGGTACCGTCCCGCAAGATCCATTTTTGTTTCATGATACCGTTTATTACAACGTTGCATATGGAGTAAAAGAGACATCATTAGAGGCTGTTGAACAAGCATGTAAGGCTGCCCAAATTCACGACGTGATCGTAGCGCTTCCAAATGGCTATGACACGTTGGTTGGGGAACGTGGACATCGATTATCAGGTGGAGAGATACAACGATTGGCGATTGCACGTATCCTGATTAAGGACCCTCGAATTTTGATCTTTGATGAAGCAACATCTGCAATTGATTCAATTGCCGAGGCACAAATTCAAAAGGCCGTTCAAAGTTTAACGAAAGATCGAACAACAATCGCTATCGCTCATCGTCTATCAACGATTCTTGCAGCGGACCAAATATTAGTTCTCGATAGTGGCAGGATTGTCGAATCAGGCGTCCATTCAGACCTGATCAACAGCGACGGATTATACGCCAAGATATACAAAGAGCAATTCAGCCCTGAGGGCGTTCGCTAATTGGGAAAAGTAATCAACCCGATAAATGTTCCAGCACCAGTCGTAGAGCTCGATCGGTCGTTTTGAGCATGTTCCCATACCGGTCAGGAGAGTCCCAGTTTTCTTGAACCACAATTTCTGTGCCATCACGTTCTACTAGTGCGATGTATACCATGCCAACAGGTCGCCCTGACCGCCCTCCCGTCGGGCCAGTAATACCTGATTGAGCAATTGTAATATCTGCGTCAGACAAAGCTCGGACTTTGTGAGCTAATGTGGTTGCGACCTCTGCACTGACCGCCCCTTTTTCTTCAAGAAGGCTTTGGGGAATTTGTACGACTTCACGCATCAACGTACCGCCGTAACAGATTATCCCGCCTTTAAAGAAACGAGTGGCTCCCGGTACTGCCATCAAACGGCTCCCAATGAGCCCGCCAGTGTCAATCTCTCCGACGCTGATTGTCATTTCACGTTCAGCTAAAGTTTCCCCTAACCTTACGGCAACATCTTGGATTTCTGTCATAGTATTCTAACCTCTGTTATTCTCAATGCGTATTCCATTTCCGGATTATGGAGCTATCTTCTCAAATAGTACTGTAGAAATTCAATCCCTGCTTAGATTGGTGTCATTTTTGATACTCCATTCACTATGATTTGGTTATTGTGTGAAACGAGGTAGACACCCACAACCATGGTTCTTGGTCTTTAACAAAATGCTGTCCACATCGGCTTATGTCGGAACCCGAAATGGAGTTGTTGGCACGGTATTTGTCCTGCTGATAGTAATGTATTCGGTACTGTACGTCGGCACCGGTTTGAACTATTTAAAATGTTCATTTTAATCAATGTTGATGGAAAGGTAGTTGTTCAAAATGCAAATTCAGTTCGAGGCAGATGGTTTTTCGCTTGAAGGTGAACTATCGTTGCCGATTAGTAACTCCCAATGCCCTGGGGTAGTGATCTGTCATCCTCATCCTCAATATGGCGGGAATATGCTAAACAATGTTGTACAAACAGTACGAAATACCCTTATTCAGAAAGACATTGCTGTTCTTACGTTTAACTTTCGTGGCGTTGGCAAAAGTCAAGGCACTTATTCCGGCGGTGAAGGTGAGGATAAAGATGCGATCGCAGCATTAGATTATTTGAAAACTGTTGATCAGATAGCACAGGGGCCGATTGGTTTGTGTGGCTATTCTTTTGGTGCTGGTGTTGCATCTCGAGTTGCTATGCAGTACCAAGGTTTAACGGCGCTCGGGTTGATTTCTGGATCTGTGCAACCTGAATGGGTCAACCTCCCATCAATAGCGAAGTTATTTATCTCGGGAGATCGAGACGAATATGTTTCTAACAAAGATGTTGAATCTCTGGAAAGTAATCTGCCGCATCCCCGTGAAATTATTATGGTGCCTGGGGTGGACCATTTTTGGTCGTCTGGAGAAGATGTACTCAACACGCATATCGGAAACTTTTTCGAACGAGAATTGTCTTCATTGTGAATGACCTATTGATGGTGATTCAAAAACAAGCGACGGTGTACCCCTAATTTATGTCTAGCAACATTCGACCTCAACCTCGATATGCTTGGATAGTCATGGGTGTCCTTTGGGGGATGGATCTTGCCAATGTCTTCGTGTTCCAATCGCTGGGTGTGTTATTACCACTGTGGGAAGAAGAATTGGGCGTAACAACATTTCAAGCAGGTTTGTTAGGTTCTGCTGGGTTTTTGGGGTTTGGTCTCATGGCTTTGCCTGCCAGTATTTGGCTTACAAAATACAATTCCAAATTGATGGTGTTGCTGCTTGCAGGCGGTATGGCCGTAACCGTTTTTTTACAAGGCATTACGTCGGTAGTTAATTTGCTTATATTAGGTCGGTTCTTATTTCTTATGTGTTCGGTAAGCCGCATACAAATGCAAGTCTTATTTATTCAGCAGTGGTTTCAACCTCGGTTATACGCAACGATCAACAGTCTAGATTTTGGAAACCGATCCATTGGGCAAACATTAGCGCTTATGGTCACTCCGCTACTCATCACGTTGTTTGGAAGCTGGCGATTGGTTTATTGGGGCGTTGCTGTCTGGTTGTTTATACTTATTGTCATCTGGGTTTTCGTTGGTAAGGAGAATAAAACATTAAATCCGGCTCCTGATGATGAAATTGAGATTGGTAGCCCTATCAAAGTGTTGCAACGACATAAGGTTCTCTGGCTTGTATCGGGCGCTCAAGTGGGGCTCGCATTTACGTTTGGTGCGTTTGCTACATTTTATCCGATCTATGTGATAGACAAACTAGGATTTTCACTTTCGACGGTTGGTATTTTATTCGGATTCATGCCGATCGGTTCAATTGTGGGTTCGATTTCCGCTGGTCCATTGTCCCAATTGATCAGGAAAAGGAAGCCGTTCATATGGATACCAGGAATATTCCTTCCTATAATCTATTTTGCCCTTGTCTATGCGACATCTGAAATATTTATTGCACTTTTGTTTTTTGCATCTGGATACTTGGCTATGTCGGTGCCGCCAATTGTATCGACAATCCCATTCGATATGAAATTATCTCCTCGCGAAATTACCGTTGCTCTTGGGTTGAATAGGACACTTTTTCCATTTGCGGCAGCGATCGGGCCGTTTTTGGTCGGAATTATTGGAGAAAGCTCTGGGTCGCTTGCATTGGGTCTTGTTGTTACATCACCACTCTCTGTAACTCTTTTGGTTTGCGGTATTTTGATTCCAGAAACGGGTAATCCTGATAGGACAGAATGAAGGTTCTAGTTCTACTCAAGTTATTTTGATGAAACACCTTATCTGTTTTTGCATCCTAAGCTAAAATCAAATGATGAACCGATCTCAAAAATATATGGCCTCTGTGTTCCGGGATCACTGGTCTTTTATCTTAATCGCGGTTGTAACCATTGTTCTTGATCAGATAACAAAAATACTGATTGTAAGTAATATCGCTCTTTATCATTCAATACCCGCAGAAGGCATCATTCGTCTCACACATATTGTGAATACCGGTAGCGCCTTTGGCTTATTCCAAAACCAAACGACGTCTCTCATCATGGCGAGCGTTGTGGGTATTTTTGCGATTGTTTTTTATTACACGACGATATCAAAAACACGATCTTTCCGATGGGCAATGGGACTCCTCTTAGGTGGTGCCATTGGCAACTTGATTGATCGAGTTATTCGTGGAAAAGTAATTGATTTTGTCGATGTCGAGTTATGGCCAGGATTCCATTTCCCGGCGTTTAATGTTGCTGATGCTTCTATTAACATTGGGTTTTTTATGATCCTATTCCTCGTTTTGAAATCGCAAATTGGTAAAAACAGAGATGACCCGTCGCCAGTAGATGATTAGTGATTTGTGATGCCAGCATATTCTGTTCTGATAACCGGGCTTATCAGTATCTCATCTGCCAGTGTGCTTATTCGTCTCGCCGAAGCCCCCATTGTAATAATAGCTGCTTCCCGACTAACTATTGCTGCACTAATTGTTGGACCGCCGAGTTTGGGAATCTATCGAAAAGATTTACCAAAATTATCGTGGCCTTTTTTCATGACGTGTGTCGTTGCGGGGGCTTTCCTCGCCTTCCATTTCTTGTTCTGGATAGCGTCTCTTAATCTAACATCAGTACTTAGTTCGGCGGTTTTTGTCACATCACACCCAATTCTGATTGCTTTTTTGGGTCCAGTTTTTATTAGGCGCGAAACTTTTTCTTGGCGCGTGTGTATTTATGCCTTGTTAGCGGTTCTGGGCGCAGCAATATTGACGATTGGAGATGCAGCGAAACTAGGGCAAGCGTTGTTTGGAGACATGCTCGCATTCCTAGGCGCGGTGATGATGTCAGGTTATCTATTGGTCGGTAGGCGTTTAACGAAACACATACCACTACCGCTTTATTTGACGATCGTGTATTCATCAGCGAGTATTATTTTGATTGGGTTAGTCGTGACTCTTGACGCACCAGTATTTGGTTACACAAATAACACTTACCTGTATTTGCTGTCGATTGCAATCTTCCCGCAAGTCATCGGACATTCTTTGATTAACTGGGCTTTGCGGCGCTGGTCAGCTATCTTTGTTTCGGTGACAATCGTTTCTGAGCCCGTGATAGCGTCAATATTGGCGGCTGTTTTCTTAGGTGAGGTCCCATCGTTGATAGCAGTTTTTGGTGGAATCATCATCCTTACGGCAATATATCTGACTGGAGCGTTCGAGACTCGTAATCAACGTAAACATTTTCTTGAATGAAATGCATAAATCATAAATTTGGTGCCATCATTTCTCTAAATGGATGATGCCATTCGTACCATCGATGGTGATGGTTTGGCCATTATTGATCATATTCGTCCCGTTTTGGGTCTGTATTACGCAAGGGATTTGATACTCTCGCATAAGTATTGGGGCGTGAGAAGCGATTTCACCATAATCTAAAACAAGAGCATCTATGCTGGGTAATAGTGGAATCCACATTGGTCCAGCATTTTTAGTAACAATGATGTCGCTAGAGTCAATCATTGGGATCGAATCTGTTGAATCGATAACCCTGGCACGGCCAGTCGTAATGCCTGCTGATGCCGGTACACCCTTTAGCGAAAACTTCGAGGATGAGATGTTTGTCTCATTCTCTTGTATTTTGGCGGAAGAGGCGTCAAGGCGCTTCGGAGGTGTGATTTCAGCTTGGTTTTCATGTTCCGTTCGATTTGTTTCAATTATCCGTGTCAAATCCGGAACCGTAACACCAGAGATCACTGCCATTACTTGTTCAAGATTCAAGAAAAATATATCGTCTTTAGTCGTTAACGTGTCGTTGTTAACCAGTCGATCGGCTAATTCTGTTAAGCATATTCGGATATATCCATTTGTCATCTGTTCGATGAAAAAATTATGGTTTTCTCGGTTGGTGGCATTGTTTCGGGCAAGGTCTAGGGCAGTAAGAAATTGGTTTCGGTCTGTATCGTTTTTTAGAGTTTCCATAATCTCGTTCTGGAAGGATTCACGTTTTTCTCTTAGAGCACTGGCATTCTCAGCGAATTTTGCGATCTCAGTATCCAGGTAAGGATGCAAAATTGCTAATACCTGAGCAGGTTCTTCTAACCAAGTTGGTGTACGCCACGAAAATGGAGAGCCAAAACCGTGTCCAGTTCGCAACCCAAAATCTGCAATGAAATCGAGTAGATTCTTCAGAAACGCAAACCCATCATCTGTTGTCGTTAATATCGCTAGTGCTTCTTCTGGTGGATGAGAACGGATGGCGCTTCTCACATCACCCGGGGTTTGAATAAATTTTGCGAGGTCAGTAATTCCTGTGAGAAGTTCTTCTGTCAGATTCGATGTTCCTGTTAGAAGGATCTCTGTTTGAAGAGTGTATGGTTGGTCACATAATTCTTGATATGTGTCTATCCAATACGATCTTATTGAAGGAAACTGGAATTGCTCGTGTAACTCCCAATGCCTGTGATAAATTTCTAGCAAATAGGTGAAATGCTGGCTTAGTTCTGAGAGATTGGATTCTTTGAAAATGACCTGCCGCATCGGTTTCAAATTTGATTGTATCTCTGGCAAGTATGTATTCCTCCATGCGCTCTCCTTACCCATCATTTCGGCGCTATTCGCGTTGGGATTTACGTTCAAGCGATCTTTATCTTCTTCGGCGTGTGTATAAAGGTATCCATCTACAAAATTGTATGCATTGGGTGTCGACTGAACGTCTGTTGATACTCCACCGTAATTCATGCTAATTGCAATGAGATCTTGTTCAAGAGGCGTGAACACTTGAGGAGAAAATTGGTTGTCCAATAACCAAAAGTTTTGTTCGTTGACCAAAAAGAAACCTCCTTTCTTTTAGATCCCATATTAGCGCTCCGAGGCCATCTCTTCAAAAAACGGGTGTTTATGGAACCGTTTTTTTAATCACCCTTGTGTATGGCGTTCATTGTATGATTGCTACTGAAATATAAAACATGGACTTTGGTTGTTTGAACAGCAAATAATGATACATTTCCGCCGGGTTTTGGCAACAATTATTGGTATTGCTTTTCTTTTCGTGTTTTTTGCCACGCTTGGCGTCTGGCAGGTGAACGGAATTGTCCGTGATACAAGCTTCTTCCAAAAGCATATTCGCGAAGCCGAATTGTTTGATGATATCTACCCTGTCATAGTGTCGGACGCGCTCGAACGGTATTTTACCGAAGATAATGTAGCTGGTTTTGAACTTCCCTACGTCGTGGACAATGCAAGCGCACTCGCGGAAACAGTTCTAGCACCGGAATGGATTGAAGAACAGGTCGCTCATGTTATAGGTGAAGTTCATCCGTACCTTATTGGTACTAATGATTCATTCAACGTCAAAATTGAAATTTCCGATCGCGTAAGCCAATTAGCGGAGGTGATTCAAGAACCTGAACATCAAAATTTTTTGCATGCGCTATTTATTCAAGAATTCTTGGCTCCATTAGTTGTTGACTCGCTTCAGGAACTTTTGGATATGGAAATCACTTCGGACAAAGTTATCAATGCTATCGAAAGATCCATTCCATCAGACGCACTTTTGGGACAAACAGCGGAAATAACTGAACAGATCGTCAAGAATGCAGCGATTCCTGATGAAGAGGAGTTATTTCGCCTTGAAATCAAAGAGCTTGTATATTCGAGCTTAATTGGGTCCGATGCGCCGCTTAAAGTGATGTTGAAAGACACTGGTGCTTACGAGGCTGCGGTTGATATGTTGATTCCATTGATCGTTGAGGAATTGAACGCATCAAATACGAGCAGTATTGCACACAACTCGTTAGATGGATCTGTAATCAAAATAAAAATAGGGGAGAATCTGTCCATCGAGCTCACCTCTGAAGAGATTCAGAGTTTTCTAGAAGATTCATTGGCTGAAATGTTTCGTGGGCACGCCAGAATCGATCAAATTTTTGATCCGCTGATTCTATATTTCGTTGGAGAGAACGATGCTTTTTCGATCGCGTTAGATTCAAGTGATTTGTCAAATCTTTTTACTGGATTTGTTAACGAAAAATTCCTCACTACCTTTGAAATGAAATATCGCGAACTGCCAGAATGTGATCCGAAAACAGCGATTCTATTTGCGCAAAGACAATCCACTCAAGAACTGCCAAATTGCCGTGTCGTAGGATTGTCGGTTGAACAGATTCAAATCGCTGCGGGTTTGCCCATATTTCCTTCTTTAACTCGCAGCCAGGTTGAGCACGCCTGTAGCTGCTCAATCGATTCTATCCTAAGTGGTTTGGATACAAACCAGATGCTTGAAGTTATTGGTTTCACTAGTGGAATTAGCGACAGTGACTATAAAAATATGTTTCCTGATCAAATAATGTTTGGAAACATGGAAATGATAGCCATGTTTGGCGAAAGCGGGCACGAAATAGTGAATAACGTTAGGACTTTTGTGCAAAATGGGTATGTTGTTCGAAAAACCGATACCTTATTTGGTTCGGACCCGCTACACGAGTTGTTAATTTACAAATATGTATCTGAAGGGATCAAATTCAATGAATCTGACTTCGCTTTATGGATGGAAAGCGATTCAGACGACCAGAGACCGGCGGAAGTGGATAAGGACCCCATGGAGGATCGACTTAAGGACATTCATGTGGCCCTTTCGACTTTGGAGCGTGTCACATACCCATTGATAGCTTTGTCGGTTCTACTCCTCGTTATTGTAAGTATTTTGGGTGGCCGGGGATGGCGTGGAAGATTGCAATGGTTTGGAACCTGGGGATTGGTCGCATCTAGTTTACTGATCACCCTGACCGGACCTATCTATCATTACGGTATTGCTCCGGCCTTAATTAACGGACGCCTGGTTCCTATTAACGCTCTAGATATGGGGCAGGCTGGAGCAGCCAATAGATTACTCATCGATAGAATGCTATCTTTGATGGAATCAATGATTGGCGCAATGGTTCTACCGATATTGGTTGCTTGTCTAATGGTTGCAGTTGGTGCTATTTTGCTCTTGGTTTTCGTGCGCTTTTATCATCGTGGTAAACATAATTATAGTGGTTGAAAAATTTAAAATTGGGTTGAAAACTGCTTAAGATACACATCTAATTAGACGCTTCGAGTATCCTTTCCGCGTATAGATCCGCCGCTGCACTTGTTGGAATTCCTTCGGTCTTTGATAGATCAATTACCTCAGTCATTGTATCGAAAATCTTTGTGGTACGGTTAAAGGCCCATTCACGGTTGTATGATTGCTTAATTTCAAATGAGAGATTGATCACTCCTCCCGCATTTGAGATGTAATCGGGTCCATACAAGATGCTCCGTTGCTGAATCAGTTCACCATCACTTTCTTTCAAAAGTTGATTGTTTGCAGCGCCACAGATTATGGATGTCTTTAATTGAGGAATGGATGTCTCATTTAATCCGCCCCCGAGTGCACATGGCGCGAGAATGTCGCATTCCATACTCATTGCATCGGCAAGTTCAACAGGAGTTAATTGGAACTTTGACTGGGCATACTTGATGGCATCATCTGAGATATCACTGCCAAATAAGATTGCTCCCGCGCGGTGAAGATGTTCGGCGAGATAAGTGCCGACTTTGCCCAGACCCACGATCACAATCCGTCGACCTGACAAATCATCCGTCCCGAACGCTTCATTCGCGCAAGCGCGAATTGCATGGAATATGCCCCATCCTGTCGCAGGCGATGGATCTCCGCTTCCGCCAGAATCTATAGGCAGTCCAACGATATGTTGGGTACCTGCGGCAATTTGGCGCATGTCAGCTTCAGTAGTTCCAACGTCCTCTGTGGTAATATATCGGCCGTTCAAGCGTTCAACTTGTTGACCGAAGTTACGAAAAAACTCTTGGGATTTATCTGTAGACGGATCTCCCCACACAATTGCTTTTCCACCACCTAATGCTAATCCGGCAGCGGCGTTTTTATAGGTCATTGCTCGGCTGAGGCGCAATACGTCGGTGATCGCATCATTTTCTGTTGAATAATTCCACATGCGACACCCCCCAAGAGCTGGACCAAGCGTTGTGTCGTGGATTGCAATTGCACCCTTAAGTCCAACAGCCTGATCTGCGAACAAAACGAGTTGCTCATGTGAAAATTCAGAAATATGCTCGAGA
>CEUS01155344.1_pt1 | contig 13618 bp, 13 predicted proteins | sample 427031 | NCBI WGS metagenome assembly CEUS01 (sample SAMEA2622837, study PRJEB7988) | marine metagenome | biome: marine biome (ENVO:00000447); feature: marine epipelagic mixed layer (ENVO:xxxxxxxxx); material: "saline water (ENVO:00002010), including plankton (ENVO:xxxxxxxx)" | depth 140 m | reverse complement strand
CCCTTTGAAGCCTGATACTGAGGGCTAATATAATCAGCTCCTACCAGCCCCATTTGGGAGGAAATATTCACGATAGAACCTCCTCCGGAATATTTCATTGCTGGGATGGCTGTTTTTATTCCTAGGAAAGTACCTTTGCCATTAATGTCCATGACTCGGTCCCATTCTGGTTCTGATGTTTCCAATAGCATCATTCTTGAAGTAACGCCGGCATTGTTTACTAGAATATCTAGTCTTCCAAAGGCTGATACTGCTAGGCCTACGGCTGATTCCCAATCTGAAGCTTTCAACACATCAAGGGTTGTGAACAAGCATCTTGCTCCTGATGCTGCTATTTTGGATGCTGTCTTCCTACCTTCATCTTCTAGTATGTCTGCGATGACAACATGAGCACCTTCTTCCGCAAACATTTTAGCTTCAGCGGCTCCCATTCCTCTGCTACCTCCGCTGATTAAAGCAACTTTATTTTCTAGTCTTCCCATTTGGTTCCTCGAGAACTGCTGTATATGACCTTCGACATTAACGCCAGGGTACAGTTAATCTTAAAAATATTTTAGGATCAGGATTTTAGGTTATCGGGTCTCGACTTACAAACATGAAGATTTTTGGTCTCAAGTAGTAGTTATCTCATGAGCGAGTGAAAGCATACTTCTGATAAAGGGTTTTTGACTTCCCTGAATTATGGTGATCTTTGCTTTAACTTCCCTTGACACCCTTAATATTTGAATGTGATAATTTTCACCCGATTGACTAGGTTGTTATTAAGCTACTCTTGTCGAAAAATAATGAGGTGGAAACAGGCAATTGGAGATAGATCCGAATTATATAAATTCTGCCATCTGGGCGGATATCAAAATATTCACGCAAAATATCAAATATTTTGTTGTACTTATGATATTTTTTGCGGCAAATATGCTAATTGGGCACAATGCCATACCATCCATGGTTAAATCACAGCATGTGCCAGCTTCGCTGTCTAAGCTAAGGCCGCCCCTTTATGTAATCGCGGTGGTGTCTTTTGTAGCAGCGATGTACTTTGTTGTAACTGCTTTTGCAGGTGGTTTGGCTGCCATAAGAGCGATATACCCTGACTTTTGGATTTAATTTAGGATCTTGCTAATTTGATACCAGGCGATTTTCAACCTAAAAAACCTACCGGGACTCAACTAGCTAAGCTAGGTGTTCTAGGTGCCGTTTTGTTGGGAGTGTTTATAGTAGTAGTGTTACTTCTAACCTTTGTGATTTCATCCTGGTTGGGTCAACCTGTAATATTTGCGCGAGAAGCCCCCGATCAACCTATCGCATTTCCGCATGAGACACATGTTAAAGAACTTGGAATGGACTGTACCTTTTGCCACAGAACCGTGGAGAAGGAAGCGGCAGCTTCAGTTCCTGCAACTGGTCTATGTATGACTTGTCACTCAGCAGTTGGAGACGAGCTGGAAAGTATCTCAAAAATGAGAAGTCTTTATGAGGATGGAAGATCAATTCACTGGGTTAGAGTCCACAGGGTTCCAGATCATGTCCACTTCGTTCACGAAGCCCACATAAGATATTTCTCAGAGAAAGAAGGGATAGAGGCGAAGGAAGTATGTGCTACCTGCCATGGTGATGTTGCTAGCATGGATAAGGTAGAGCAAGTGAGGCCTCTCAAGATGGGTGACTGTGTTAGTTGCCATAAGCAAAATAATGCACCAACGGACTGTGCGACATGTCATTACTAGAGGGTGGTCAATGGCTTTAACTAGAAGACAATTTTTAACCTTAATGGGCGGGTCTGCCGGTGCTGCAGTCTTGTTTCAGGCATGTGGACTGCCGGAAAAGGAACTTTTAATTGATTCTCCGCCAAGCATGCCAGAAGACTTGGTGTCAGGCATTGATAACTGGTATGCGACGACTAGTCAGCAAGCTGGCAGGTCTGAAGGCATTGTTGTCAGAGTTATGGAAGGGAGAGCAAAGAAAGTTGAAGGGAATCCTGACTATCCATTGAATTTGGGTGGTCATAGTGCATTATCAGAGGCGGCCTTGCAGGGCTTGTACCATCCCGATCGGATCAGTTCCCCTTTAGTTAGGACGGGTCCCAGGGGATCAGGGGAATACAGAGAAATAAGTTGGGAGGATGCCATAGGAAGACTGAGCTCTCAGTTGAATGAGCTTGAAACAGCCAATGAAAGTAATAGAGCAGTTTTTGTGACTAATCCGCAAGGTGGACATCTGGGGCTCGTTTTAAATCGATTCGTGGATGCTGTGGGAGCTCGGCATTTAGCCTATGAGGTGTTGGAAAATAACATTTTAAGAAATGCATTGGAGGAAGTATTCGGGTCAGATTCGATACCGGAGTTTGATATTGATAACGCGGACTTTATTTTGTCGTTTGGAGCAGATTTTCTGTCAACTTGGATCTCTCCTACTCGATACGCTCGAGGCTATGGGGAGTTTAGGCAAGGGCATGAGCACAGGGGCAAACTGATTCATGTGGATTCAAGATTTTCACTGACGGCCGCTAATGCTGATCAATGGGTACATGTGAATCCTGGGACGGAAGGTCTACTTGCGATGTCGATAATGCAGGTATTATCTTCTAGCCATCCAGACCCAGTTTTTCAATCTCTGGATAGTGAAGGGATACTTGATTCCTATTCACCATCCAATGTGGCCGGAGAAATTGGCGTTTCTGAGGAAACGATCAAACGAATTGCCGAAGAATTCTCCCATAGTAAACATCCTATAGCTCTTGGAGGAGGATCGGCTGGCGCACACACCAATGGGTCGCAAAATCTGAAAGCTATTTACTCTTTGAATCGAGTTGTTTCCAACGTAGGGGAGAAAGGTGGGATTATCCTAAATCCTAAATCACCTATAGACGATATAGGAGCAGCAGAACCAGCGAATAATTTCTCTGAGTTCCACACATTAGCAGAGGAGATGAAATCTGGAAATGTTAGTGTCCTCATGGTTAGAGATGCAGACATATACTATGGAATGACCGATACGGCTGATATGAAAGCCGCATTGAATAATGTTCCTTTAATTGTGAGTTTTGGAGGTATTAATGACGACATCACCTCAATCGCTGATTTGATATTGCCACAACATCATTTTTTGGAAGATTGGGGGACAGATGTCCCAGTTGCTGGACCAGGTTACCAAATGATTGGGTTTCAGCAGCCAGTGGTTCGGCCTTTCTTTGAGCATAGAGGTAGAAATCTTGGTACAAAAGGATTTGCTGACATACTCATGACAACAGCTCAAGTCATGGGTAAAGATTTAGGATTAGAAGGTCAAACTTTTCAAGAAGTAATTAAAAATGGCGCTAAAAAATTATATGAATTAAATCGAGGCCAGGTGGTTTCAAATACATTCGAAGGTTTTTGGAACGGGGTTCTTCAAAGAGGTGGTTGGTGGGACGTAGAAGCTAAAGAAAGCGCGGTTCCCGACGTGAGGAGTCTTCGTGGGGTGGACTCGCCTGAATTTGGGGGAGGAAGCCAGCAGGAGTTTTATATACAACCGTTTGTGTCAACTCTTGGAGATGGACATTACTCTTCACTACCTTGGCTTCAGGCGATGCCAGACCCTATATCCACTGCAACATGGCAAACATGGGTAGAAATCAACCATAAGGTTGCGGAAGAGAAGGGATTATCAGAGGGAGATGTGCTGGAAATACGCCCCGCAAATGGCAGGGTTATTAAAGCTTTAGCTATGCCAAATCCTGCCGTTCCCCCAGATATATTAGGAATACCAATTGGTCAGGGACATCGAGACGGGGGCAGGTATTCTGCTGGTAGAGGGGCCAACATAATGTCAGTGCTGGACTTGAAAATGGATTCTGAATTGAATTCCTTGGCTTGGGCAGCAACTAAAGCCAATATCACTATTTCTGGAGAATGGATGAGAGTTCCCAAGTTTGAAAATACTGTTCCGGAATTCCCAAGAGATGAACACCATAGCATTATTGAAATTACGTCAGGCGAGCATCATTAGTACGAGTACGCCGAGAGCGAAAGGTAACTGATAGGAGTAAATAAATGGCAGATTCTAATAAATGGGGAATGGTTGTTGACATCGATAGGTGCACGGGGTGCCAAGGATGTGTGGTTGCATGTCAAGCCGAAAATAATATACCCATAAACTTAGAAGAACATTTCAATCAGCGTAGAGCTATTCAATGGATAAGGATTGAAAGGTACTGGGAGGGCGAGTATCCGAATGTGAAGGCCCGTTTTATTCCCATTATGTGCCAACATTGTGGAAATGCTCCATGTGAGCCTGTCTGTCCAGTATATGCCACATACCATAATGATGAGGGTATGAACGTACAGGTCTACAATCGATGTATTGGAACAAGATTTTGTGCGAATGGATGCCCTTATCACATCCGGTTTTTCAACTTTTGGGAACCGGAGTGGCCCGAGAGTTTAAAGAATCAGCTGAATCCGGATGTGACAGTTCGAAGCCGGGGAATAATGGAAAAATGTAGTTTTTGTGTTCAGAGAATACAAAGATCTACGCGAGAAGCTGAGCGAGATGGTGTAGATCTGGAGGATGGGGATCGTGGCTTGAACCCGGCTTGTGTGAACGCGTGTGCCACTAACTCCATTATTTTTGGTAATTTCAATGACCCTAACAGCGAAGTTTCCATAATTAAAGAAAAAGAAATGAAAGAAGGTGGTCGCGGATACGGATTACTTGAGAATTTAGGTACGGATCCAAATGTTATTTATCTGAAGAAGGTAGATGAATCTGTAGAGGTTGGCCATGGTCACTGATCCTGGAAATAGGGTGATAGAGCCCTACGTAGAAACAGATAATTCTGCAGAGACCAGGAAGGCTGTTTCAGATGGAATTTTAAATATACACACCGTTACATCTAATCGGTTTTGGCAATTCGCGGCCTTGTTTGGGATTATGTTTGTCCTTGGACTCATAGGTTTCGTGATGAGATTAAGTTCAGGGTTTGATGATAAAGGGGCATGGGGATACTATGTGGCGTTGTTTGCATTCCTAATGACAACTTCCTCAGCTGCACCTATGGTTGCCATAGCACCAAGAATAGCCAATTCACATTGGAGACGACCGATATCTAGAGCAGCCGAAATTTGGACTCTTGCGGGTTGCTTGAATTTGCTTATTTATATCCCTCTGATATGGCTGCTACCATCTCTTGAAAACGGTAGGAGAAGTTTATGGTTCTACCCAGATAATAATGCCCAAAACATGGAAAGCTGTTGGGTTTTTTGTTGGGGAGGGGGTGTTCCGGCTTACTCTCCACACATTTGGGCTACTTTAGCCATATTAGGATTAATTGTATTGGGGTTTGCATTGTTATGGCTATCTATACTTCCAGATCTGGCGGTTTTGAGAGATCATGGAGCTGGATGGCAAAAAAAATGGGGTAGGAAACTAGCATTAGGCTGGAGAGGCACATCGGCGCAGTGGAATTGGCAATATCATCGTATGGGAGTTGTAGGTGCTTTCTACTTCATGATGCTGGTATTCGTGCACTTTTTTATAAGTGTTGAATTTTTGATGGTTCACGTTCCAGGATGGATAGATTCTCTTTACCCTATCACCCATGCACATAATGCATTGCAAGGTGGAGTTGCCACGGTGATGCTTACCATGTTTTTTCTTCGAAAATTTGGTGGATATAAAGACTATATAGGCTTGGACCAGTTTTGGGGGCTTGGCAAATTATTGCTAGCTTTATCATTACTTTGGTTCTGGTTCTGGTTCTCTAGTTTTATGGTCCTTTGGTACGGGAAAAAACCTTCGGAACAGGCAGTTTTGGAATTGCTGGTTAAAGGACCTTATTTATATTTGTTTATCACGATATTCCTTTTGGTTTTTATTCTGCCGTGGTTCACGATGATTTGGAATCCGGTACGTAGGAGTGTTTGGGGTCCCCCTATTTTGGCGGTTTCCATATTGGTGGGAACGCTTTTGGATCGGATAAGACTATATGTTGGAGCTTGGGACGTTGCAGAAAAAAGCGAAATGATGCATAGCATGATGCATATGGAGATGGAGGAGGTTCCCGGAAGTATCCCTAGCCTTGGAATAGCTGATGGATTTGTTATCGTGGGGTTTATATCAGGGTCTGTACTGATTTTCATGCTTGCAACTAGGTTGATACCAGCTATTAATATTTGGGAACGAAAAGAGATGCTTTTATATAAAGCCGAAGTTCAATTTCATAGAACCAAAGTTATGGTAATGGGTAAACCAAGATAGTTATTGTAATGTGTGAGTTTATTCATAAAAGTTAGAGTACATGGAAAAAATATAAATGCAGGAACATACACAACTTAGCCATAAACAGATCAATGATGATCTGTTAGTAGATATTTTGACCGTACCAAAATGGTGGTTGCCTGCTGTCGCTTTTCTCAGTCTGATAGTACTGACTGGGCTTGGTGCCTTTTTCTTCATGATGTATCACGGACTTGGGGTTACTGGCCTGAATAGGCCTGTTATGTGGGGATTTTTCATCGCCAACTTTGTTTTCTGGATAGGAATCAGCCATGCAGGGATTATGATATCGGCGATTTTAAGATTGACCCAGGCGGAATGGCGACGTCCAATTACTAGAGCTGCAGAGGTCATGACAGTATTTTCCCTAATTGCAGCTCTGCATACGCCTCTAATGCACGTAGGCAGGCCTTGGCGTGTTTTATACTGGATTTTCCCATATGATTTTAGTCGAGGAATCTGGCCCAACATACGATCACCTTTTGTTTGGGACCCGAGTGCTGTGGGGACATATTTGATAGCGAGTTCTCTATTTGTATTCGTCTGCTTAATACCAGACCTTGCGATACTAAGGGATCGTGTTAAGAATCCTATAGGAAAGAAAATATATGCCCAGCTGGCATTAGGGTTCAGGGGAACGCCGAGGCAATGGAGGCTTCAGATAATCGCTGGGATTCTACTCTCGGCATTGGTATTACCTGTGTTTGTATCCGTGCACTCGATAGTTTCTTGGGACTTCGCGGTTCTTATCGGTGTTGAAGGTTGGCGCTCCACTATATTCGCTCCGTATTTCATAATCGGTGCCATCCACTCTGGCGTATCAGCAGTTGCTATGCTTATGGCTTTATCTGTTTGGCTTTATGGGCTTGATAAATATATTAAACCGGATCATTTTGATGCTATTGCACGATTACTGATTGTCGTTGCTACTACATGGTTTTTCTTCTTTTTCTTGGAGTGGGTGTACGCTTTATATACTTTAGAAAGTCCCGAGATAGCTCTTAGGGAACTGCAGGCATTTGAGTGGCCATATGGGCCCCTCTTTGCCATTTTTGTTATTACATCTTTTGTTATACCAGTTCCAATGTGGCTATTTAAGAGGGTACGAAGAAGTGCTGCTTTGATGTTTTGGACCACAATTCTAGTGAATATAGGTATGTGGTTGGAGAGGTTCTTAATTGTTATCCCTGGGCTTCTCAGGAGGACTCATATGACTTTTGATTGGGGTACTTATCACCCGTCAATTATTGAAATATTGATTGTGGTTGAAACTTTCGCTTTCGTTTGTTTAGGGATGTTGCTGTTTGCAAAAGTTCTACCTTTGATTCCATTGTTTGATATCAAAGAAGGTATGGTTAATCGTCGTCTGATTAAGGTGGGCAGGCGTGTGATTCCAGCTACCATTCGTGAAGGTCTACCCCACCATTATTATCAAGAGAAACATTAAAGGCAGTTAGAGAGAGTATTTGTTATGGCAAAAAGAAGTGTATTAGGTCTATATACTGAGGAAGATTCCGCTGCTGACGCACTAGACAATCTAAGAGAGGCGGGGTTTGAAGAGGATGAGTGCGAGATACTTACCGGGGTTCCATATCCTGAAGGCACTTTCGGTGAAGCAGAGCCGGAACATCACCTTTACAGGTGGCCTCTAATAGGGGCTGCATGTGGGTTTACTATCGCGCTACTAATTACCGCTGGCACAGAATTGGCTTATCCATTGGTTACTGGAGGTAAGCCTATTTTATCGATCCCGGCTATGGCTATCATTATGTATGAAGGTTCCATGTTAGGAGCCATAATATTCACCATTATCGGAATAATTTTTGAATCTCGTCTTCCACGAATATTTATGGGGGCATATAGTGAAAAAATCACTGAAGGTCATATTGGAGTTACGGTGACGACTGACGAGACTCGTACTGATGCGGCTGAAACAGCTTTGGTCAAAGCTGGAATTGATGGGGAAATAATCAGAGGTTGGGAATAATCCGAGAGTATTCGCATATGTATTTTAATAGTTTGAACATCAGGTCCCTTAAATTAATAGCAATGGCAACTGCTATTTTATTGACCTTTCTTGTAGCTTCTGGTTGTTATAACAGTAAAACTGGAGAGGTTAAGGTAGGGGGTTCAATAAGTTTTGAGCTACCAGTATTTCCTAAAACAGGTTCGCATGCAGTACAAGTATTTTCTGAGATGCATTATTCTCCGGCTTATCGATCTCAAGAAGTGCCCAGAATTTTGCCTCCAGAGGGATCGGTTCCTATTACGGGTGCTGAGGTGAAAGTTTTAGATATTGATAAACTTAAGACATTGGATGGCCAGATTCACTCGGGCTCTTATGATGGGTCGGAATCTGCCAGAGTATACGCAGTGAATTGTCAGGTGTGTCATGGTAGCACCCTGCTGGGAGACGGTCCGATCACTACATTGAGCAGTGCCCGGGGAGATGGAAGCAAAGTATATGATGGAGCTGTTCCGGTAAATTTACTGGCAGAAAGGGTTACTTCTTTGAGCGATGGAGAAATTTTTGGATACATCACCTGGGGTGGTAGGCCAGGGTTGGCAGCGGCAGCAAGAGGAAAAGAATCTACAGCTATTATGCCTCAATTCGGCTATTTACTAACTGAAGAGCAGAGGTGGCATTTGGTTCAATACATAAGAGAGCAGAGTAGATAAATTATTGTATCAATTTTAAGCAAGTAGCCGATTTATCGCGGTAGTCGATTTCCTGCAGTGGCTTCACCAACCACTGTAGCTATGGCAAAATCATTTGAATGGGAAAGAGAAATAGAGATATCTGAAAGGTCCATTTTAGAAGCTCTTGTTTGAGCTCTGCCGTGAAGCTCTATATATGGGGGACCCCCTCGTTCTCTTTTTATTTCTATATCTTTCCATCCAACACCTCGGACGCCAGTGCCTAGAGCTTTCATAACGGCTTCTTTTGCGGCAAACCTTGATGCTAACTGAGGTGCTCTCCCTTTGCAGTATTCTTGTTCACCTTCAGTATAAATTCGGTTCAAAAACCGTGAACCATATTTGTGGAACACACTCTCTATTCGCGCTATTTCAATTATGTCTGTTCCTGTGATAAGCATGGCTAACATTTCCTGAACGATATTGAAAGTTCTTTTATTTTGTATGGGTATAATAGTGTATACATTAATTTCGTGACCAATTAAGCCAAAATATATGACATATAAACTTATCGACGGAAAAGCTATCTCTAATTCTATAAAAATTGAAATCAAAGAATCAGTTAGTGATTTAATTAGAGAACATTCAATAAAGCCTGGCTTAACTGTGATACTTGTTGGAAGTGACCCGGCTTCTCAAGTATATGTACGAAATAAACGGCGTTCGGCTATAGAGACGGGTATGTGTAGCACTGTAGTCAATTTGCCTGGTTCTACAAGCAAGGAAGAGTTATTGTCGAGGATTGTAACTTTGAATCACGATGATAACTGTCATGGAATACTTGTTCAATTACCGTTGCCTGATCATTTGGATGAGAATGAGATTCTTGCATCGATAGATCCAGAAAAGGATGTTGATGGTCTTCACCCTAAAAATATTGGACTTTTGTCTATGGGCTCCCCCAGATTCGTACCGGCTACTCCTTTCGGAATAAAGGAGATGCTTATGAGATCTAATAATGACCCGAAGGGCAAGCATGTTGTTATTCTTGGCAGAAGTAATATAGTTGGGAAACCATTGTCCAATTTGCTTTCTTTGAAGACTCAAGGAGGTGATGCGACAGTAACACTTTGTCATAGTAGGACCAATAACTTGGAAGCCATAACTCAATCAGCTGATGTGTTGGTCGCCGCTATTGGAATACCGGAATTCGTTACCCATGAAATGGTTTCTGATGGTGTTGTGGCTATAGATGTGGGCGTAAATCGTGTTGAAGATAAAACCCGTGAACGAGGGTATCGGTTGACTGGTGATATCGCTTTTGAAGAAGTATCCCAAAAAGCGTCAGCCATAACACCTGTTCCAGGAGGAGTTGGGCCGATGACTATAGCTATGTTATTGCAAAACACCTTGAATGCCTCCTATAGGAAAATATAAAAACTATTTCGTTTCCCAACATAGTAAAATGCTAGGTTATAATTTATTGGCTTGATAAGTTAGACATAATAGGTACTGAGAAATTTTCATTTTAAGAATGGAAATTTTCGGAAATATATATATTTCATGACGACACACAAAAGAGATTACTACGAAGTTCTTGGGGTTCCACGAAATTCAAGTGACGATGAATTAAAGAAAGCGTTCAGAAAATTAGCTTTTAAATACCATCCTGATAGAAATAAAGAAGCTGGAGCAGAAGATAAATTTAAGGAGATTAACGAAGCCTACCAAGTTTTATCTGACAAAGAAAAAAGGGCACAGTATGATAGGTTTGGACATGCAGGTGTGGGATCCTCCTCTCGGGGAAATGGTGGCTTTTCAGGGTTTGGTGATGTGTCAGGGTTTGGCGATATTTTTGACTCCTTTTTTGGGGGTTCAGGGTTTGGAAGATCTTCGAACTCAAGAAGTTCAGCAAGAAGAGGTTCAGATCTGCAGTACACCATGCCTGTTGAGTTTGAGGAAGCTATATTTGGAGCTGAAAAAGAATTTCAAGTCAATCGGACAGAATCTTGCAGCAGGTGTAGAGGGTCCAAAAGTGAGCCAGGTAGCTCTATAGCTACTTGTGGCATTTGCCAAGGTTCAGGACAGGTCAGAAAAGCCCAACAAAGTGTGTTTGGTCAATTTGTTCAAGTTGGTGATTGTAGTAACTGTAAAGGTTCAGGGAAGCTTATTTCGAATCCTTGTTCGTCCTGCAATGGTCAAGGTAGAGAAAGGAAAAACAGAAAACTTGCAATTACTATTCCAGCAGGTATAGAAGAGGATACCCAGGTTAGATTAACGGGAGAGGGTGAGCACGGAATTAATGGAGGTCCTCCGGGGGATTTATACGTTGCTTTCAAGATAAATGAGCACGATTATTTTGTGAGGGATGGAATAAATATTAAATACAGGTTAGCAATCAATATAGCTCAAGCCTCTTTGGGCACAAAACTTGAAGTGCCTACTTTAGATGGAGCTCACGAAATTGAAATTCCTCCAGGAACACAAACTGGCAGAATTTTTAGAGTACGGGGGAGGGGAGTAGCTCAGCTTAGAGGCGATAGAAGAGGCGATTTATTGGTATTAATCGATGTGAGAATACCCAAAAAAATGGATGCGAGACAAGAAGAACTAATGACTGAGCTTGGTAAGTCGTTGCCAGATGTTTTTGATGATGAGGAAGATAAAGGTATATTCGATAAGTTCAAAAGTGCATTTACGAATTGAAATGGCTTGAGATTAGCGTTGAAACCCCTCCCGAATATGTGGAGCCAATGACGCACATTTTCTACAGGTATGGTGAAGGAGGAGTGGCGATAGAGAGTCCTGCGGAATTCAACCCTGACGAAGGGGAATCCCCTCCTGTCCCAGAAATGGTTAGGGTTATCACTTTCGTTCCTTTGGATGAATCAGCTAGGGAACGGAGATCAAACATAGATGTTGCTGTGAAGTTGGTGGCACATTTCGCTCAAATATCTGAGATAAAAGAACGAGAAGTCGAAGAGGAAGATTGGGAATCTAATTGGAAAGAGTATTTTCACCCTATTAGAGTGGGATCTAACTTGGTTATTTGTCCCACTTGGAGATCTCATAAGGTTTCGAGGGACGATGTGATTATAAGATTGGACCCAGGAATGGCATTTGGTACAGGTCATCACCCTACTACCAGGATGTGTATGGAAATATTAGAAACCTTGATAAGTGGTGGCGAGAAGATTATCGATGTTGGATGTGGTTCCGGAATTCTGGCTATATCAGCTATAAAGTTGGGGGCTCAGGAGGTTCTAGGTGTTGAGATTGAGGAACGTTCAGTTGGTATCGCCTTGGAAAATTGCGAACTTAATGATATCTCATCGAAGGTAACTGTATTGAACGGATCTTTTCCCGAAATTGAAGTGGCGGAGTCAACATATGACATAGCTGTTGCAAACATTGCTGCTAAAATCATTATGGATTTATCAGGACATATCGTTGGATCCTTGGTGGATGGTGGTAGATTAGTGTTATCGGGTATTTTGAAAAGTTCTTTGGATGATGTTGAAGAATGCTATTTAACACACGGTGTAGGGTTTGATGAAGTTTTTGTTGATGGTGATTGGACTGCTGTGTTGGCCACTAAAAAAATACCTACAGAAGTATAGGTTATGTGACATATTGAGGCTTTATGCACAGGTTTTATTTAGATTCATCGGCAGTAAAAAATAATGCTGTATATTTTCCTAGCGACACCTCATTGCAAATTAAAAGGGTATTGCGTTTAAGGAAAGGGGATGAGGTTGTCGTATTCAGCGAAGATGGGGTCGATTACAGGGTTTTATTGGAAGTAGTGGATACTAAAGCTAGTATAGGTTCTGTTATTTCAACTATTAATAGTCTTGAGGAACCAGAGATTTTCATAACTCTTTATCAAGCTCTGCTAAGACCTGAACGTTATGAATATGCATTGCAAAAGGGGGTTGAGGTTGGGATTTCAAAATTTGTCCCTTTCACATGTGAACGAACGGAATTTTCTGACCCAGGTGATTCTAAAATAATTCGCTGGAAACGAATAATTAAAGAAGCCTCTGAACAGAGTGGCAGATCATTTATTCCACAACTTTCCCGAACAGTTGATTTTTCTGACTTGATTATGAATCTTGGCCCAGTTGCTTTGATTCCTTGGGAGGATGAAAAAAAGGAAAGTATTAGAGATATTTTGTCTAACTTACATGAGAATCAGTCAATGAAAGGATCGAGTGTTGATATAGTCATTGGCCCAGCAGGAGGATTTACATCACAAGAAGTGTTAAATGCGGTGGAGCATGGTGCCATTTCAGTTTCTTTAGGTGGAAGAATTTTAAGAGCTGAAACCGCTGGTATTGTTGCGGCAGTCGCCGTTTTATACGAATTTGATCATATGTGAGTTGAGAAAAAATTCCCATTACGAAATCTTTCGCTTCATATAAGAAATACTCCGCATAAACGTACAATGTGCAATTATTTAACCTAATTTTCCGAAGTTAATGTTCTCCCCATGAGGGAAGCGACTGCATTTTCGACCGACATCTTATCGAATAGGATGCTATGCACAGCATTTGCAATGGGCAAACTTACATTGAGTTTATTAGAAACGGCGATCACGGCCTTAGTTGTCTCAATTCCTTCTGCAACGTTATTCATTCTGTATTTGATTTTTTCCAAAGGTATATTTTTTGCGAGCATTTGACCTACCTGATTATTTCGGCTCAGTCCTGAAGAGCAAGTAGCGATA
>CEUS01282851.1_pt1 | contig 13622 bp, 7 predicted proteins | sample 427031 | NCBI WGS metagenome assembly CEUS01 (sample SAMEA2622837, study PRJEB7988) | marine metagenome | biome: marine biome (ENVO:00000447); feature: marine epipelagic mixed layer (ENVO:xxxxxxxxx); material: "saline water (ENVO:00002010), including plankton (ENVO:xxxxxxxx)" | depth 140 m | reverse complement strand
ATAGGTGAGCGAAATGAGTCAACCTTAAGACCCCCAGCTATTCAATCTACCGTGCTATCCGATGGGAGCACATTGGGGACGCTATTTGTCCTGACCGGTGATGAATCAGAAGGAAACTTTGAGAATCTATACCTGTCAGCATATGCAACGAATGGAGTTGCATCAGGGACTGCTATTGAAGTAAAGGGTGATGAAACTGATCTTTGGGTAGATGGATGTGTATTTGATGGATTTCATACATTTGCAATTGCCTACAATGGACAGTGGGACAACTTCTATATCAGCCAAAATATTTTCAGGAATTTGGTACACCCGAACCAGTGGTACATTGGTGAAGTTCTTAGAAACACCTGGCCCGGTGAAGCATACACGGGTGAAGTATACATGTGGGAAAACTTGATGCTTGGTGTAAATGGATATGCCGCCGCGCCTGTGAGCAAATGGTATATGGAAGAATTCGTATTCATGGATAATGCGGTTCTGTTTACATTTAAGAATCCATTCTTCATTTTCAATATGACCCAAGGGGAGATAAGTAATAATATCTTTTATGGGAATTATGCAGGTGGTGTGGATAGGACAGAAGATCCATGGTGGGACAACCTCTGGTATCCGGATTCATCCTATGGTGTGATTGCTCTGCAGCCCTTGAGTCCTGCAAATGCAATTATGTTTGACGCAGAAGGTGACACTGCCACAGCCGAAGGGTTGGCAGCCATTGAAGCCCAGAGAGATATTGAGATACATGATAACGTGTACTACTGGCCGTCTCAGCTTACAGATATGTGGGATGCCTATAACGACACAGCCACAAACTGGATCAGAACACCAGTATTTATGAACGATAGAACAGTGGCGATGTTTAACGATGATGCTGCTTATCCAAACTTAGATGATCTTGACAATCATGAAGAAGACCCGGAAATGCCAGCTGAAATGTTGGATGCCATTTTAAACGGTACTAGTGAGACAGGTGATATTGGTCTCTTGGACTATTTCATGCAGATCAGGACCGGCACAGCTGCAACTGATTACTGGGGATATGGGCACTCCGTTGTCACTGGAGATGACTGGATTCCAACCTGGCCGCTACCTGAGATGGTTGCTTTAGAATGGGGTGATTATACAGCAGTTGATAACGAGCAGACACTGCCAGAGCGTTTTACACTCGAGCAGAACTTTCCCAATCCTTTTAATCCAACAACGGAGATAACCTTTACTCTGAACCAAGAGTCAAATATTACATTGACAATCTACAATATGCTTGGTCAGGAAGTAAAAGAACTCACCAGTGGTTTCACGCCAGTTGGTAAGCACACCGTAGAATGGAATGGAAAAGATAATTTGGGTAAAAGTGTTTCTACTGGCGTATATCTTTACAGCCTGAACAATGGTACCCAAGTTCTCACAAAGAAAATGGTATTGATGAAATAATTATTTATTACCAATTTTCTTAACACCTTAAAAAGGGGCAGAATATTATCTGCCCCTTTTTTTATATTGTTACTTTTCGATATGATGTTTTCCCAATTTTACAATTCTTGTTGCTTAAAAAATTCAATTATTAAATATATTGCTTTGGTTGTAATCATTCATGGATGCGCAAAACACTCTCCCAAAGAATCTAAAACTAATCATTATGGAGAAATGGTGATTATACCAGGCGGAACATTTTCCATGGGGGGTAGTGATCCACAGGCTGGCCCAGATGAATTTCCATCTCACCAGGTACAGATCGATAGTTTTTACATGGATATCCATGAAGTTACCAACCGACAATTCGCTGAATTCGTAGCAAAAACAAACTATGTAACTGTCGCTGAAAAAAATATTAACTGGGAGAAGATGAAAGTTAATCTTCCGCCGGGCACACCTAAACCTGCTGAGAATATTTTACAGCCTGGGTCCCTAGTGTTCAAGGCTACGGATGGTCCGGTCTCACTTTCTGATGAAACGCAGTGGTGGACTTGGACCGTTGGTGCAAATTGGAAACATCCCGCTGGTCCCGGGAGCAATATTGATGATCAAATGGATTCCCCAGTGGTCCATGTAGCCTGGGATGATGCAGCTGCCTATGCCCAGTGGGCTGGGAAGCGGCTGCCAACAGAAGCAGAGTGGGAGTGGGCAGCGAGCGGATCGTTGGAAAATCCAATCTATCCATGGGGTAATATTTCTGTTTCTCAATCTACTGGTAAGGCCAATTTCTGGCAGGGCATGTTTCCTTATGAGAATACTGCCAAAGATGGGTATTATGGTACCGCACCGGTAAAATCTTATATGCCTAATGGCTATGGATTATATGATATGGCAGGAAATGTTTGGGAATGGTGCAGTGATTTATATCATTTTCAATCATACGGTATCACAGCTGAGCAAGGAGTTTCTGTTAATCCAAAAGGTCCATCCAATTCATTCGATCCGAATGAACCGCATATGCCAAAACGAGTCATGCGGGGCGGATCTTATTTATGCAATGATAGCTATTGCAGCGGCTACCGTGTTTCCAAGCGGATGAGCTCCAGCCAGGATACAGGACTCAGTCACACCGGGTTTCGCTGTGTAAAATCCATAAAATAAAATGAAGAGAATAATCATACTTTTTTTATTACTAACTTTGAACAATCATGTTTTTGGAGTGGAAAATGAAATGAAAAATTCAAATGATAAACGTATGGATTGGTGGCGGGAAGCACGTTTTGGCATGTTCATTCATTGGGGACTTTATGCCATTCCTGCTGGACAATGGGAAACTGGTACCAATCATGCCGAATGGATTCGTACAACCGCAGAGATTCCATTAGAACAGTATGATAAATTTGTTGAAGAATTTAACCCCGTGAAATTCAACGCAGATGACTGGGTTCGTATGGCCAAGGATGCTGGAATGAAATACATTGTGATTACCAGCAAGCATCATGACGGTTTTAGCCTGTTTAATTCTAAGTATACAGAATATGATATAATGGCGACACCTTTTCAAAGGGACATCATGGAAGAACTTGCAAATGCCTGTCGGAAATACGGATTGAAAATTTGTTGGTATCATTCCATCATGGATTGGCACCATCCGGATTATTTGCCTCGCCGCAACTGGGAGAAGAATAGAGGAACAGAAAATGCTGATTTTGAGCACTACATTGCTTATATGAAAAATCAGCTTAAAGAACTACTGCAAAACTATGGAGATATCGGAGTTCTCTGGTTTGATGGAGAGTGGGAAGAAACATGGACACACGAGTACGGAAAAGATCTTTATCAGTATGTCCGAAGTCTGCAGCCAAATATTATTATCAACAACAGGGTTGATATAGGAAGATCAGGGATGCAGGGATTAACTCGAGATGGAGGCTATGTAGGTGATTTTGGTACCCCAGAACAGGAGATTCCTCCCACGGGACTCCCAGATGTAGATTGGGAAACATGCATGACTATGAATGACCACTGGGGCTATAATAAAAACAACCATAACTGGAAATCAGCAACAGATCTTATTCAAAAACTAGCGGATATCGTTTCAAAGGGAGGCAACTTTTTGCTGAATGTTGGACCAACGGCTGAAGGGATTTTTCCCCAGCCTAGTATTGATCGACTAGCGGCTATTGGTCAATGGATGCAACTGAATGGGGAAGCAATACATGGAACAGGTGCCAGCCCATTTAAAGATCTTTACTGGGGTCGATGTACACAAAAACAAATAGATGCGGGGACAAGGCTGTATCTTCATGTATTTACATGGCCAGAAGATGGTAGGTTGATTGTGCCGGGGATATACAGCAATCCAGATCGGACATACCTATTATCTCATAAAATAAATGAATTGGATATTGCCCGTGAAGAAGATAAGATTGTGATTCAGGTCCCTAATATTGCACCAGATTCAATGAACAGCATTGTGGTATTAGATTTTAAGGGTAGGCCCGATATAAATAACCCGCCAAAGATTACTGCCCAACATGATATTTTTATTCATAATACCAATATATCAATTACATCAGAGCGGGAAAACATTACCATTCATTATACATTGGATGGTAGTGAGCCTACTATAAACTCTATCCTTGTCACTGGAGAAGTTCGTTTGACCAATGCAGCTCGCGTGTCTGCACGTGCGTTTCGGGATGGGAAACCGGTTAGCAGGACTATATATGTTGATTATAAAAAAGTTAATCCTCGTCCTGCTTTAATGAAAATAAAAAAAATGCCAGGAGTAAGATATAATTATTTTGAAGGATCTTGGGATAGCTTACCAGATTTTCAGTCTATTGATATCAAGTCAAAGGGCATTATTTCTAATTTTGATATTTCCATAAGAAAACAAAATGATTTTTTTGCTTTTATGTTTGAAGGTTTAATCTATATAGAGGAAGAAGGAATATATTCATTTTATACAGATTCGGATGATGGAAGCCGCTTCTATATTGGAGACCAAGTGGTGGTTGAAAATGATGGGCTCCATTCAATGTCTGAAGCATCAGGTTCTGTTGCTTTATCCAGTGGTTACCATCCATTTCTTGTAACCTATTTTGAAAAAGGTGGTGGGAACCAGTTAATTGTTTCTTATGAAGGTCCAAACATTACAAAACAAGCTATCCCGGAAGCAGTTTTATTTTATCAAAAGTGAGGTAGCATGAAAATAATGTTATCATCTTGGTTTTCACTTCTGCTGTTATTTCAGCTATCCGTAGTTTTGACTTCTTGCAACTCATCGTATGAGGATCCACCAAATATTATAATTATTTTTACGGATGACCAAGGTTATGCTGATGTTGGGAAATATGGAGCAAAAGGTTTTCAAACACCCAATCTGGATCTTATGGCTGAAGAAGGTATTCGTTTTACAGATTTTCATGTATCACAGGCTGTTTGTAGTGCGTCACGAGCATCTTTGCTCACCGGTTGTTACTCAGAACGCGTCAGCATTCAAGGTGCTTTGCATTCACGTAGTCGTATCGGATTAAATCCTGATGAAGAAACCATCGCCGATGTATTAAAGAAGAAAGGATATGCTACGGGTATATTTGGTAAATGGCATTTGGGGCACCATGAAAAATTTCTGCCGTTGCAGCAAGGTTTTGATGAATTCTTTGGGCTTCCTTATTCCAACGATATGTGGCCTGTCGGGTTTGATGGTAAACCGCTCGATGGCAATGGTACACGTAAAAGTTATTACCCACAGCTTGCGTTAATAGAGGGCAATGAAAAAATCGAGGAAGTTCGTACATTAGAAGATCAATCAAGATTGACTACGCGCTATACTGAACGAGCAGTGAGCTTTATTAATAAGAATAAAGACAAACCTTTTTTTCTCTATCTTCCCCATTCGATGCCCCATGTTCCACTCGCCGTTTCTGATAAATTTAAAGGTGAAAGTGAGCAAGGGCTTTATGGTGATGTGATTATGGAAATTGATTGGTCAGTTGGACAAATCTTAAAAGCTTTAAAGCATAATAAATTAGATGAAAATACATTGGTGATTTTTGCGAGTGACAATGGTCCATGGTTGAATTTTGGGAACCATGCAGGATCGGCCTTTCCCCTTCGGGAAGGAAAAGGAACCATGTGGGAAGGTGGAGCCCGTGTACCCTGTATCATGAGATGGATCGGGAAAATTCATCCTGGAACAGTAACGGATAAACTTGCAGCAACAATAGATATTCTACCTACAGTTGCTAAGATTACATCAGCCCCCATGCCAAAGAATAAGATTGATGGGATAGACATTCAATCTATTTTATATGGATCTGATGAAACAACCCCAAGAAATGAATTCTATTATTATTATGGTGCGGAGCTTATTGCTGTACGGTCTGGCCAGTGGAAACTATGTTTCCCGCACACCTATCGTTCATATAAGGGCATGGAACCAGGACAAGATGGTTTTCCTGGGAAATATGGCAGAGACACTACCGAACTTGCTCTTTATGATCTACAAAATGATATAAGTGAAACAACAAATGTTATCAATCATCATCCTGAAATAATTAATATATTAAAGGCTCTGGGGGAAAAAGCCCGGTCGGAACTTGGTGATCGATTAACTGAAAGCCAGGGAAGTGAGGTGCGCCCACCAGGTCGACTGACTCCAGCGAGAACCCTTCAGGTTGCCCATAAAGCGATAGGGAAAAAAGTTTCCCTTGCAACAACATTTCATCGCAAATATACCGGGGGTGGGACTCATGCCCTCACCAACGGAATAAAAGGTTCCGAAGATTATACTGATGGCAACTGGCAGGGATTTGAAGGCAATGATTTTGAAGCCACAGTCGATTTGGGTAGTCCAATAAAACTGAAAGAAATAAAGGCATCATTTTTACAAGATCAAGTGGCCTGGATATTTTATCCTGTCTCTATTGATATTTTAACATCAAATTCCGGAGATGAGTATAACATAATTAAAAAATTCAATAATCAAACTAAGCAAAGTTTGGAACAAGAAATCAAAGTATTTGCCACAACGCTACCTGATGAAAAAATTAGGTTTATTAAGATTAAAGCTAAAAGTCAAGGTGAATGTCCTTCCTGGCATCCTGGAGATGGTGGCCCGGCTTGGATATTTATAGATGAAATCGTAGTTCAATAATATTTCTTATAGATTATAACTGAAGTAAGGCAATGTATAACTAATATTTCATGCTGATTCGTTTAAGAGAATTAAATTATTTTTCCTTTTGGTTGCTATTTTCAATGGGCTTGTTTTCATGTATGAAAACAGAACAAAGACCTAATATTATATATATACTCGCAGATGACCTAGGATATGGAGAATTGGGGGTTTACGGACAGGAAATCATTGAAACACCCCACATTGATGCCCTAGCTAGGAAAGGAATTCGTTTTACACAACATTATTCAGGCTCTCCAGTCTGTGCCCCATCCCGTTCTGTCCTAATGACCGGATTGCATAGTGGGCATACTCATATCAGGGGGAATGATGAATGGGAAGATCGAGGAGATGTGTGGAGCTACGAAGCCATGTTTAATAATCCTTTTTTGGAAGGGCAACGACCTCTGCTGGACACTATTGTGACCGTTGCGGAAATCCTGAAGGAAAAAGGATACCAGACAGGTGCTGTAGGAAAATGGGGTTTAGGTGCTCCCAAAACAGAAGGTGTTCCAAACAAACAAGGCTTTGATTTCTTTTATGGATACAATTGTCAGCGTCAGGCACATACATATTATCCTATGCACCTATGGAAGAATGAGGAAAGAGAATTCTTAAATAATAGAATGGTTCCACCACATGCAGATTTAGCCGATGATGCCCAACCGGATGATTCTACCAGCTATAACGACTTTACACTTAATAATTATGCACCAGAATTGATACACAATGAAGCGATGAGTTTTATAGAAAGAAATATTGGTGGCCCCTTTTTCCTTTATTACGCTTCTCCTATTCCCCATTTGCCTCTGCAGGCACCCCGTAACTGGGTCGATTACTACAGGAATAAGTTAGGTGCAGAAGACCCTTATACCGGAAAGAACTATTATCCTAATCTGACACCAAGAGCAACTTATGCAGCTATGATATCCACCTTAGATGAACAAGTGGGAGAAATTGTAAAAAAATTAAAGGATCTGGGTTTGTATGAAAATACTCTGATTATTTTTACCAGTGATAACGGTCCCACATATACCGGTGGTGCCGATACACGCTATTTTAAAAGCTCCAGACCTTTCAAGGCAGAACGGGGTTGGTCCAAGGGCTATTTGTACGAGGGCGGGATTCGGGTACCCATGATAGCCAGCTGGCCAAGTCGCATCGAACCTGGCATTGTTTCGGACCATTTATCTGTATTTTATGATGTAATGCCAACTTTATGTGAGATAACTGGTCATCCTCTACCTGCCCAAACTGATGGTATCAGTTTTTTACCTGTTTTGATAAATAAAAATCAGGTTAAAAAGCATAAATATCTCTATTGGGAGTTTCCTGCCTATAATGGACAACAAGCTGTTCGCATGGGTAAATGGAAAGGCATTCGTAGGGACATCTTTGATAATAATTTAGATATTGAACTATTCGATTTAGATAAAGATAAACAGGAGCAGAACAATTTAGCTGCCAAGTTTCCAGATGTTATCGGGAAAATAGAAACAATCATGCAGCTGGAACATACTCCAGCAACTTTGGATAGGTTTAAGATAGCACAATTAGGAGATTATTAATTTGTCGATTAGATCTAATATTGGTTTACTATTGGGATTTTAAATAAATTGAATTAAGTACCTACTCAACAAAATACCATGTTTTTAAAAATTATTTCTCGTGTTTGTGCTCTAGTATTTTTTCTGGGATGTACCAATAATGTTCCCAGTTTCAATTGGGTTGAGACGTTGCCAAAACCGTGGGAATTATCTAAGAACGAATTCGCATCTTATCTGCCAAAATTTAAAGAAAGGTATCCTGATTTTCATGACAGAATAAAGGCCATCAACCTATGGCGAGTGGGGACACCCTATGGAATTTTTAAACTTGGTGAAGAGATCGATCCTGATCCAGACCCAATCATCAGGGTAGATACTTCAGACTGTACAGTACATATATTGACTACACTAGCCTTTGCTGAAAGTGACGATTGGGCGGATTCCAGAAATAATATGATAAATATTCATTACAAAGAAAATGAACATGGCAACAGCTTACCAACATTTAAATCCCGCTGGCATTATACATCAGACAGAATCTTGAATCATAAACAGACTATAGATATCACTAGTCGGCTGGTTCCTGAAAAATATCTGGAAACCATATCTATTGAGCTCAACCGAAAGGAAGATGGCTCTGAGTTTCTTGATCTGGGGTGGTCATCTGTCCAAAATATTTCTTTTATACCTGTGGAAAATGTGAACCATATGAACATGGAGAAATTGCAAGAAGTTTGCGGTGTCGCGTTTGTGAAACGAAGCTATTTCTCATCAGGTATTATGATTGCTCATGAAGGATATTTAATTGATAGAGAAAGATTGATTCATGCATCATCCGTTGAAGGGAAGACTGTAAATGTTCCTTTTTTAGAATATTTAAATAATAATGGAAACCCAAGGTTTGATGGTGTGATGATCTATAAAATTTTACCAGACAATAAATCATAGTATTAGTATTATCATCAAGGATATTATTCCTAATACGTAACCTTTGATCTTTTTTTCAAATTTTTCTAGATACCAGTAATCAAATGACAAAATATATTCTGCCAGCTTTATTAATTGCCATTACTTGGGCTTCAGCCCAAAGAGTAGTTGGCTATTATCCTCAATGGGTTCAGAGCTCATTCCCTGTTGAACGGATTGATTTTTCTGTCATAACACATGTGATTCATGCCTTTGCCTGGCCGAATGCTGATGGTTCTATAAGCCATTATGATAATATGCTGGATCCGGATATTGCAACTGTTGTACATCAGAACGGTAGGAAACTGTTACTTTCATTTGGAGGCGGGGGTAATAATGAAGGATTCGCTGCTATGGTATCTACGATTGATAATCGGCAGAACTTCATTTCTAACCTATTGGATTTAATGGATAACTATGGTTATGATGGGGTTGATTTGGATTGGGAACACCCATCTAATAGTACAGAAACAAATAATCTTACTCTCCTGGTCCAGGAATTGCGGGATGCGTTTGATAGTGTGAACCCTGAATTTTTGATTACAATGGCAGTTGGAGCCAGTAATTGGAGCGGACAACATTATGAATATGAAATTATAAATGAAAATTTAGATTGGTTCAGTATGATGGGCTATGATTTTCATGGTAGCTGGTCCAGTCACGCCGGACACAATGCCCCGTTATATCAATCCCCCCCAGGGGATCCAGATGGCGCTGTGCATACTGGAGTTAACTATTTAGTGAACACCAGAAATATTCCTGCTGCAAAATTGAATCTGGGTGTCCCTTTTTATGGAAAAAGATTCAATGCCAGTGCTATAAATGGGAGCTACAGCGGTACTGTAACGGATATATGGTATGATGAAGCTGCAGGCTTGGTTGCCGCAGGGCAGGAGTATTATTGGGATGAAGATGCACACTGTCCATATCTGCTAAATGCGAGTCATAATCAGCTAGTCACATTTGACGATCCTTCTTCCATTCAGGCTAAGGCTGAATATGTAAAGCAGCGTGAGCTGGGAGGAATGATGATCTGGGCTCTTGGGTATGATCTTGTTAATGGTGCACAGGAGCTGATTGAATCCATTGGTCTACACTATCTTGGTTTCCATTCAGAAAGAAATAATATTCTCCCCCAGGACATTGTGATTCAGATTTTTCCAAATCCGTTTAATAATCAATGCACTATTCGATTAATTTCGTCCAAACCCGCAGATATTTTATATATTTATTCGATTGATGGACGCTTGATAAATTCAATATTTAAAAGAACTATCAAAAGAAGCGCTCAGGAATTTTTATGGGATGGAAAAGAAAAAGACAAAAAAGATATCGCATCTGGTATTTTTGTTGCCGTAGCTAAATCGGGGGATAGAATATTTTCCAATAAGGTATTGTATTTAAAATAATATCCGTTCCCTGTAATACCTTATCTAATTTATTATCAAGTATGAAGTCATATTTTTTATTTATTCTGGTTTTACTATTAGATACAACCCAAGCCGTTATAGCAGAAAAAGTTCAGATTTGCAGTGCATCAATGGAAAAAAATATTCCTGCCCTAGTGGTTATCCCGGACAATTATGCTCAGAGAGCACTACATTTAAATACTATACTCATCTTGCATGTACATGGGTATTTGCCTATTCGGAATCCAGAACTGTTTTCTTCTGCGACTAGTATGAGTGGTGGTGTTGATTTGAGACATTCTACGAAACGATGGGGTATTGCCCATAAACTAGGACCTTATAAAAATTTTCCACATCATTGGGAACAATATTCCATTGTAGGAATAATTTCTGATTTAGAGAAACTGACTTTACCAGTAATCATCGATTGTGGTACGGATGATTTATTTATTGAAATTAATGGAGAATTGCACCGGATGATGCTTAACAAAGGAATTGATCATTTATATACTGAATTTCCAAGCTCTCATACTTGGGAATATTGGGTACATGCTCTAGATTATCATCTTTATTATCTCCAACATCAGTTTAAGTACCAATGATAGGAAAAAATATCAGACTGCATACGATACTATTTCTTTTTACCTTATTCCTGAATGGGTGCGGTAAGAATTATACTAAAGATGCGAGCTGGGCTATGGAAACCTTTGCCAAACTTTCTTTAAGGCAAAAGATTGCTCAGATGCTTATCTATAGAATGAATATGAGATTCCTTTCCAGTTCTAGTGAAAAATGGCAGGAAATACAATCACTCATAGAGACGGATGGTATCGGTGGTATACATATCTGGTACGGAGACGTAGGCACCTCATTAACTATGCTAAATAAGATGCAAAAAAATTCTCATATCCCAATACTGGTGGACGCAGATATTGAGCATGGTTTGTACCAGCGTTTTCCAGAAGGAACAGAATTACCGCCCTTCATGGCTCTTGCGGCAACCGGTGATCCAGATTTGATCTATGCCGCAGGTAAAATTGTTGCCACAGAAGGTAGATCTGTGGGAATTCATTTGAATTTTGCACCTGTAGTGGATGTTAATAATAACCCTCGGAATCCGATTATTAATATTCGCTCTTTCGGAGAAGATCCTGACCAAGTTTCAATATATGGTAAAGCCTATATCCGTGGCTTACAAGACCATGGTATGCTAGCTACTGCAAAACATTTTCCCGGCCATGGTGACACAGAAAAAGACTCACACTCCAGCTTGGCACAAATACCTAGTGATGCATTGCGGTTGTGGACCATTGAGATTAAACCGTTTACAAACGCTATTCGTTCTGGTGTAGATGCGGTGATGGTATCACACGTACATGCACCTGATTATCAGTTTAATGCAGACCTGCCGGCAACATTGTCCAAGTTCTGGGTGACTGATATCCTAAAAGACAGTTTGGGATTCAAGGGCGTGGTTGTAACGGATGCTATGAGTATGGGGGGGATCACCAATAGTTACTCTGATTCATATGGGTTGATTGTAGCTGTTAATGCGGGATGTGATTTTATTATACAGAATGATGATTTCAAGGGGTCTATTGATGTAATTGAGCAGGCTGTTATTGATGGAATAATTCCCGAAGAAAGAATTGATGAGTCAGCTCTTAAAATATTAAGGATGAAAGAAAAAATTGATCTAAATAATAATTCGGTTATCGAAATGGCAGATGCGCAAGGTTCTTTACGAGACAGCAGTTTCCAGATTACTGCCAATCGCATGGCGGCCAAAGCACTGACGCTGGTAAAGAATGAAACCAAATTTTTTCCGCTCAAATTAAAAAAGATGGAAAAATTATATATTGTTGATATTTATGATCATAAAAATGATCATTCTGAATCTATTACAACAAAAGCTTTACGTAATTTGGGTGCCAATGTCCATTCTTTCCAACTGGATGAATCGGACAAAAAATATGTCTCCAGCTCAATCTTAAAAGAAATTCCAAAAGAATCTACAGTGATTGTTAATGCATTTGTAAGCCCATCATCTAATAAGAATAGAATTACTTTATCAAGAAGTCAGGAAAAATTCATTAAATCACTTGCCAAGAAAACGAAAAAAATATTATTAAATAGCTACGGAAATCCCTATCTGATTGAAAATTTTCCTATGGTTAAAAATTATATATGTTCTTGGAAAGGTAACAAAATTATGCAGAATGCATTTGTGCGGGCAGTTACAGGGCGGGAAAATATATCAGGTAAGTTACCTATCACCATTCCCGGTGTTGCAAATAAGAATTTTGGTATTATGGTTAATAAAAAACCAATCTGGTTTTATCAGAAACCAATTCAAGAGCGCGGGGAGAAATTAAAATGGGTTATGCCTGGTGAAGTGGGGGCCGATGTTACAACACTGGATCTGCTTTTGGATGAAGCCATTGCAGACTCTGCATGGCCAGGCAATGTTCTGTTGGCTGCCAAAGATGGACAAGTCTTTTACCATGAGGCCAACGGATATCACACATATAGTCACCAAAGACGTATGAGCCCTTCCGACATCTTTGATATAGCTTCTGTCTCTAAAGCAGTATCGACTACGTCCGCTGTGATGTTGTTGTTAGAGAAAAATAAAGTTTCCCTAGATATGAAAGTCTATAAAATTATTCCCCAACTTATCCAGAAAAAGGATAAGGCATCAAAAGCAAGAAAAAATATTACTATAAAACATCTGTTGACCCATACAGCAGGTTTTCCAGCTTTCAAACAATATTATCTTATGGATATTGAGACTAAGCATATTCTTACAGACATCTGTGATACTGAGCTATTGTATGAACCGGGAACAAAGACAATATATTCAGACTTGGGATTAATCCTGCTAGGCAAGGTGGTGGAATCTATCGCAGGGGTGTCACTGGATGCTTTTATTACAAAAAATTTGTTTCAGCGGTTGAATATGGATAATACATTTTACAACCCGCCAGACCATAAGCTTAGGCGCATCGTACCAACTGAGATAGTCTCCGGTTATAGATCAGGATTAATTCATGGTGAGGTACACGATGAAAATGCCCATAAGCTAGGAGGTGTGGCTGG
>CEUS01029345.1_pt1 | contig 13625 bp, 11 predicted proteins | sample 427031 | NCBI WGS metagenome assembly CEUS01 (sample SAMEA2622837, study PRJEB7988) | marine metagenome | biome: marine biome (ENVO:00000447); feature: marine epipelagic mixed layer (ENVO:xxxxxxxxx); material: "saline water (ENVO:00002010), including plankton (ENVO:xxxxxxxx)" | depth 140 m | reverse complement strand
CTCACCCTCAAGTACAGCCGCCAGTTCACGGCCTGGGGATGGTAGCCCAGCCCCTCGGACGCTTGCCTGGCTTACGGCGCGCTCTCAGCGTGCGGCCCTGGTGTGTGGACATGCCTATTCGTCCCCGTGATCCGGCTCCCCCACCCCCACCAGATGGATTACTACCATGACACCCTCACAGAACGGACAACGGCTCAAAGCCAGCGACTTTCCCCAGGAGGTCCTCACCCTCTTCGATCGCTACGTGCACGGCATGATCGACCGACGCAGCTTCATGGACGACGCGGCCAAGTTCGCGGCGGGCGGGGTGACGGCGCTGACCATGTTCGAGAGCCTTCAGCCCCAATACGAGTGGGCGCGTCAGGTACCCCCGGACGACGCTCGTATCCGCACTGATTACGTTACCTATGATTCACCCCAGGGACATGGTGCGGTGAAAGGGCTTATGGCGTGGCCGGAGACCGGCACGGCGCCTTTCCCCGCCGTTCTCGTCATACATGAGAACCGCGGGTTGAACCCCTATGTAGAGGACGTGGTGCGCCGCTTCGCGGCCGCCGGTTTCCTCGCCCTGGGTCCGGATGCGCTCACCTCGCTAGGTGGTTATCCGGGCACCGATGAGGAAGGCCGGGAAATGCAGAGGTCGCTCGACGGCGGGAAGGTCTTCGAGGACTTCGTCGCAGGCGCGAACTTCCTGATGAAGCACGCTGACTCCACCGGCAAAGTCGGCGCGGTAGGCTTCTGCTTCGGTGGCGGGGTTGTCAATCGGCTGGCCGTGCGCCTCCCGGATCTTGCGGCCGGCGCTCCGTTCTATGGGTCGCAGCCCGCCCCGGAAGATGTAATGCATATCAATGCCCCACTGCTCATCCACTACGCCGGACTGGACACGCGGATCAACGGCGGATGGGAGGCCTACGAGGCTGCACTCGAGGCAAACGGGAAGACGTACACCATGCATATGTATGAGGGAACGAATCACGGTTTCCACAACGACACTACGCCGCGCTACGACGAGGTGGCTGCCAAGCTGGCCCAAGACCGGACGATCGCATTCTTCAAGAGGCACCTAGGCTAGCGCCATCCGCAGAACTGCCGGAGGGTCATCCTAGGAATGCATCCGTGATCTCCTAGGCGATAGTTCCCTCTAGGTAGATTTCGCCGCCCCGTTCGCGGAACTCGTCCGCCTTTTCGCGCAGGCCTTCCTCGATCACGTCGGTCGTCTCCAGTCCGTGGGATGCTGCGTATTCCCGCACGTCCTGGGTGATCTTCATGGAGCAGAACTTGGGACCACACATGGAGCAGAAGTGGGCCACCTTGGCGCCTTCTGCGGGCAGCGTTTCGTCGTGGAACTCTTTCGCCGTGACGGGATCGAGTGCCAGGTTGAACTGGTCCTCCCAACGGAACTCGAAGCGCGCCTTGGAGATCGCGTCGTCCCACTCCTGCGCCCTGGGGTGTCCCTTGGCCAGGTCCGCGGCGTGGGCCGCGATCCGGTACGTGATCACGCCCGCCTTCACGTCGTCCTTGTTGGGCAGTCCCAAGTGCTCCTTGGGGGTCACGTAGCACAGCATCGCGGTGCCGTACCAGCCGATCTGTGCAGCTCCGATTGCGCTCGTGATGTGGTCGTACCCCGGAGCAACGTCGGTGGTGAGCGGGCCCAGCGTGTAGAATGGGGCCTCGTCGCACCACGCGAGCTGCTTTTCCATGTTCTCGCGGATCAAGTGCATCGGTACGTGTCCCGGGCCCTCGTTCATCACTTGCACGTCGTGCTCCCAGGCGATACGCGTAAGTTCGCCCTGGGTCTTGAGCTCGGCGAACTGCGCCTCGTCGTTGGCGTCCTTAATGGATCCCGGACGGAGTCCATCGCCCAGTGAGAACGAGACGTCGTAGGCAGCCATGATCTCGCAGATATCACGGAAGTGCGTGTAAAGGAACGACTCCTGGTGGTGTGCCAGGCACCACTTGGCGATGATTGCGCCGCCGCGGCTCACGATTCCCGTCATACGGTTCGCGGTCATAGGCACGTAGCGGAGCAGCACTCCCGCGTGGACCGTGAAGTAATCCACTCCCTGTTCGGCTTGCTCGATCAACGTGTCCCGGTAAACTTCCCAGGTGAGCTCCTCAGGCGCGCCGCCTACCTTTTCCAGCGCTTGATAGATCGGTACCGTCCCGATCGGGACGGGCGAGTTCCTGAGGATCCACTGCCGGGTCTGGTGGATGTTCTTGCCCGTGGACAGGTCCATGACTGTGTCGCCGCCCCATAGCGTCGCCCAGCGGAGTTTTTCGACTTCCTCTTCTATCGAGGACGTAACCGCGCTGTTCCCAATGTTGGCGTTGATCTTCACCTTGAAGCCGCGGCCGATGATCATCGGCTCGAGCTCGGGGTGGTTGATGTTGGCTGGGAGGATGGCGCGCCCGCGTGCAATTTCGCTTCGCACGAAATCTGGGTCCATCCCCTCCCGCAGCGCCACAAACTCCATCTCAGGCGTGACTTCGCCCCGGCGCGCGTAATGCATCTGGGTTACGGGGCCGGAGCCCTTCAAGACCACATGACTAAGCGACGCTGGCATCTCGGCGTCGCCGTGGCGGAGGTTCTTGGCGAGCGCAGGCAACTCGTGGCGGCCCACCTCGGTGACGTTGCCACGGGCGCGGATCCATTCCTCGCGTAAGCGAGGGAGTCCGTGGCGTACGTCCACCTCTCGGGGGCCGGCCGTGTCATAGACCCTGAGGGGTGGCTCGCCACCGGAGAGGTGGATCTCCCGCATTGGTACTCGGATGCCCATTGGTCCGTCGACGTGCACGCGGTGGGAGGCCGGAAAGGCGTTCCCGTAGTCACCGGTCTCGGTAATGGGGGCGGGCTGGATCACAATCGCTCCTGGCGAGGGTGTGTGTGGCGAAGGAGCGACGGTAATGGCGTTTCGGAGGCCTGAGCTGCGCTCCCTGCGACGGTCTGGACCGGGTCAGGTTCCTAAGGGACTGCCTCAACCCTTTGCGGTGACCCCGGGGAGGCTCGCTCGGGTGGCCGGCGGGGTACCCCTGATGGTCTCCACGTTGAGGATAGGCAGACTGGCGCCGTGGGTCAAAGGGAGACCGCGGAGACGGGGGCGTCGGGGCCGCCCTCACCGTCTACTTCTCAACGCTAGGCCAAGCATGAAGTCCACAGCGGGCGTGCCCGCCGGGATACCCTCCTGGGGGCATGAATCTCAGAACCCGCGCTTACCCGCACGCGGACCCTGCCACTATCTTATCTCTCGGTATCAGTGGTTGTGAGTTGAGGGAGTAGTAGGTATGAGACGGTTCATTCTTGCTCCCAACACCGCACACCATGTCCGTAAGTTGTTGTGGGGCCTGTAGCTCAGGTGGTTAGAGCGCACGCCTGATAAGCGTGAGGTCGGTAGTTCGAGTCTACCCAGGCCCACTTTGTAAGAGCAACCCTCCCAATTTTACGAGTCATCTCTGTAGAGGACCCCCGAAGCCGCGCTAGTGTAGATCCTGCAACTTTTGGGATGCATTGGCTTTTCCTAAACGTTTGTGTCCCAGCGGGCCATTTCCACAGGGTCCTCCATGGCCAGACGCCTCTCCCGAAGACCTTCCGTCATGGTAGCGATCTTCCTGCTCGCCCTGGGCACAGGGGTAGCTTGGGGCTCCTGGAGGAATCTCTGTGCCAACTGCCCTTCGATCGCCCAGATACGAACGTGGGAACCCCAGCAGACATCCAAGCTCTACAGCCACGACGGTATCCTGATCGCAGAACTCGGCATTGAGCGCCGCACACCGATCTCGTTGGCCGCTCTTCCGTCCTACGTGTCCCAAGCCGTCATCGCGGTCGAGGACAAGCGCTTCTATGATCACAGCGGCTTCGACGTGAACGGGTTCATACGGGCGGCCGTGGGAGTGCTCACCTTCCGCAACCTGGGGGGAGGTAGCACGATCACCCAGCAGCTGGCGCGCAACATGTTTGAGGATCAGATCGGTTTCGAGCGTCGGTATATACGGAAGCTCAAGGAACTTCAGGTGGCGCTGGAGCTAGAACGATCCTATACGAAGGATCAAATCCTTGAGGCCTACCTGAACGAGATCTACATGGGTCGCGGCTGGGGTATCCAGGCAGGAGCCCGGGCGTTCCTTGGCAAGGACGCCGCGGAAATGGACCCCGCCGAAGCGGCCTTGATAGCGGCGGTCCTGAACGTGCCCGCGCGCTATGATCCGTTCCGCCGGCCGGAAGCTGCCCTCGCTCGCCGCAACCTTGTCCTCAACCGCATGGCGGAGGAGGGCTATCTGAGTAGGGAGGACGAATTGAGGTGGGGGAGAGAGCCGCTTCCCACCGAGGCTCAGCTGGAAGCCACGGACCACGGCGTCGCGCCCTACTTCGAGGAGTGGGTAAGGCAGATCCTCGACTCACGCTTCGGGGACGATATCTACCGGGGTGGTCTGCACGTTACCACGACTCTGGACGTCCGCATGCAGCGCGCCGCCCAGGACGCGATGGAGTTCGGCTGGAATCGCATCGAAGAGCTACCCACCTTCGAGCATCCCAAGTACGCCGACTCCGACACTGTCCAGTCGTTCCCCGGAGCGACTCCATACGTGCAGGGTTCGTTGATAGCCCTTGACCCCCACACGGGTGCGGTTCGCGCTTTGATCGGGGGACGGGACTTCCGCCAGTCCAAGTTTGACCGCGCCCGCCTGGCCCGCCGCCAGGCCGGCTCGTCATTCAAACCGTTCGTTTACACCGCTGCTATCGCCAGCGGCATCCCGGCCTCGCAGGTAATCGTGGACTCACCGGTGATCTACCCGCAGATAAGCGGAGAGGAGTGGAAGCCTCAGAACTACGAGGAGACCTTCCAGGGGCCGATTACGCTGCGCTATGCGCTACGTCGGTCTGTCAACATGGTCGCGATCAAGCTGGGGTGGGAGGATGTAGGGATCGAAACCGTTGCCCAGACTGCCCGGAGAATGGGTATCCGAACAGATATCGAACGCTTCCCCTCGACCACGATCGGGGCCGTCGAGGTGATTCCGATGGAAGTCGCTGAAGCCTATTCCGGATTCGCAGCGGTGGGTACCCGAGCGCGAGCCTTCCCGATCATGAAAGTCGAGGATGCCCAAGGCCAGGTGCTGTGGGAACCGCAGCCCGAGCGCACGCAAGTGCTTGACAGCTTGGTAACCCGCCTGATGGTAGATCTGTTACAAGATGCTGCCAACCAGGGAACGGGTGCGGGGCTGCGCCGGCCGAGTCCTTATGGGGGCGGTCTTCCCACTGAGGTTCCGGCGGCCGGCAAGACCGGCACGACCAACGATGCCACGGACGTGTGGTTCAACGGCTTCACCCCTAATCTGGTCGCAACCCTCTGGTTCGGCATGGACCTGCCGGTGCCGATCACAGAGCGTGCCACCGGCGGTGGGATAGCCGCTCCCTCGTGGGGCCGGTTCATGACCAGAGTCTACTACGGCGACACGACTGTGGTGGCGCTCGCGGCCGAACCGGACGAGTACGGGCTGAGGCCGGGGGCCGCGCTCCCCATTCCACCGGAGTGGCCTTTCCCACCCGAGTTCACGACCAGGCAGGTGGATCTCAAAACCGGGCAACTGTGGAGCCAATGGTGCCAGGGAGAGGAGTACACCGAGTACTATATACCAGGTACCGAACCCACGGAGGTGTGTGACGATTCCGGGCGGGGGATCTTTCGCCGTCCCCGCACCCAGCCATCGCAGAGGACTGGTATCGGCGACCCTCCGGAGCGATGAGCGAGGCCACGGCCGAGCTGCTGTTCACCTTCGATACCACACATATGGCCCTGTGGGCCGAGGATACGGCCCGTGAGAGGAGCATCCCGGCCGAGATCGTACCAGCACCTCCAGAAAGCAAGGCCAAGTGCGGGCTCGCCCTCAGAATGGCCGCGAAACGCGCTGACGAGCTGTCCGCCGCCCTCCACGAGGAAGGGGTCAGGTTCAGTACCTACGAAGGCTCTACCAGATAGGGGTGTCGGACTCAACTCTTAGAAGCTCTCCACGCCGTTCCGACCGACCCGGTGGAACACCAGTGGTCGGAAATTGGGATGCCCCGAACCCCAGGGTAACCGTACTGCTTCCCTGAGACCCACCCCTCACAACGACCGTGTAGGCGCAGCCTTCCACGACTTCAGTGTCCCAGGGCCAGAGTGCCACCTAAGTAGAACGTCCGTCTAGGACCTGGCTCGTAGTATCGGTTTCCCCAAGCGTTGATTGCTACTGATGAAACAAACGTTTTGTCGAACAGGTTCTGGATGCCAGCGGAGGGAATAAGTTCGAAGGGACCCAGTTGAATGGCGCTCAGACCAACGCGAACGTCAAACAAGTTATACGCGTCAGCGAATGGCGCGCTGTTCGAGTCGGTCACCGGTATCTCGTCCGTATATTCGGTTGCCAGCACCAGGTACCATGCGTCTGGGCCTAGCCGGATACTTCCTTGAACTTGCTGCGGGGCAAGCCCAGGCACTTTCTTTCCGGAGAGATCATCGCCGCTCTTCGTCGTGTAATCAGAGAAACGCGCCTTCGTGTAGGTGTACGCTCCTTGTACGCTAGCAAAATCACTTAGCCGAGCACGGAGAATTGCTTCGGCGCCAGTTCGCGTCGTGGATCCAGCGTTTCGGTAGTATTTCACCAAATCAACGTTCTCGAACGCTATGAGTTCGTTATGGAGTCTGGTATTGAAGAGAGCCAACTCGTAAGAGACGTGGTCGCTTGCGATCCCCCGTACGCCCATCTCGAAGGTTTTTCCCGTCTGAGGGCCTAGACTTGGATTAAATCCTCCGGCGCCACTTTCACGATTCCCTAACTCGACTGTGGTGGGTGTCTGAAACGAACGGGAGTAATTGGCGAACAATCCCACCTCAGGACCGACCACCACATGGATCCCAACGGTCGGGCTGAACGCGTCAAGTGTGCGCTCTCCGGAGTCATCCTCGTTGACACCTGCGGTGACGGGAAAATGGTCGTCTGCCTTGAAAAGGGAACGATCGTAGCGAACAGCCGCGGTCAGGCTGATGCTCTCGTTCATGGACAGAGACGTCTGAAGAAAGACACCGATGCCCCTGACGTACTGAGTCTCGTCCTGCTGGATGGATCCGCGTTCGCCATCGTTGTTGCCGTATTCGCGACGATCGTCGTCTTGGAGATTTATGTCGACACCGCCTCGTATATTGACCCTGTCTTCGGTCGGATTGCCCAGCGTGACCCGCGCTCCCACAGCCTTACGGTATACATCGACGATGTCGCCAGGGAGGGGATTGAGGAAATCGCGGACAAGTCCGTAAACAGCGGTTTCCACGGTGAGACCGCCCACTGGCCCGGTCCAAGTGAAACCGGCCTGTGTCTGTTGTATCTCCTTTCCGGTTTGGTTGTTTGTGTACGCGGGAGCGAACACCTGACGAGGGTCTTCTTCCAATAGGTCGAGACGCAGAGACCCGGGGTTTTCGGCGTCGAGATCCAGGTGGTTCAGGCTGATGCCTAGCTCACCACTGCCGAGGGATGTCACGAGCCGACTGTTAACGTGGTACCGCTCAGCACTTCCGTAAGGATCACCGGACTGGGTGCGCCGGAAGCCCTCGTAGCTGAGCCGGTTGACGCTAAATAAATAGCCGGTTGATCCCACAGTCCCGGACGTTGTGTTCTGGACGCGCAAGAGACCGTCACTCCCGGCCACGGTCGTAAGCTCGTTGCGAGCGCCTACTTGGGAAGGGATCTCTGTCTCGAAGCGGAGCACGCCACCGGACGCGTTTCCGTAGAGCGCCGAGGCAGGTCCACGAAGAGCCTCGACCCGTCCCAGGGAGCCGATGTTCACATGGTCAAGGGTGGACTGACCGTCGGGGAGAGTGGCCGGAATCCCATCCACCACAACGTGGATTCCGCGGACGCCAAACGGTGAACGTGCACCGAAGCCTCGGATTGAGATCCGCTCTCCCACGGCGTAGTTGAACCGGTTCTGAACCTGCACGCCAGGGAGCCCTTCAAGGGCCTCTTCCAGAAACATTCCAGTCTTCCCCTCGCGCAATTCCGTTTTGCCCACGACAGAGATTGGATATGCGGACTCCCCTATTCGCACGGGGCTCCCCAAAACTGAAACTACCAGGGAGTCTACGTGGATCAGGGGAATGGTATCGTTTTCAATAATCTGTGCCGCGACCGGTGCAGGTTTAAACAGGAAATGGATGGTAATAAGGAGAGCAACCGCGACGGACACCCGGACAGGAATCGTACGGAGTGCCGATACCCCTGGCACCCGAAGCTCCTGGTCAGGACAGGTGAGGCTCATCTGAACGGCGTGGCCCGTATGTCTTCGCCCGTTATATTGCTCAAAGACCGCATTGGTGTCCGGAGCGGCGGTAATCGTACGACGATGGGCTCTATACGTTCCGTCTGCGGAAGGCTTTGCATATTACCCTCCGGAGGGTGGATGGAGTCGACCAATCTGCCAGAGCGCGACGTCGTGATCCCGGCCCTCGGGCTCACGATGCTCCGACAAAACTTGCAGCGGGAGGTTGGGTCCCTACCTGCAATCCAAGCCCTTCACACTGCGGGCTTCGGTAGTGGCCAAGCCATCTGGGAAAGCCTCCGCCGCAGTTCGGAACGAGAGTTGTCCGAACTCGACAATGCCAACTTCTGGTCGCATTTGGCGACAGCGCTCGGCAAGCGCGGGTGGGGAACACTCACACACCGGGCAGTGCACGAGGGAGTTGGCCTGTTGGCTAGCTCCGATTGGGCCGAAGCCATGGGTGGTAATGGTGAACAACAACCATCCTGCACGTTCTCGACTGGTATGCTGTCCGCACTTCTGACCGGCGCTGCGGGCGGATCGGTCGCGGTTATCGAGGTAAGCTGCCGCACTCGCGGCGACGACCTCTGTGCATTCGCGTTTGGGTCTTTGGCAACGGTCAACAACCTATATGAGCTCATCCTCGAGGGGCAGGACTTGGAGGAGGCCCTCGCAGCGCTGTGACAGGGGACTCTCCTGGCGAAGGGCGGATCATGGGCATTGACTTCGGAGAACGCAGGACGGGCGTCGCCTTGAGTGACCCCACCGGATCCCTCGCTTCTCCCCTGGACACTCTTGAGCGCCGGCCCGGAAAGCGTCCTCCCCTAAAAGCTTTGGAGGCACTCGCACGGACACATGACGTGGTTAGTATTGTGGTGGGGTTGCCGCTGGACCTGGGGGGAGAGGAAACTCCGTGGTGCAACCAGGTACGAAAAGCGGCGGACGAACTCGGGCGACGTCTCGGAATCCCTGTGGAATACATCGACGAACGCTTCAGTTCGATACGGGCTACGCGGGCAGTGCGAGAGATCGGCCTGCCGAAACGCGTACGGGAGAGGAAGGGTCGTGTGGACCGGGCCGCGGCTGCCCTAATCCTCCAATCCTGGCTGGACGCACGGAAGCGCGAGACCCGAGACCACGGTGACATCTCGTGAACCGACCCCTGATCATCATGACAGTGTGGATCGGCATTTCCTGTGGGGGCGAACCCATTGGAGCCCCCGTACAGTTGACTGTTCCACGGGGGGCGTCTGTCCAGGAAGTAGTGGATACCCTAGTAGCTAGGGGAGTGGTCGAGAGGGCACCGCTGTTTCGGGCCTTCGTTCGACTGCAGCGCGCTGACCGAACCATCAAAGCGGGCATCTACCAGTTTCGCAAAGGTGAGGGGTGGTCCGGAATCGTCGACGCACTCAGCCGAGGACGCGTGGTGACGGTTCCCATGACGGTTCCGGAGGGATGGACGCTCGCTCTGATGGTTCCTCGCATCGCTGGAGTAACCGGTCTTTCAGAGAATACGGTGCGTTTAAGTTTACTCGCGGACTCGCTCGCTGAACGTTGGCAAGTACCGGGACCAGGACTCGAAGGCTACTTGTTCCCTGACACGTATCGCTTCACTCCCGGCACGTCTCTTACGGTCGTGTTGAGGACCATGACCGATCGCTACCGCTCCTTCTGGAATCCAGAGCGTCGGCAGAGCCTTGAGGAAATCGGGATCTCCGAGCGTGAAGCCGTCACGCTAGCGTCGATCGTCCAGGCGGAGGCGCGCCATTGGGACGAGATGCCCACGATCGCAGCGGTATACTTGAATCGGGTGCGCAGGCGGTACCCACTCCAGGCCGATCCCACCGTTCTGTATGCGCTGGGAGGACCGAGAGAGCGTCTCTTATTTGCAGCCATCGACTCGGTGGCTGACCACCCCTACAACACATATACGCAACCGGGAATTCCTCCGGGTCCGATCGGATCACCTGGGGACGCCGCTCTGCAGGCCGTCCTCAATCCCAGGGAGGTCGACTACCTCTACTTTGTCGCGAGGCCGGATGGGTCGCACGTCTTCACGCGGACGCTCGCGGAGCACAACCGCGCGAAGGCGCTGGCCAGATTGGCGTGGGATTCGGTGAGGGCGGGTGCACCATAAGCACGCTCCGTCCGGAACTCCTATCCGCACTCCGTCTCATCGTGATCACCGATCAAGGGCTGGCAGCACCTCGCGCGATGGAGGCAGTAGTGGAGAAAGCCCTGCTCGGGGGAGCGCCGGCAATCCAGCTCCGGGAGAAGGAGAAAAGCTCCGGTGAATTGTTAGAGGTCGGGCAGAGACTCCGTGAACTTACTGGCCGATACGGGGCCCTTTTGTTCGTGAACGACCGCTTCGACGTGGCGCTGGCCGCCGGCGCCGATGGGGTTCACGTGGGACCTGAAGACATCTCAGTGGCTGCCCTCCGGGAGAGAGTTCCAGCTGGATTCATCATCGGTTATTCCTGTGACGATGTCGCCGAGGCACGCCGCGCGGTGGGGGCGGGAGCTGACTACATAGGCTGCGGTGCAGTGTACGGGACCACGACCAAGACGGATGCGGGCGTTGCGATAGGACTCGAGCGTTTGAACGCGATGGCGACCGCGGTTGCGGTCCCGGTAGTGGCAATCGGAGGAATCACACCGGAGCGAGCAGGTGAGGTAGCAGCCACTCGGGCCGCTGGGATCGCGGTAGCAGGCGCCGTTATGACGGCCGAGGATCCCGCTGAAGCGGTGGGGTGTTTGATGGAACCGTTCCAGTCCCGGGCGGCAGAACCCTAGGGAGTGGCTGCTGCTGTGACCTCAATCCTGGCATGCTCTACACGATCGCCTTCCAGAATGGCGTCTACGACATTCAGTCCTTCTACCACAATCCCGAAAGCGGTGTAGCCTCCGTCTAGATGAGGCTGCATGGAATGGGTGATGAAGTACTGTGAGCTTTCTGTATCCTTGTCGTTTCGGGCCATGCCCAGGGTGCCCCGGACATAGCGCAGACGGGTGAGTTCGCTGGGTAACCGAAACCCGGGATCCCCGAGACCGTCACCCCGTTCCACGTCCCCCCCTTGCAGCATGAAATTCGGCAGCACCCGATGGAAAGGGACGCCGTCCAGCCGACCCCCTCGGGCCAATCGTGCCAAGGTTTGCACCGTGAGGGGGGCTTCCTCGGTGAGGAGGTCGACCACGATCACCCCGCGTTCGGTCTCGAGCACGAGACGCGGATGCGCACCCAGCTCGGCCAGGAAGGGCCAGTCGAGCGGCGGGAACGGTGCCGGCTCCGTCTCGGTCGTCGGTAGGGACTCAGACAGCACTGAGTCGGACCCCAGCGCGACGAAGAGCGGATCCCGCAGCACTCGGCGGAGCAAGGGTTCAGTCACTGGGTCTCCCGCCCGGAGCCCCCGCACAAACGCTTCATAGAATATCGAGACAAGCCCGGACGAGGTGCGCTCGCCTTGTACCCACTTAATAGCCAGAGCCTGGATCGCTTCTCCAGACAGCGTGAGAGATGGCGAGTGGCTGGCCTCGGCCAGGACGGCTACCGCCTCCTCACCAGGCAAGAGAGCCGCTGCCGCGATGGCCCTCCGCCACTTGGATATGTCGTTCGTGGCCAGACGACTTATCCAGTCCAGTACTGTACGGGAACGGCCACCGGCAGCCAACACCGACATAAGGGCTGCAGGCGTGTGACGGTCGTCGGGGTGCTCATCCACCCAGGCAGCGATGCGATCGAGATCCAACGTTTCGAGGGGAGTGACTAGGAGGGCGCTTGCCGCTGCCGTGCGAACGTGGGCAGAGGTATCATCTAACGCCCGCAACAATGCGGCACGTTCCTCGGAGCTTTTTGCGCCCCCTAGCAACTCCGCTGCGGTCGACCGGGTCCGCCAATCCGGCGAAGCGACCAACCAGTCGACGATGCGCCGCCTGGCTTCCGGGTCCGCGAGCGTGCCCAGCGCCCGGAGAAGATTGGCTGCGGCTTCATCGCTGCGATCGTATCCGTCCAGAGCGTTGTACACCCGTTCTCGCTGCGTTCGCCAGGCGCCCGGAATGAAGGCGTTAGCGATCCCCCACGCGGCGTTCTTCCGGATCGCGGGGTTGGTGTGAACCAAACGCGTCAAGAGACCATCGAGCGCAGTCGATGTCGCCTCACCACGCGCCAGCAACCGGCTCAACGCGAGTGAGGCGTCAGGGCCGGTGGGTCCGCCCGGATCTATGTTCGTGAGGACTTCGGATGCCGTTTCGTTGCCCGCCTTTCCCAGGGCGTCGATCAGGCTCCGCTGCACATCGATTTCCTGCTCGTCAGCGAGCGCCTCGAGTAGTGCAGATTCGACCGCACGTGAGGATGGCCAGAGCTGCCCCAACGCGAAGGCGGCGTCAGCACGTACCGTTGCAACGTCATCTCTGAGTAGTGCCGTGAGTTTCGCGGTTGCTCCTGGGTCCTGGACTGAGCCGAGCGCGAACGCGGCCCTTGCGCGGACCGAAGGGTTCCTGTGTGTGAGCATACGGACGAGAGATGGGGCGTCGCGTTCCTTCTGACGCTCTACCACCAACTGTAGCGAAGGGCTGTGGAGTAGGTCGCTATGCGGTGACGAATCCTGAGTGCAGCCGAAGAATGCAAGCGAGAGGAGGTAGGAGACTGGTGTGACACGGTATTTTATCATGGAGTCGGGACGCCTGAAGCTGTTGTCGGGCCGCAAAAATTCTGCGCATACGAACACCCCCGTCGGTCTTTGGTGACCGACGGGGGTGTTCACAGGCAGGCTGGCGGCGACGTACTCTCCCACCGAGTTTCCTCAGCAGTACCATCCGTGCTGGAAGGCTTAACGGCCGTGTTCGGGATGGGAACGGGTGTGACCCTTCCGCTAAACCGCCAACCACTTCGAACCAGGGTGAGGGAGGTGTCCAAGACACTGGGGTGTCCGTAATGCGTCTTTTGGTGGTGCTGTTGAAGACGTGCTTGTGACGTCCTCTCCGTTCGACCTCTGATGGAGGAGGAGGGCGCCAGTCAAGCCACACGGGCAATTAGTACGGCTCGGCTCGCGGCTTACACCGCTTACACCTGCCGCCTATCGACGTGGTGATCTACCACGGCCCTTCAGGCTTCCGAAGAAGCGGGAGTGCTCATCTTGGGGTGGGCTTCCCACTTAGATGCTTTCAGCGGTTATCCCGACCCGACGTCGCTACCCGGCGATGCCCCTGGCGGGACAGCCGGTACACGAGTGGTCAGTCCATCCCGGTCCTCTCGTACTAGGGATGGCTCCCCTCAACACTCCGACGCCCGCGATGGATACAGACCGAACTGTCTCACGACGTTCTAAACCCAGCTCATGTA
>CEUS01041349.1_pt1 | contig 13627 bp, 6 predicted proteins | sample 427031 | NCBI WGS metagenome assembly CEUS01 (sample SAMEA2622837, study PRJEB7988) | marine metagenome | biome: marine biome (ENVO:00000447); feature: marine epipelagic mixed layer (ENVO:xxxxxxxxx); material: "saline water (ENVO:00002010), including plankton (ENVO:xxxxxxxx)" | depth 140 m | reverse complement strand
CCGTACCCGCTTTGGCTTGCTCTGCGTGACAGCCGGCTGGGGCGGCTTTTCCCGGTTTGCTCCACCACCTGGCCGCGTAGGGCTGTTGTGAGTTGCCGTGATCTTCTCGGCGACACCATCGGGCCATATTACCTGGCCACGCCCGCTCCACTTCTCTTTCTTGAAGAGCACCAGGGTCAGTCGAGCCACCCCCTTTTGACCGAACGCCTCGGCGTCAAAAATCGCTGTCAACCGATCTCCAGCGGCCGCCAATCGTAGTAACGGTGTCGCAGGAGCGGCATCCGCTGCATCCGGATTTTCGGCACGCCGCACGGCACCAGACAACTTCTCCCCAGCCACAGTCACATCGAGAAGAAGCGGTCGTGTTTCTTGCTGTCCAACTAAACGCCACCGCCCAGCGGGATCGTTCCGGGCCGGAATGTTTTCGTAAGGACGACCGTCGACCCAGGTCTCCAGGACTTTCGTCTTTGTTGCAAAGAGCGCACCATCAGTGAGCAAGAAATTAGCACGCTTGCCAGCGTGTAACGTTCCCAGTCGATCCTCCACGCCAAACAACTTTGCCGGAGTTGTCGTCAGTGCAGCCAATGCCGCATCGGCTGCCAGCCCATGCTGTACCGCTTTACGAACCGCCGCAAGCAAAGACACGGCTTTGGGAAGTCCACTCCGCGTCAACAAAATCGACACGCCAGCACGCGACAGTCGAGCCGGGTTTTCAGGAGCCAGCTCCCAGTGTCGCATACTCTCCAATGACGCATTTAAAGCGGCCTCCGCGGTACCCACGTTAGGGGGCTTGGGAAAGTTCAGCGGCACAATCACCGGCCGTCCCAATGCCTGAATCGCTGATAGCTGCCTGTACTCGCGACCCGATCCACGAATCACGAGATTCAATGAAAATTCCCGCGCAAAGCGGTCCGCACGGAGCGCGTACAGTTCATTCGGCGCATCGATGACGACTAACCTTCCACTTCCTGAATAGGCGCCCAATACCTCCAATGCGAGATCTTGATCGGGGCGTGGCAGTCCGCGTTGACTGCGAAAAGCGGACCAGGCCTGCTGGTACCAATTCGCGTCGAGCATAGTCTGTCGCGCCAGTGCCACCGCACCCATCGGCGAATTCGGGTACGCATTCCGACCGCGACCACGGGGTACCGTGAGCCGGGCATGTAGTGCCACATCCGGTTCCAGGATCGAAGCCGCCCGCGACGCATCCCCTGTTGCCACCAGAGCGCTGCGGCCCTTGAGAATTCCCTGCGGCGGTGCAATAAGCCGCGTTGTGATTCCCTGGCTGCGCCAGGACGCATTCAAGGTTGGCTTTGGCTGATAACGATCCGCTACGCGAACTTCAGGGCGAATGAGTTCGTTCCAATGATGCGCACCCTGAGGGCGGTCGCCCGGAGCAATTTCCAGCTCGCTGAAGCCATCGATCAAACCTGGATAAAGTGTGATACCAGGCCGTGACCAGACTCGGGCATCTGCCGGTATCGGCACGTTGGCCCCGATCGCACTGATCACTCCATCACGAACGACTAACACCCCTTGCTCAAGAACTTCGCCTGGTGCCCTCACGATGCGTACATCTTTCAATGCGTATACTGCAGGCGTATTGGTGCGCAGACCAGCAACCGGCTGCGTATTGTCACTGGCCCTTGCCTGGGCACCCCTGTGGCCAGTAAGCGGAACCTGCTGGAAACCGCAAGCCACAAGGCACATCACCACGACCAAACGACTCGAAAAAGACACGGTAGCACTCCTTGGAGAACGCGGCCTGGCCACAGGCAAGTCGACGCTCTACCTTAGGATGTTAAGCAAATCAGAAAGACGTTTGCCGGATCAAAGGCCTGACGAAGAACGCGCCACGGTCAACGCATTTGCCAGGCTCACTCTCTCTGCCACTCTAACATGGCGAGGTACGATTTTCAGAAAACCCGCTCTGACAGACGAAAAAACGGCTGAAAGGCCTGCTACCGGGTGTCCGCCCCCCCTGGAATCAGGTTGGCGATCGCCTCACGATTCACCGGCGCAATCAGACCACGCTCGGTAATCAGCCCGTGGATCAAGGACGCTGGAGTGACATCAAAGGCTGGATTGTAGACGGCCACTCTGGAGGGTGCTGTTTGCTTACCGAACCCGTGGGTTATCTCTCGAGCATCTCGTTCTTCAATGGGAATGTCATCACCACTGCTTAGCGTCAAATCAAACGTATTCGTGGGCGCAGCAACGTAAAAGGGGATCTGGTGTGCTGCAGCCAGCAGCGCCAGTCCGTAAGTCCCTATCTTATTGGCCGTATCACCATTTGCAGCAATACGATCGGCTCCTGTGACCACAGCCTGAACACGTTCCTCACGCATCACCTGGGCCGCCATCGAATCACAAATCAAGGTCGTATCAATGCCCCGCTGCGTCAATTCCCAGGCCGTTAAACGCGCTCCTTGGAGTAAAGGCCTGGTCTCGTCTACATAAACCTTGAGTTGTTTGCCTTGTTCCTGTGCTGTGAAAAACACCGCCAATGCGGTGCCATATTCGGAGGTCGCCAGGCCACCTGCATTACAGTGGGTCAACACACCCATTCCGTCGGACAGCAATTCGGCACCATGTGTGCCAATTGCGCGACACATCTGACGGTCATCTGCGTGAATCGCGTGTGCTTCTTCCAGCAGCGCTTGTCGGATCTGAATGGTCGATCCTGATCCACGCATTTGCTCAGCGCAGGACTGCATCCGTTGCAAAGCCCAGAATAAATTCACCGCCGTGGGGCGACTCGCCCCCAGTCGCTTGACAACCGTGTCCAGACGCAAAAAAAAACCATCCTCGTCCGCGTCCTCAATTCCCTGCACACCGACACAAACGCCGTAAGCCGCGGCAATGCCAATTGCTGGGGCACCGCGCACACGGAGAGACCGAATCGCTTCCCAAACGGACTCCAGATCTGCACAGGTGCGGTCGACATGTTCCAGCGGCAACCTGGTCTGGTCAAGCAGCACTAACTCGCCATTCCAATCACCCGACCATCGCAAGGTCTCAACCATGGGATACACATCCGACATATCTTCAGTTGCCCTGCAGAAACCGAAACGAAAAAGTTCCGGCAGCCAACCCGCCCGCGGGCAATGCGTGCAGACCGTCGAGCATCAAGAGCCCTCGGCCGCTGCCAGTTTCAAGCCCGGCGCGGCCAACAGCGTAACGACAATCTTGCCGTCTTCGGTGTTCCACACGCGGACCTCACCGTCGAAGCTCCCTGTCGCCAGGCGTTTGCTTCCATCGTGATACGCGGTCGACAAGACCCAGTCTTTGTGGCCTTCATACTTCCGCACTTCTTTATGGCTCTTGCGGTCGTATTGTCGCGCCGATTTGTCCGCCGAACCGGTGAACAAGAAACCGCCACCAGCGGTCAATTTATAGACCTCTTCTCCAAAACTGCCGACGTCAGCAGTCTTTTTACCATCCTCAATTTTCCAACGCTGAACCTTCTTGTCTGTCCCAGCGCTAAACACTTCCTTGCCCTCCGGATGAAAGGCTACGCCTTTCACTGGTTGCCCATGTCCTGAGAACGTCACCTGTAGTTCACCGGTCTTGGAGTCAAAGACCTTTGCCGTCTTGTCACGGCTTCCAGAAGCGATGCGCGCTCCATCAACACTCCAGGCAATCGCCATCACCCAGTCCGAATGACTCGTAATTGTCTGCACAGGTTTTCCGGTAGCGACTTCAAAAACGCGAATGACGCCGTCTGCAGAACCCGCGGCGAGCCGGTCACCCTGGGGAGAGAACGCGACATCCAAAACCACGTCCGAAGTCGACCCCAGCACCCTTACCAGTTCACCGTTTTCAGCATTGAAAATGCGAGTTTCTCCCAGTCGTCCAGGGGTACCACCGCCCACAGCCAGCAACTTTCCGTCAGGACTGTAAGTGATCGCATGGGTGCGCTGACCAATGTTGTGGACGCGTTTGATCAACTTGCCATCGGCGGGGTTCCAAACTGTCAATTCGTGGTAGCCACTGACTGCCAACTGGCTACCATCTGGGCTGAAGGTGAGCGCCGTAATGGGTAACGAATTGGCGTAAACTTCTGGCGGCGAGGGGTGCACTGGAGGTGGCACGATCGTAGCCAGTGCCGCTTTCGGATCGTCACCGTCAAACTTGGCGCCTTCCTCGATCCACTGCTTGATCAGGGCGATCTGCTCCGCCGGGAGTGGGTCACCCTCCAGTGGCATGCGCTCGCTTTCATCTTCCGTGACAATGCGCCGAAACAACTCGCTGGCATCCAACTTACTCGGCGTGACCGCAACTTCATCAGAATCACCGGCCTTGATCAAACGCTCGTAAGCATCAATTCGGTAGCCACCCTCAGCCTTTTTCGGACCGTGACAGGCCAGGCAGTTGTCCAACAGAATCTGCGCAACTTGTTTGCGAAAACTAACTGGCTCCGCCGCCGCCGAGGTCACCAGGCCCGCTGAAACGGTCAACAACACCACGACTGAATAACGCATTGGCTCGATCAACCTGAAAAAGGGAAAACACAAACCATTCCGCCGCGGCGACAAAGACGCGGACTACGCACTCTGCCAGCGACCGGCCTGCGACGCAAACACCGCAAGGCCGGCTCTGGAGGCACACTGCCGAACTAATGCTGGAACAGGAACTCGTTCGTATTCAAGATCGCCCAGCAGATATCTTCCAACGCCATAATTCGGTCAGATCCGGGTGGCAGTTTTTGTTTTGGCAGCTCAGCAAGCTCCTTCTTTAGCGCTTCCAGTTTCTTTTTGGTAGCGTCGTCGAGTGCCTTGACCACCTCTTCATCACTAACCACCAGGCCTTTACCAAACTTCGCCACGAGATACTTCTGCACCTCGCTCCGCTTCCCTTCTGCTGTGAGCACCGCCGTTTTGGCGTCAGCACGCAACGGTTCTGGAACCGTTGCCAACTTAGCATCGAGCAATTTCTGGAAGGCCGGGTCACGAACTGCTTGAACTTGTTTGCCAACCTCTGCGATCTTGGCTTCAAGTTCCTTGTTTTTCTTCGCTGATTCACCATCCTTGGAAGCAATGTGCTGCAAGCTTGCCTCCAATTCTTTGGCCGTTGGTTCACGATTCACAGCAGCCAAATGCAACATTTTGATGATATCGCTGTCCGTTTTCTCCAGTTTCATCAGCTGCCGGAAGCGATTACCTTCATCCCGGAGCTTGTTGTAAATCAACGGCCCGTTGAAGAACTGGATCGCCATACCGAGGTTTGACTCACTCGATCGCTCGCAAGCACAAACGGTCTGGCGTTCTGGCTGGCCAAAGATTTTCAGGAAATCGTGTTTGACCAGATCGGGAGCCGGCAAGTGAGTGGCACGGGTACCCGCGGGCAATCCTGAGAAACTCTCTGGCCGATCGGTGACCTGGCAGATTGCATCCAGCAATTGTTCGGCGCTGAGCAAACGAGGCTGATAATGTGAGAAGTACTTGGTGTCTTCTTCATTCATCGCGTTCGGTTTGAAACTCGCCTGATACGTACGGCTATTCAGAATCGTACGTATCACATGCTTTCGATCATATTTCTGTTCCACAAAGTCCAGGGCCAACGCGTCCAGCAACGCTGCGTTGGAGGGAGGATTCGATTCGCGGAAATCATCCGCCGGCTCAACAATTCCGCGCCCAAGCAGGTGGCTCCAAATGCGGTTCACCTCGATCTTGGCAAAAAACGGATTGTCTGCCTTGGTCAACCAATCGACAAAAGTTTGTCGACGGTCATCGGGATTCGGCTGGTCCACATCACCTGCCAAGGGCAGCCACGGTTTCATTTGCTTCCCGGTACGTGGCTGCGTTACTTCGCCACTCCGTGATACGAAAATAAATTTCTCGCCTGGTCGGCGGCCATTCTTTCGCTGAACGCGATTGAAAAATGCCGCCATCCCGTAGTAGTTGTCCTGAGTCCAGCGTTCGAACGGGTGGTTGTGGCATTTTGCACATTGAAGCCGCGCGCCAAGAAACACCTGGGAGACCGTTTCAACACAATCGTTAGTGTCTCCAGCAGTCCGATAAAAATTCGCCGGAGGATTGGTCAACGTACTACCCGCCGAAGCCAGCAGTTTGCGTGAAAACTGATCGTAGGGCATGTTCTCACGAATCGCGCGTTCAACCCAACGATAGTATTTGTGGACGCCATCGCCACCAACCTGACCGCTGGTCAACCGCAAGATGTCACCCCACTTGAGCGCCCAAAACTTGGAGTACTCGGGGCGATCTAACAGTTCATTGATCAAACGTGCGCGTTTGTCAGCTGCCTGATCAGTCAGAAACCGGCTGGTCTCCTCAACGGTCGGCAAAATACCAATCACGTCCAGATAAGTACGGCGAAGAAACTCTTCGTCACTGCACAATTCCGAAGGCAGGTATTTGAGTTGCTGCAGCTTGGCGTAGACATGCTCGTCGACATAGTTGTTGGTAGCCGGGTTCGTCCAAGCAAACCCTTCAATATCGCGTACAAACGTGATGAAAACCGATTCAATAAATTCCATGTAACGAACCACGACAGCAGTTTCACCCCGATCCTGCCCGACAACCAGTCCATCCACCGAAACGTCAGCCACTTCGGTATCAGAACTTGTGTACACCGCCAACTGCGTGATGTCGCGCACCGATCCGTCGGAGAACGTCGCCAGAACACTCAGTTGCTGGGTATGGGCTGGCCGCTTCAGCACTCGGCCCGACGGTGGATAAACCTGAATACTCACACAACGCGGCGCTTCAGGAGGATCCAATCGACACCCCTCCGAAATCCAATCACGCAAGATCGCGTAGGAGGGATCTGTGGAGTGCAACTTCAACCCACCGCCATGGGGCACCTTCATCAAAGGTTTGAGCAACAACAAGCTGGCGGCTGGGTCGAGTGGATTTGTCCTGCGGCCAAAATCCTCGCGAATCAAGGTCAACCGATCCAAAGTCGGATCAAAAGCCCGCAAAGAAAGGCGGAACCCACCTTTGCCACTGGGGGAGCCGTGACAGGCACCTGCGTTACAACCCTGCTTGGAGAGCGCCGCCAACGTCCCGTATTCAAAACTCACCGGCTCCGGCTGGCCCTGGCCACTGACGGCTACAGCCACTTTAGCTTCCTGGCCGCCGACTCTGACTACGATTTCGGCTGCCCCATCACCTTGTGGAGCCACACGTGCTGCAGTGATCTTTACAATCGCTTCATCGGAAGACACAAACTCGGCAACTCGGGTGAGATCCTGCAGTATGCCACCCGCATAATGGCCCGTAACCACGAGCTGCATCCGCTGCCGTGGCCCGGTCAATTTGATCTCGGCAGGATAGACCTCGATCCGCTCTGGCGTCCCCACCTCTACGGCCTCCAAATCATCCTGACTCAGGGCCACTGATGCCAACATTGTCCAGCACAAGGCGCCCGCCGCCATGCAAGCCATCCCGTGTATCAGCGATGTAGCGGTCCGTTGCATACCTGATCCCCTTCACCTAGGAAATTCGGAACATCCGAATAGTTTATACGATCTGTCAATAAAAGCTCTAACCGATGCCGTCGCCGGGTATCGATCCCCAGCCACCAGCAACACTCATTCAAAACTAACTCGAAAACCACTTGCCGCGACCGCTGGCTACGACTGCTAACCTTTAGTCACTTCGATCGCAGCCGGAGCGCTGACCGCCTTGATGTCCTGGCCCGAGTACTTCGAGGCCGCTTCTACCGTCAGCTGGTCAAACTTTACAGCCGCCGCATCACCGGCGGCCGTCAGTTCCACTTCAATCTCGTTCTTGTCTGCGGGGATCGTAAACTGCTCTGCAGTCGTCACCCCCGGAGGTAGCTTGGTGAATTTCACCGTAATTGGCTGCGGATCGGTGCCCTTGCGGACCGCCGTGATTTTCACCTTCTGCGTCTTGCCCGCCGCCACAGCACCAGCCGGCGTCAAGGAAACGGCGACCGGGTCAATCACCTCCACGGGCAACGTGTGCACTACTGTCTGGCCGCGGCCCATTTCACCGTAGCAAAGCAATTTAAGCGCCTGCCGCCCCAGCGGAAGGTCCTTGGGGCCGCTCAACGTCAGGTTGTATTTATCCTTCTCCTGTTTGACTGCCAAAGTAAAACCGGCCGGCAGTTCGCTATGGGCAACCGTGATCCCCGCCTTGAAATCCTTGTGCTTGCGTTGCAGCGTGAATGCCCACTGGGTAGTCCCCAAAGCGCGAGCAAAGTGAATCACTTGCTTGTCAGTGGCAACATCAAAGAAGGGCCCAGCTTTATTGCCCGTCACCACGGTCAACAAACCGTCGGTCCAAGCGGGCGGATAAATCATTTGCTGGCGTTTGGTCCGGACATAGGCAGCAGTACGCAGCGTGCGTGTGACTTCACGACCGTTGATGGTGGCCCGCCCCACTAGCCGCAGCACCCGCAGATCACCCGGCTTGAAATGAGGGGGAACTGCGACGATCACCTTGGCAGCAGCTCCTTTTGCTGGAATCGTCGCATTAAACAGCTCAAACCCCTCGGCATCACCTTCCAAGGTCAACACAACAGGGCCGTCATACCCCTGACGGGCACATTGTACATCCAGGGCAAAAGCTCCGTCGTGAATTGGTGTCAGGAACTTATCTTTGGTGTTCTTGTCATTCTTGATAGCGAGCGAAAACGAATTCCCGTTTTCAATCTCCACGCGGTAGCCAAAGCCAGGACCACCACGCTTGAGCAAATCTTCAACAACTAATTGATAGGTGCCAGTTTCCGGGATCACCAGGCTGACAGTCTGCTCTTCCTCACCCGCCACATTCGTCTGGCCGACGACGCCGCCATCCGGCTTCTGCAGTTGCACATAGGCAATCATCGGGGAACCAAGACTGCGCGACTTTGTGCGGAGCGTCAAACGCTGTCCTTTAGTTGCCAAAAACCGGTAATAGTCCTGGTCTTTCTCTGAACTGAGAACACCGTTCACGGCACAGGAGGTCGCCACCTGGGTTGCGGTCTCTTTATCATTATTGGGCTCAGATTCCACCACCTCTGGAAGCGAACTGGTCGCTAACTGGGCCAAGGCACTCGATTTGCCACTCGGAAAACGTGCCGCTACCCCAACCTGACCACCGCTGCCGCTATTGCCGACCGTCAGCAGCACAGGCTCCACACCTTCTACCGCCGGACCGGAAAAACCAAACTGGGTGGTTGAACCAACCCGTCCGCCCAGTGGATACGCCGTGCTGACGAGTGGAAAATCGCCAACACGGAGGCGATAACGGGCACCACCGGCAAACTTGCTGTCCGCCACTTCGACAATCACATCACCGTCTGCCTGGGCAATATGGCTCAAACGACAATCCGCACCGAGGGCGGGATCGTCATCGGCGACCGCAATCTCCGCACCGGTTGAAGTCAAGAGTCTCAACACAGGGTCAAACGTTGAACTGATTCGTCCGGCCAGCACCTCTACGCTGATGCGTTGCCCCGCCTTTAAGGCAACTTTGTAATAATCGAGTACCACTCCGTCGCTGACACCATCAACACCAATCGGAGTATTGAGCACTTGGGCCTGGGCAAGTTCATGATTCTTGCCGTTATCGGCAACACTACCGAGGTCATCCACCACCAGGAAGAGCGGGTCACTTCCCCCCGCCGCATTCCCAACCACAACACCGCCGATGCCAAACGGCACCGCCGCGTCGAGCGTGATCTTGCACTTCAAGTTTTTGGCATCGCCCCCCGCGAGTTCGACTTTCGCGGGAAAACTCGTCCAGACTTCCAAAGGCCCTGTGAGCTTGTCACCGTGTAATGTCAACTCAACCGTCTTGCCCGGTGTCACCGCCCGTGGCGTGGAATGCGTGACGCTGGGCTGTGCCAGGAGCGTGGAACTTGTCAGCAACACGCCGCAGAGGAAACAAAAAGTGCGGTTCATCAGGGTAAGACCTCTGCTGGAGGATCGGTGGGAAGTCGAACGGAATAGTCCGCGGACAATCTGCCGTCGAGGGGTCTATTCTGGACCATTCAACACCATTCGTCAACAAAAGCAGGGGGGCGGCGCATATTGAAGCCACCTGCTGGAGGGGTCCAAGGCAGCGGACTGCGGAGCCAACGGCTCCAGTGCCTTCATTGATCGTTCCCGCGCACCGAGAGCGCAGGCCTGGCAGGACCCTACTATGAAGCCGCTTCGGCTGTCTTGATTAGACGCTGCAGGCGCGACTTGGTGCGGGCCGCGGCATTGGGATGAATCACCCGCTTGGCACCTGCCCGATCGATCTTACGCTGCGCCTGTTGGAACAAATCTTTGGCGGTATCGATGTCACCCGAAGCGACTGCCTCGCGAACTTTACGAATCTGGGTCCGCATTGTCGACTTGGTGGCACGATTGGCTCCGCGGCGGTCAAATGACTGGCGTAGGCGTTTCTTGGCACTTCTCGAATTCGGCATCAGCTGGTCTCTGTCGTCACGCGGAAAGACTTGTTTCTTAGGCTCGCAAGTACGGGCCAAGCCTACTTTATGGCGAATTCAACTGAGTTTGTCCAGACGCCGACGGGCATCCGCGTACTCGGGCTCCAAATCAACCAGCTCCTCCAGATGTGTCCGGGCGACATCTTCCTGGTCCAAACCGATCGCCAGCACGCTGGCGCGGTACAAGGCGAGTTTTCGATCCGCGAGCTGTGTTGGCTCGTGGCCACGTGTGTGATCCAACGCCTGCAGATAGCAACGGAGCGCCTCGGCGTAATGTCTCTGGTACTGCAGACATTCCCCTTCAGCGACGAGCGCGCGGGCCTGTAATTCAGACGCCGCACCCGCTGCCTGGAAACAAGCCGCCGCCTGAGAGTAATTCCCCAGGTTTTTGAGTCGCAAACCCAGTTGATAGCGTAATTCATGGTCTTGCGGCGCCAGCTGGCTGCGCCGACTGTAGATATCGAGTTCCAACCGTTTCAGCTTTTCCTGGAGCCCCTCAACCAGGTCTTCTGCCTCACTACCCGGGTGATCCATTGCCCGCTGCTCGGCAATCGCCAACCGTTGCTGCATCCGCAGAATGGTGGCGTCCTCCCAGAGTTCCAGAACCGCCGGCGCATGCCCCGAGACAGGCAACGCCTTTTCCAGCACCTCTTCCGCGTCCTGATAGCGGCCGTCCGCAGTATGCACTTCGGCCAGCTGTACATAATGGTCAAGGTTGCCCGGTTCCTCTCGGACCGCCTGCTCCAGCCGCTGGCGGGCGGTGAGAGGAATCACGCCAGGGTGCCGCCGTGCGCCGCTGTCGCGTTCTGGCTCGGACACCGGCGCGTTCACCACAGCAGATGAGGACCGCGTCAGTTTTTTTTCGGCGTCGGCAGGAACGCGCTTTCGGGTGGCGCGGGGAGCACCTACACGTTCAATGAGTGGCTCGGCATCCGCGAATCCAGCCGGCACACGATGCTTCTCTACCGTGAGCGCCGAAATCATCTCGGCAGCTTCTACGTCACCGACCTGCAGATCCTCAACACGGTGCCAGCAGAGGATCGCCTGGTCAAACTGGCCCATTCGCATCAAAGCGTGGGCACAATATTTCGTCACAACCACATCACGGGCATGCCCATCCAGCGCATTCTTCAAGTACCGCAATTCCGGTTCGTTGTAATGGTAGGCGGCACAGGCGTCAGACATAGCACGGAGCACAGTCCAGTCCCAGGGATTGCGATACAGCAACTGCGGTCCAAGTCGTAATACCTGATCCCAATCACCCCGCGCCGCCGCTTTCTTCAACGGCCCGCGACGACCTCGCCACCAAAACCGTGCTCCCCGCAGATTGTGTTCGTATTTCAATTGCAAATTGTCAAGAAAAGCATCGACAAACAGCAGGTTTCCCGGTTCGCTGACGACACACTCCAGAAACATCGTGTGCGCATACTCGCAATCATACGGCTTACCGCCTGCCTCTCGGACGAGCTTCATGCCGTGTTCATAGCAACGCTGCAACTTGTGTCTTAGCGGTGGCGAAACCAGATGCGGCGGCGGCCCCTCCACAGCTGTTGATCTGGCCTCCGCAGGCTGCCGGCTGCCGTCGTTGGTGAACTCAATCGCCATGCGCTATTCTGCAACTCCCTCGGGGCGAGTACCCGCGGCAAACGCAGCTACCTGCTGGCATGGGAAACCGCGTTACGGGTAGACTTGCGACAAAAACGCAACCTCTCCTGTCACCAGGCCCCCCACCTCGCGACTCCCGCCGGACTCTCGACCGCTCGCGAGAAAAACGCAGCGACGAGCAGAACGATCGTTACGAACAAGGGCCCCGCAGTCGGATTCAATCTGAAAACACTTCCAGTTTAGCTTTTCACAGGCACGCTTGAAGAGGGTTACCAGGTATGAGGCACTCACCGATCTGGCAATGGTATGTCCTGGTTTGGATGCTAACTCCCTGGAATTTTGCCGAGAGCGAAGAGCCGCAATACGAGCTGATACTCCGCGGTGGAAAAATCATCGACGGCACCGGTAACCCCTGGTTTGCTGGAGATATCGGAATAAAAAACCAGCGTATTGTGGCCGTCGGTCGGATTGGTTCTGGACGTGGACAGCAGGAACTCGATGTACGAGGGCTGGTCGTCGCGCCCGGGTTCATTGACATGCATTCGCACTCTGACACGCTTTTGCTGCAGGATGGAAATGCCCAAAGCAAAATCCGCCAGGGAGTCACAACCGAGGTTCTCGGCGAGGGCCGTTCGATGGCGCCACGCGTGGGCAAGTTGTCACCTCGGGCCATTGAAATACAAGGAAAGGTCCACCAGATCGAATCCTTGGAAGATTATTTCCAGATGGCAGAGACCGCGGGGATTGCCACCAACGTGGCCTCCTACGTAGGCCTGGGAACGGTGTGGCGCTGCGTCATGGGCGACACGTTCGAGAGACCCACACGTGATCAGGTCGAAACGATGAAACAACTGGTCACGCAGGCGATCCAGCATGGTGCGTGGGGGCTCTCCAGCCAGGTCATGATGCCGCCCGGCTCCCTGGCCACAACTGCTGAAATCATCGAACTCTGTCGTGCAACCGCTGCACAAGGAGGAATCTATTCCACCCACATTCGCAACGAGGGAACAGGTGTTTTCGCGGCTGTCGAAGAGGCAATTCGTGTCGCGGAAACCGCCGCACTCCCGGTTGATATTATTCACTTGAAGATTGCTGATCAGCAATTCTGGGGGCGCATGAACGAGTTGATCGCCTTGATCGAAGCGGCCCGTCACCGTGGGGTCAACGTCCAGGCAAATGTCTACCCCTACACGAGAGGCAACAACAACTTGTCAAGCATTATCCCACCCTGGGCCCATGAGGGCGGTCGAGGCGCCATGCTGGAACGCCTGCGCGACCCCGAAGCTCGCCAACGTATGAAACGCGACATCTTGCAAGGGCTCCCTGGCTGGTACAACCACTTCACCGCCATCGGGGGAGACTGGGGCCGCATGCTGGTCAGTGGGAACAATCGTTTCAAGGGCCTGACGATGGACCGTGTAATGGCACTCCGTACACAGGGTCAGGAAAGCCCTGATCTCCTCGAAGAATTGTTCGACCTGCTGATTGAAGAAGGCGGCTCGGTCGGCACGGTTTACGCCCATCACACCGAACGCGATATGAAGCTCGCCCTGCGCCAACCCTGGTGCTCCATTGGTTCAGATGGCTCTGCCTATGCGATTTCCGGTCCACTGCG
>CEUS01283136.1_pt1 | contig 13634 bp, 15 predicted proteins | sample 427031 | NCBI WGS metagenome assembly CEUS01 (sample SAMEA2622837, study PRJEB7988) | marine metagenome | biome: marine biome (ENVO:00000447); feature: marine epipelagic mixed layer (ENVO:xxxxxxxxx); material: "saline water (ENVO:00002010), including plankton (ENVO:xxxxxxxx)" | depth 140 m | reverse complement strand
AATATTCACAGTTGACGATTCCAGGATGGATAGTATATCCTGATGGAGGGGAATCGAGACTACTTCATGGCAGGAACGGCAGAGTGTACGAAATTGAATGATTAGTTTCTGCGTAACGCCATCAACTCTTCGGTAGACAATGTATCTCCAGACATCAGTCTGGACATTAGGTCAGTGACTTCGAGCTTTTCTTCTCCCTCTGCTCCCTCTGACTTCTTCTCTCTTGATTCCATCGCTTTCATCATATCTTCAATCGAATGAATACACCTCAGAGAAACAATGTATTGAGAGTGCAAAGCGTCTGCCTCCCTCTTGGATTTGTTCAACTCTCCATGGGCAGAATTTGCTTTCTCTCTAAGCCTATCGACCTCTTCTGACAACTCAACCATCAAATCGTGGGCCTCCTGAGCTCTCCTTACTGATGTCTCAACCGTCTTATGAGCTTCCTCTTGTGAAGCCTCAGCAGCCCTGACAGTATCTTTGAGCCCCCTCATTCCTCCAACGCTTCGCTCTTTCTCTGCCTTCTTGAGAGCCCCGGACAGCTCTTTCATCTTCTTGTGATAATCTCGCTCTCTCTTGCCTCCGAAACGCCCAGTCATATACTGCATCTCCAATCTCTCCATGTCGGACCTGATTTTTCCAGGCGGAGGGCCTCTGTTCTTCTTCGATTTAGCCCCTGATTCATCCTGCTCAGCAAGCTTGCTTCTGAGCTCTTCACGAACAACTTTGAGATGATCTGACTTCTCGGCCCTGATTTCCTTCAGTTTCTTGACTCTAGTATTGATTTCATCCCTCACCGATTTCTGAGCCTGGACTTCGTTGATGAGTTCCTTGACCTGACGATTAACCTCATTTCTCTCGTCCAGATGCTCCCTTACCTCGGCATTCCAACGGTCTCTATCTTCCTTATTTGATTCTGACTTTTCGACCATGACCTGAGATAGTGGCTGAAGAATATTCCTTACTTCACCAAATTCCACTACACCACCTCATCGGATTCGACCATGGTCTCTCATTTAGGCGTGATGGAAGTAGTAAGACTACTCATCTACCTCCCGTTTAGCCGCTAGAGTACCTCTTCTAGCACCACCTCTGGTTACGCCCAATCTCATTCCCTTACGCTTTGCTCTTTTTTGCTGTGAATCAGTCTTAGTTGTTGCAGACTCATCTTTAGCTTCAGTCAATTCGCTAAGTTTGGCAGAGCCCAATAGCGTCTCCAGCTCACTAGCATCTAGAGTTCCGCCTGTCTGTGCCCTTTCTTTGATGTCTGAGAGCTTGATTGGCCTACCTCCTCTGGTAGTTGCTTTCTGATAGGACCTAATCCTGCCCAGACTGCTTCGAATTTGTTTCCTCTCGGATGTTAGATTGTCCAGTTGCTTGTCTATCTTGCTAATCCTCCTGCTAACCTTTCTAATCTCAGATCTGGAAATTCCAACGGGTGCTTTATCCGAATCATTCGATTCATCCTTCTTGGTTTTCGGTTCAGGTCTCGGTGTTGAATCCAGTTTAGTAGTGATTTCTCGCATTCGCTTGATTTGCTTGACGTATTCCTTGTGATAGGTTTCAGACTTGCCCTTGACGGAAATAGCAGCTTGTAATTCAAAGAAGCGGGAGAATGAGTCCAACTCTCTGGCTAGAGTAGGAACAGTAGTGAGATCATTGTCCAATGTGGTCAGTCTATTATGAGTGTCAGAGAGCCATTCAGACAATACCTCTACTGGAGGAGGTATTCTGCTGTTGACCTCATCCCTTCCTCTACGAGCCTTATCAGCAGCCTTCCTAACAGTATGGAACTCGCCTAGCAGGCTTCTTCTAGCTCCGCTAACTTGTTCCATCTCACCGACTGTAGTGCGGAGTGAGCGAACTAGACTGACCTGTTCGCGCCGCTCCCCTCTAATATCACTGTGCTGCCGCTCTACAGATCTGAGGCTACGCTCCAAATCTCCTTTCATCCTCTCCACTTCTACGTGATCCATCTCCTCTAGATCATCGAATCCATCAGATTGAGATGAATCACTCACTCTTCCTCACCTCCATTATTCTTCAAATTCTTCTCTGTCTTTCGACCCCTAGCAAAGGATGACCTGCCACCAGATGAGACCTTGTTTTTGGAAGCCATCAAGTCTCGATATCCAGCTCCTAATTCGCCGAATCCATCCTTCAATCTCCTTTGCCAGTGCTCGATAGCGATATCTGACTGATCTAATAACTCACGAGCTCTATCCATCTGTCTGCGAATCTCACGTAACTCAGCAGTAAGCAAAATCTTCTTTTCGTGCAGTGGCTGAGCCTTGGAAACAGCCTCCAGCATTTTTCTGTGGGCAGTATCTGCCTTACGGTATGAAGATACCATTTCCCTTCTAGAATCTATGAATCTGGCCATCTCTGGATTCGATTCCTTTCTTGACTTCAGCCATTTTTCGTTTTCTCCCAGAATCTTCTTTCTACGATCTAGCAATTTTCTCTCCGAGCGATGGTCCAGTGCTGAAGTCTGAATACTGTCTTCGATTTCCTCAAGTTGCTCAAGCAATTTCTCTTTCTTCCAGCTAGGGTCCAAGTTGACCATTCCACCAGAATCAATCAATTTCTCTCGCGAATCCTTGACGTCTACGAGGATTTTGGTAGCCGCTTCTTGAGACTGATTCCGTTCGTCTTTGAGCAACGCTACTTTCTCGTTGGACTTGCGGTGTGATTCGACAGCCCTCTTAACTCGAGGCTCCAGAGATTCTTCCTCAGCCTCAAGATTTCTGATTACTCCGGGCAACTCCTGTTTGAGGACCTGACGCCTGACTAGGAGGGCCTGAGCTAACTGTTCGGGACGCATCTCCAACAGCTCGTCGACCTCCATGGCGTCCGGTGCACAAGAGAATCTGCATTAAAGGTCACTATGTGACCTTGGAAAGGGGGTTCCTTCATACATCGAATAACTACCAGATATACCATGGTTTGGCGCCAATCGGCAGGCGGGGTGCTACTTGCAATCCTGTTTTCTCTCTCAGTAGTGGCTTCTCCAGTATCCGGAGATGGAGAGAAGATGTTTGGTCCTGCAGGATCCTCGGAAGTCGCAATTTCGGGAGAACCAATCCATGTCGGTGATGTTTTATCAGTTTCAATCTTAGTTCACAATCAGGGTTCTGAGACCGGATCGGTGAGATTGGAACTCACTTCTGCAGAAGGAGTAAACCTGTCCATCGGACCCGATACGGAAATCAGCCCCGGCTCTAGTAGAGAGGTGGTAACCGAACTGGTTCCTGAGAGCGCTGGCCTGATGGATGTTAATTGGGAAGTCACCAGCGATGACGGAGGTGTTTCTTCCGACCTACAAGGGACATTCGAAATACAAGTTCTTGAGAGCCAATCGCTATCTCTGAATTTCAAGTCTACCGAGTGGACACTGGCCGAAGGTCTTGATTGTGATTTCACAATCACCCTGTCTGAAGGCAAATCACGTCTAGTCGAGGTCTCCGTCTTGTTAATTAATTCAGGAGAATCAACACAGGTGCAGAACTTTGATGTTATGATGAATCCAGGAATCCGCTCGCTAAACTCTGCCTTAGGACACCCAGATACATCAATGATTTCAATTTCTCTTTCTCCCATTGGATGGTCTCCTGCTAACTCTGTCTCCAATCTGTCTTGGAATACTGCCGTCACACCTCCGGCTGTATCTCCTTCCGTAACTATCGGCCCTTATCAGCCAGAGAACCCCAGTCCGAGTGATATGCTCTCATTGGATTACACCCTCAGCAATTCGGGCGATTCCTCAACATTACCCGGGATTCTGAAATTTGTCAGCAATTCTGACGGAGGAATGATACTAGCAGAAATACCAGTATCGGCCATCTCAGCTGGTGGCTCGTCCTCGGGAACCATAAGTGTGGGTCCATGGCCGGATTCTCAGGTCATAGAGGGAGAGTTAATCTGGTCAATGATTGGCTCTTCTGCCAGTAGCTCAATCTCGATATCATCTGAGTCGGATGCTGAGAACGGCATAGACCTACCCTTCGATATCATGGCAGCCCTGTATGGAGCCATTCTAGGTTTCGCGATCGTATTAGTCGGGATGATTGTGACTAGGGCCCTATCTGAGAGAACACCTAGTACAGAATCAGAGAATAAGGTACTCAGAGAATCTAGAATCACTCTCAGACAAGAGTCATCTTCCGATAAGAGAGAAGTGCCCTGTCCAAGTTGTGATCAGAGACTTAAGATTCCAGTAAATCACACAGGCATGGTGAAGTGTCCAGCGTGTAACAGTCAGTTCTCTGCAGCGCCTCAGGAAGTTATGGAGGATGATGCTGAAACCAGCCGACCATTAACAGATCCAGTCTCCGAGCTAGAGACTTCTTCTATTGCCACTGTGGCTTCCTCAGAGGACGAGTTACCTTGCCCTGAGTGTAAACAGATGCTCAGAATTCCACTGGATAGAAGGCCAGTTCATTCTAGGTGTCCTGCATGTAGGACCGAATTCCTAGCGGAGGTGGTTTGAGCGTGAAAGAATTTAGCGAATTCGAAGAAATGTATCTGAAAAGACTCTTCGAGGCACACTCAGATAATCCATCACAAATCATCAAGACAACGACTCTAGCTGAGATGATGGATGTATCTCCCGCTTCGACAACCGAGATGATACAAAGACTTGCCATTAGAGACCTAGTCACACACATACCTTACAAGGGTTGCAGACTGACTCCAGAAGGTTTCCAAGAGGCGGCTAAAATCAAGCGAAGAGAGGGACTAGTGGAGATACTTCTAACCGAGGTGATAGGCTATGAAGGTAGTATCAATGAGGCAGCATGCAAAATCGAGCATGCTATCGATGAAGGCCTTGAAATCGCCCTTGACAGGATGCTCGGATTCCCCGAGAAGGCCCCCAATGGGGAGAAAATTCCGGTAATCGAAAGACAAATCGAACCAATCCGTTATGGAATTCTGATTCCACTCAGCGCACTTCCAGTAGGCAGCAAGGCAACAGTGGAGATGATTGTGATGAGGCCAACTGACTCTCGTACGCTTGAATTGGCAGGACTGGGCGTTGGAGCATTAGTAGAATCTAGGAGTGATGGGATGTATTCATCTGGAAATAAGCTCGAGATGTCAAAATCAGCGGCCCTGAGAATTCTTGCTAGGACAGAAGAGGTGATTTGATGGAGAATCAAGATGACCTGGACACTCTCGCAGATTCAATCAGCGATGTGGTTCTACCGGCCCCTGAGATCCAGCAACAATCTCCTGTAACCTCTCCTAATGATGTCGGCATTAATGACAGAATCGAGCTACTGCGCTCCAGAGAAAAGATGCTAATGAAAATCGACCGGATGCTCATTAGTAGTGGAGCGAGATTGGTTCTCTTCTTGCCTCTGGCCGTAATTGTACTGTACGGACTCGCTCAGGCATTTTCGGACAGCGAGCCAGAATGGTGGAGCAATCACCTTGAGTCGGTTGCCTGGGGCTCTGACATATCTACTGCGATATACGGTCTTTCACTGCTAATGCTAGTCGCCGATACAGCCATGCTGCTAGTGCTGTTTTGGTTGATGTCGATTACTCGGTCAATATTCTTCTTGGAATCGAGTGAGTTGACAAGACTTGGCCTGACGTTCAAGAGTTCACACGGGTACGCTGAGATGAGAGCCACTATTGACGGCGCGATAAGGCAGCTTGGAATCACCACCACTCTGATTTCACTGGCTGCGATTCTACTGGGGGTCGGCCTGTGGCTGCCAGAGGACAGCTCTGGAACTCCGTTCATGTTCGCACTCTCAACAGGAGCTTTGCTTAGTGGACATGGAGTTCACATGGTTTCGGAACGCTCGCGATTCAACACCAGTGAGCCATGGGGAATGCTTCAGGCATTCTCACCCCCGATTCATCCTGCCCTGCTTAACCGCCCATTCACTGATGTCATCAAGGCCCATGTCGACCCTCTGTTAGCAGTCAGGATGTCTGAGTACTTGTCCTCGATAGAACCGTCAATCAGAGAAGGAAGCAGCATGAGAGAGTTACAGGAGACGCTACTGCATCTACTCTATCTACGTAGATCCTCTCTAATCGATGAGGATCAATTTAGATCAGCTCTAGAACCTATGCTCGACCCATCCACAATCGAACGTTTGTTCAATCACCCGGAACTCGGCGAGGAGACTTGGGATCGCCTACTCTCAAAGGCCCGATTAGAATGCGCCCCATTCTTCCGTATTCATGACCGCTTGAGAATGAGCCGGCTCGTGGCCGGCTCGACTGGTGAGGTCTGGCTGGATGTTGATATGGAGAACCTAGTAGTGGGGCAGGCGAACCTATTTGCTTTCGTCCTGAATCAGGGAGATACGCCGCTGGACCTAGTTTTGAGAGTCCAGACACCGGATTTCAGACCCCAAGAGTGTGTCTACAGACTCAATGCAGAGCCGATTAATCTAGGCCCAGAGGTCGGCAATGAATTGTACTCCAAACTACCTGCACTGATATCATCTACACGAATTATCTGGCAGAGTTTGCTGCCATCGGCGATGGGTGAAGCAACGGTCACACTACGGCTAGAGGATGAGGCTGGAAATCTGATTTCAGGCAGAGTACTGACAGTCCAGGTCCGCTCAGACCTCCTCACTCGAGTCAGGATGTCTCTTGGTGGATTATTCATGTTAGGGGCAGCCATCGTAACCATCTCACCATTCTTACCATTCCTCTTCAATCTGATAGGACTCTGATTCAGGTCCATTCAAAGGCAATGCCCCTGTGGCGCAATCGTGTCCGAAGAAGACCCTATCCAGAGTGATGACCTTAGGACTAGGTTACATGCAATGGAGACTAGATTGCGCAGGATGCGAGAGCAGAGAAACAATCACAATGAGAATGCTAAGAGGGCTGCTGATTCAAGAGACTCAGTGCAGAATCAGAGTAAGGAGCTTAGGGAGCGTATCGGAGAAAGACTCGAGGAGCAGAAGGAAGTCAGAGTGAGGGCAAAGGTGCATCAGGCCAAGCGCGATGAGATTCAGAAGCAGATTGGAGAATTAATCCAACAGAAGCGGGGCAGAAGAGAAGAGGGTACCAAGTCAGTAGTAATCGAACTCTCCGAGACCTTGGGGGAGATTGAACGCATTGAGAATCAGATTATGACCGATGGAACCCTGTCTTTGAAGAAGGAAAACCGTCTTCTCAAGATACTTAAGAATCTGATATCGAAGAGAGATGAGTTGATGCCTGCGGTTCAGGAACTCCAAGTCATAGAGATTGATCTGGGAGACATGGAAGGATCAATCCAACTTCTAAGAACTGAGGCCGATGCAGAGCACCAAGCGATGCTGGACGCCAATAAGGAGGCAGATGAGATTTGGGAAGAGGTCAAGCCGATGCTAGAGGAGAGAGACTTTCTCAGGGCCGAGGGCGACAGATTGCACGCTGCTTTTGTTTCGGCTAGAGAATCTGCAGACAAGGTTCATTCAGACATGAAGGAACTGTTGGATCAGGTCAACGAAATCCGCGATGAGCTGAAAGCCCAGCGAGAAGAGAGGGAGAGAATTATCAGAGAACACAACGAATCCGTCAGAGAGGCCACAAAGACTCCTGATGAAGACGAGGAGTTAGCAGAATCATTGACTGAACAACTTCTCAAGAGCGGCTCAATCACCCTAGGCGGAACTAGGGCTGATGTCTCAGAGCGAGAAACCTCGCCTAAGAGGAAGAAGTCACGCAGACTTGGGACGACCAGAAGAAAACGAGATTGATTACCAACCACGTTCTTCCATACGGACATCTAACTTGTCTATCTCCAAGCCATCCATCGGCTTGCCTGCCATCATTGCTGAAGCCTCGGTCACCTTGCTCGGGTCATTGAAGTGGTGTGTAGCCATCACAATAGCCGAGGCAGTAGTGGCCGGGTCCTCTGACTTGAAAATCCCGGAGCCTACGAATACACCATCCATTCCCTGACGCATCAGCAAGGCCGCATCAGCAGGAGTAGCTATGCCTCCAGCAGAGAAGGTGACCACAGGAAGCCTTCCCATTTCCTTCACTTCACCCAGAACTTCCACAATAGCATCGTGACACGCGTCCATGCTTCCGAAAGGAGTGTTCTCGACAACCAAATCATGCTCGCTAGCATCTTCAATCCTGCGGAAACCATCAGACACCTTCCGAGCCATAACTTCGAACTCAACATCGTTGGCAATCTGCAGAAGCGCGATTTCCTGAGACACTAGTCTAGCATGCTGAATTGCACTGACAACATTACCAGTACCCGCCTCGCCTTTAGTCCGAATCATTGCAGCACCTTCCATAATCCTCCTACAGGCCTCTCCTAGGTTCGTGCATCCGCAGACGAATGGAATTGTGAAATCATTCTTCGCAATATGGTAGAATGGATCGGCAGGTGTCAGAACCTCACTCTCATCGACCATGTCTACTCCGAGCTCTTGGAGGACACGAGCTTCTTCGTCATGACCGATTCTAGCCTTAGCCATTACTGGTACGCTGGTGGTATCGATGATGCCCCTGATGAGGTCCGGATGGCTCATTCTAGCCACGCCACCATCAGATCTTATGTCTGCAGGAACTCTCTCAAGCGCCATTACAGCGGTAGCACCCGCATCTTCTGCAATGTGTGCTTGCTCGGGGGTTACGACGTCCATGATGACGCCACCCTCCTGCATCTTGGCGAAACCCCGCTTGAGCAACTCTGTGCCATGCCTCATCTGATTGAGATCTACCAGTTGAGTCATGACATGGCCTCGGGCCATTCCCTCATGAACCCTTGTGACGACCCTATTTAGGAATCAGCCAGCACTGGTGAATCACCTTCTGCGACGGGTAGGCCTGGAGCCTCATCCTCATTTCTGTCCAACCAAATCATCTCTTCATCAGGAAGATCAGTGTCTGCATAGATCGCTTCGACTGGACATTCTGGGACGCAGGCGGCGCAGTCGATGCACTCGTCTGGGTCGATAACTAGGTAATCATCAGCCTCTCTGAAACACTCTACTGGGCAAACTGCAACGCAATCCTGGTATTTGCACTTAACACATGCACTAGTTACCACATGAGTCATACCTATCAGAATCCGGCGAGAAAGGATTGCATATCAACGCTTGTATCAATCAAGCATTGACAATCAGTTCATGAATCAATTCGATAGTTACCGTCTCAATCTCTTGTCCAGGATATGATTCTACTTTGAATCGCCCTTTGACAGTAGGTTCAACATTTCCTTCTCTCACTAAAGACACCTCCCCACAAACTAACTCAGCTAGAGAGATTCTGATGTGTAGCACCTTGTCTGCATCGAGCCTACTTGAGACTCCTTCATCCAACAGTTGTTGCAACCCCTCCTTTCCCAATCTGGAAAGTGCATGTGATGATGCCTTCCTACCTGAAACACTCGTCTCAATAATGGTCTGCTCAGAGCCATGCCACGATTTCCCCTTCTCCAAATTGACCTCGCAGGCTTGCCCAGTCAGCCAACGCAGGCTTTGCTCGATTAATGACACATCATCGACCGCGCTACAGTGAACTCTCCAACGCGCACTATGCAGTCCCATGGGTCAAGCAGAAAAGCCTCCGACTTAATCCTCTCGCGCTAGAATTTCGCCTTCTTCAGAGGCTTTGTTTCATATACTCAGGGCAGGTCGCACGGCTCGCGTACGAGGTAGCCCTCGATAGGAGTCCGATGTCATGGCAAAGGGAGCAGCAGCCAGGGCAGCGGCACGTAGACAGCGCGACAAGTGGAAGTCAAAGCGCTGGTACAGCATCAGGGCTCCTAGAAATCCATGGTCATTCAAGACCATCGGCGAGACCATGGCTGAAGAAGAAGAGATGCTGGTCGGCCGACACTACGAGATTTTGCAGTACGAGTTGGACGGCGATTTCTCCAAGATGAATGTCAAGGTTAAGTTCAGAATAACCGAGGTCATTGGCTCAGATGCACTGACTGAGTACATCGGCCATGAGATACTGAAGGACCACATCCGAAGACAGGTTCGCCGAGAAAGAGGAAAAATCGACGACACAATCGACCTAGTAACCAAGGATGGGTACTATATCAGAGTCAAGCCGATGATGATTTCACGCAACAGAATCAAGGCTAGCCAGAAGCAAGAGATGAGGACTCAGGCAAGGGATTTGATAATCAAGTTCGGCGCTACAACAACATGGGTCGACATGCAGAAGGCAACCCTTGACGGAACTCTTGAGACTCAGATCCGTGAAGCAGCCTCTAAGATTCAGCCAGTCAGAGATGTCATGATTAGAAGGACCCAACTGATTCAATCCGGCGTAGAGGTCAGTGATGGCCCTACACTTGAGGAGATAATCTCCCAAGAGGTTGAGGTCAAGAAGTCAGAGGAAGACGAGGAGGAGTCCGAGGGTCTCGCAGATACAGTCGCCGAGGCAGTCGAGGACGTCGTCGACGAAATCAAGGAGGCAGTGTCAGAAGTCACTGGCGAGTTGAAAATAGGTTCAGGCACCACAGCCGTGGACGCAGCTGTAGAAGGTGCGATCGAGGTTGCTGAAGAGATAGTTGATTCGGTCAAGGAAGTAGCAGAAGCAATCAGCGGAGACTCAGACTCCGACTACGAGTCGATGACTGTTGCCGAATTGAAGGTACTTCTCAAGGAGGCCGGAAAGCCGGTTTCGGGTAAGAAGGCCGAGCTAATCGAGCGCCTAAAGGAGTGATTCAATGGCCCGCATTGCGGTGCTTTGCGGAACCGGCATGAGTGCGTTTGCTTCGCATCTGTCATCTGCTAAGGGAAGTAAATCGAGCACCCTGAGGGTGGATTCCGAGTGGGGGCAAATCCCCGTAACTCTGATAGATACTGGAGATGGCGAGGTGATGGTTATCGACAGACATCACTCAGATTCCGACTCAAGAACCCCTCCTCATCGTATAGAACACCGCGCGAATGTACATGCTGCAGCTAGTTTTCAGCCGGACCTAATCCTAAGCATCAACTCTGTTGGAAGCATGCGAGAAGACCTTCCACCAGGAATTATCGGAGTAGCAGCGGACGTACTAGATTTGGCTGAAAAACCATGGACATTTCACGATGATCATGCAACTCATGCTGACAGGACATCATGCTTTGACCCACAGTCCAGTGAGATTTGTGCACAAGTATTGGCTTCCATCCAAGGTCAATCAGCAGACGACTTGGTCGTAGCTCAATGTGTTGGCCCACAGTTTGAGACGCCCTCTGAGATAGATGCGCTTGAGCGACTAGGTGCCGATGTGGTAGGCATGACCTTAGGTCCTGAATCAAGACTAGTGGCCGAGATGAGTATCCCTCATGTCGCACTACCCTGTTCCTCAAATTGGGCTGCAGGCAGAACTCCCGGCTCTCCAGAAGCAGAGATTGACCACGAGGCAGTTGATGAGATGGCTGCTTCAATGAGAGAGAGTGTGGGCGAGTGCGTGAATGCCCTGTTATCTAGCAGGTGATTTCTTGGAGAACGAGACTAGGAACGGACTGCTACTAATTGCCGTATCCATAGTGATGCTCCCTGTTACTATGGATCTGATGCAGTATCACGATGATGCTTCGGACGAGTATGAGCGAGAATGTGATATTAATTACAGAATTTATGTCCTAGACAACAACGACCCAATAGACGGTGCACTGTGTGAAGAGTTAGAGGATGAGATGTCGAAAAGACTAGTCTACTTCATCGGCTCAATGGCGATTTTCGTACTGTCTGGTCTTTGCGGTATTGCCTTGGTACTGCCTCAAGGAGAAAATGGCCCCAGACAACCACCCATGGGTGGACAACTACGTTGATGGGTCTAGTCTGCCAGCGAGCGGTATGACAAGACCTGTAAGTGTAGACGATTGGATTCAAATTGAAGCCCAAGACAACCCTGATGGCTCATGGCACACGATGATGTCCAGAGTTGCAGCATTCCACCACAAGCATGCCTTTGCATCAGAGGAGAATCACGGCCATGACATGGGCTACCGTGTGGCCCTTACAGTCGAGGAGCTTGGCGAGTTCGCTGCAGCGATTACCAAGGGTAAGCCCGACGAGGAGGCAGCAGAGGAGTTGGCAGACCTACTGATACTAATTCTTGGCCATTCTCTAGCAATGAAAGTAGATCTTGAGTCCGAATTCCACAAGAAGATGGACCGAATAATGACCAGAGAGGCTAGAAGGGGTAGACTTGGAATACGCGTCACAGAATACACCGGGGACGAATCATAGGGTAGCGTGTGAGCGGTATCGCAGTCAATCGGTACCTGTGATTCGCATTGTGGTCAGAGGGTTATTCCTACAACCCATTGAGAGTAGGTTGTGCTCAGAGGGGTGGTTGACTAGTCCCTTTCCATCAAATTCATCAATCGGAGAAAAACAATTGTATCCAAAGTCTCCTACCGAAGTATGTGTCAAAATGGCGCAAGGGGTTCGGCGCTGATGGAACAGATGGAATAGACCCGCATAAAAGATTCACTCGAGAACCGGATGATGGACCAAGGAAGTATCCTTGTTTTTTCTGTAAAGAGATCTTTGAGATGAGTGAATTGGCAGAAGCAACGGTTAGCAATACCCCTGAAGAATTATGGTCGAAATATGAGGAACCCTATGGGAAATACATCTGTAGAGGATGTAGGGGGCTGGGGAGCAGAGAAGAAGAAAGAAAAAAACAGGAAGAAGAAAGAAGAAGACAGGAAGCAGAAAGGAAGAGGAAGGAAGCAGAAAGGAAGAGGAAGGAAGAAGAAAGAAAAAGACAGGAAGCAGAAAGGAAGAGGAAGGAAGCCGAGAAAGCTAAGAAAAAGAGAGAGAAAGATATTGCCAGGGCGCTTAAATCATCATCAAATCGTTCTCTGTTTCAGGGACTTTTGGAGACTGAAAATGAAGTTGCAGAGAGGCTCCTCTTGGATGCCGAGCTAAATGGTGAAGCTTTACTTAGCCACGTAATTCGAGTTAGAAACCATTCAATAAAAAAATCACAACCAGAAAATGATAGTTTGCTAAGTAAAATTCAATCTAAATCTAGAAGAATGATTTGCTTGCTTTCGATGAATCCGGAAGACTTCTCTAGAAACGCATCTCTACAAGATTTTTCCGATATCGTGGATTCTCCTTTCTATTCGTTGGTTCTCTCGTCAGACCAGATTAAATTCGCACTATCTGGAAAGGATGGGTTTGAGGAATTGATTAGAAAATCAATCGAGAAAACGCCGTCAGACTCCGGAAATTTTTTGAGTTCCATATCTGGGAAATTTAGGAGAGCATTGGACATAGATACTTCAGATCTGGGCGATTACACTTACTATACATTGGAGCCCATGAAGATACAATCATGGGACTATTTCAACGAAAGGACACTAGAGTTATCTGGAGATATGATCAAAGCGAAGTGGCCTAGTGAAATTAGACACTATGAACAACAGCCTATACGTTTTATGGAAAAAAGGGTTTGGGAACAATACAAGAATTTCACCAACTCGTCAAAACCACAGAGGGAACCGTATAAAATTTCCAGATGCATTACTGATTTTGATTATGCTTTCTCTGATGAAGTAAGGTTTGCTTTGGACTCATTACTCAAAAAATCTTGAAAAATTGAGTCAAAAAGGATCCCTATGAGTCGTATACGCTTCAGACGGTAGCGTCTGATTCGGCCCACACGACCACTAGTGATTATTTGGGTT
>CEUS01081492.1_pt1 | contig 13638 bp, 32 predicted proteins | sample 427031 | NCBI WGS metagenome assembly CEUS01 (sample SAMEA2622837, study PRJEB7988) | marine metagenome | biome: marine biome (ENVO:00000447); feature: marine epipelagic mixed layer (ENVO:xxxxxxxxx); material: "saline water (ENVO:00002010), including plankton (ENVO:xxxxxxxx)" | depth 140 m | reverse complement strand
CCCCGCCGCTCACTTTCGTGATTAAACAAAATACCACAACATCCAAAGATCTTATATGCATCTCTATATATACGCACTGTGTGATGAGCCGATGTTTTAGCTACAGCGTAAGGAGATTGAGGCTCTAAGCGTGTTAATTCATTTTGATAATATTCCCCTGTATCGCACTGGTCATATTGTGATCCAAACATTTCGCTAGTAGAAGCTTGATAAAATTTACTATCGGGTGAAAAACGCCGAATAGCCTCTAATAAATGCAACGGCCCCATCGCATTCACTTGAAATGTAAAATCTGGCTGTTCAAAAGAAGTAGCAACGTGTGATTGTGCTGCCAAATTATAAATCTCATCCGGCTGATACTTATTGACCAATTCATATACACAGCCAGAATCCGCTATTTCGCCTTCAATAATAGAAAAGTTTTGATGATTAAGAGATTTAGACAATCTATCCAAAGTATTCGTACTTGTACGACGCTTAAGCCCTACAACCTCATATCCTTTATCTAATAATAATTCGGCTAAATAAGAACCATCCTGTCCGGTAATACCAGTAATCAATGCAGATTTCATTTATAAACCTCTCATATATTCCGCCGCTTCTTCGTCAGTTAAATTTTCAATTCTCGTTAATAAATCCTCATCAACCCTTTCTATACTGGGCTTATCAGATAGATACTCTGCCATCTTATTAATAGTAGGATAATTCCATACTGTAGTTACTGAAAGCTCTTTACCGCTCCATTCTTCAAGATCATAACTTAATTCTACAGAAGTTACAGAATCTAAATGATAATCAGCAAATGGTTTGTCTAACTCAATAGAGTCTGTTGAAATATCAGCATTACTTTTTAACCAGTCCACGATCCATGCCTGTACTTCTTCCTGTGTTTTAGGTTTCATAAGTCCTATTCCTCGATTAAAGTATCCGCATTTAAAATTGGTTGGTCTACGATACCATCCTCATACTCATGGTAGCCAGAGAGACGTTCTACGGCCTTCTCAGCGGCAACCCTATGCACTTCCATATCAAAGCCCTCCTTCTTTCTAACCTCCTTGTCAGATAACTGTCGTAACCATGAAGTAAAATTAGTTTTGGCGTCGTCAGCATTGCGCTTACGTTGTTCCCTCGTTCCTTTAAGATCTTTTAATAAACGTTCTTTTTTTGTCAGTAACTTTTCATGCTCATTGATGTATGCAGATTTAGATGAAATTGCCGCACCTAGTTGCACCTGAAACGACGCTATCGCCTGTGTATCCTGTGCCGCAGGCGGCTTATCCATTTCGTCTTCAATCAATTTATTTAATCTAGTAATATTCCTTAAAACTTCTTGACGATCTTCCATACCACGATTAATAAGTACCTCAGTTCTAATAACTTCGAGAATTTCCATCTCTTCGGTATGGGTCACGTCCTCGGAAAACTGTTTGAAATAATCGACCCATTGATGTTCAAAAAAAATAAGTTCGGGATCTCCGAATTGCTTTTTCAACTCCTTATAGTAATAGCGGTCTCGCAATCCTACTAGAAGATGTTCATCGTCACTCATATTCCTCATTTTCAGATTTTCTTTATCGATAAACTTTTGTATCGGTGCTTCAGTCCGATTTAAAGTTTCAGCAATTTCTGGTATGGAAATATTGAAACAGTTTTGACGAATGAAGTTCATTTCGTCTACAGAAAGTTTACCACGTTTCTTTGTCAAAATTGTGTTCCTTTAAAATATTTAGAACAATTTCTACTACGACCTCTTTGCGAGCTTTAGGTAGCTTCAAGCCATTAATTAATCTAATCCAGTCTTCACGGTATGTTACAGGAATAGCAGAATCAACAATAGAAAAAATGTGCTCTCGATCAAATGTATTTTCAACACTATTGCGGTCCTGAATATCGAGGTCAAGTTTAGTCGTATTCATAATGTTACGCTTAGCGGTATTTCTATTCATCCAGCCTAAATACAAATCACACTCTTCATGATTGTCATAAGCCTTACATCCATATCCTTTAGAATTGAAAAAATTATTATCAAAAAACGGACAGTTATCGCAAGGCTTGTCTGGCCTTCCAAAATTATTGCGTTTAAAATTATACAGCCGGTTTCGAACATGTGTCCACAGAAAATTTTCGAGCGGTCTAATACCATCATAATGAGCAAGGCCTTCCCATGCAAAGAGACGAGCTTGCTGTTTCATGTCTTCAATTTCGTGATATCCAAACTTGAACTTAGATGATAGTCGATTTGCTATATTGTCAATTGTCTGAAGTACTTGTTCCTCCGTCATATTGGATGGCATGGTCACCTACAGAAACCTCCTGTGCAGATACATTTTGCATTTCTAATTTGGGATTTTTGACCAAAAAAGCTGCCTCAACATTAAAAGCGTCTATACTTACTTCCACATGAATTATATCTTCTATTTCTTCTTCAGTTTCTGCATTGACAATCTTAGTATTTTCCGAAGTCCCATCAGATATTATTTTTACCTTCATCTTGGTCTCCTAAAAGTTCTTGAATATTTTTTTCTTCAGATAAATTGGCTTGTGCTATTGCTTGCTCATCTACACCGCTAGCCGGAATTACTACAGGTTCAATAGACTCAATAATTTTTTTCATTCTTTTGGTCTCCATGTCGTATTAGATCACTATAATATTATATACGCAAATGGCCACTTTATTAATACACTAATAGGTAAAAAATAAAGCAATGAATATTAAATGGACTCAAGCAGATAAACAATTTATTAAGGACCATGCTTGGAATGTTAAAGATAAAGACTTAGCAATAGAGTTAAGTGAACGTAATCAACGTAGTGTTTCTATCGATGCCGTAAGAAAACTACGACAAAGGATGGGAATTTTTAAAAAAAGTGGACGAGGTAGATGTGAGTTAAAAGAATTATGAGTGACTGCGAACTTAAAAATAGTAATGTACATGGACAGGGTATCTTTGCATCCAAGGATCTAGGGGCAAATCAAGTGCTTTTTGAAACCCACAAAAAGACAAGCGGTGCTTTAGAGTGGGTTAATCTTATGCCGAATTGCTCATATAATCATTCCTCTAAGCCAAATTGTCAATCTCTTACTCTGGGAGATTTTAAATATTTAGTAACTTTAAGGGAAATTAAAGAAGGGGAGGAATTACTGGTAGATTATAGTAAAGATAAAGATTTAGAACAACCCCAAAAAGGCTGGTAAATGGAATCAAGGAGTGTGCAACATGAGATCTATGATTGTAGTATGTATGGTGTTGATAGGAAATGCGTTACAAGCACAAGTTATTGACCCGTCCTACGGTGACGGTAAAAAGGATGCAACAGAAGTAATTCGACAGCGAATTGCAAAAATGTGTGAGCAATGGGAACCTAATGCTTTTAGTGGTAATGACACACGTCGTAAGGGCGGTGCTCTTGAGTTCACCACTGGCATATATCGAATTACAGATACTATCAAGCTACCTGATGGTATGGGATTAAAAGTGCGTGGTGCTGGATGCGAAACACAAATGCCTAAGAAGGGAGTTCTGGACGGCGGTGGTCCATGGCTAAGTAAACGATTTAATTTCCTTGGAACCGCTATTTTGTATGATGGGCCGGTGGATCAGCCAATCTTGCTTTGTAGGGGTAAGGGATTAACGCTCGACGGTATTTCTTTATGGGGTAACGGAAAGGCAAGTGCTGGTTTAAAGCTTGAACATGACAAGGGGAACGCTACCGGTCACTATCGTATGGGATATTTTACAATTGATAACTGTACAAATGGTATTGAATGTGGAAAAACATTAACAGATGGTAATTGTGCAGATATAGCTATACAGCACTTGGAGGTGCATGGGTGTCAGAACGGTCTGTTGGTCAATAATTCTCAGGGTGTAAACTTCTCGTTCGGTTTCTATACAGCCCACGACACAGACACGATGATTAATTTAGCAGCAGGAGGAAAGTTCCACTGTTCACTTCTAGCCCCAGAGAATGTTAATAGAATTTTAGTCACTGGTCAACAAGGTAATGGAAATGGTTCGGTTGTTATCGAACATATTACATGTGACGCTCGACAACAGCAATTTCCGCTACTACTCGACGGTAGAAATACCGTAGGAAAACTGACGGTAAAATTTAACCATCTTCACTTTCCTAACTCTTTGAAACATAAGCCGCGCAACGAACCTATTATCTATCATAATACAGATACGCGCGTGATCATTGACTCAGCCGAATTCCTGCCGCAAATTCCCGACACGGTGATTGCACGAAATATATTACATCAATATTGATGAATGTTAGGAATATAATAAAAGTGGACATTTAACGTGGGTGGTTACAGTTTGTCTGTACCACCTGCGCTTTTTATACCACTCCGACGTACAACGATCCAGATTAGAAAAACCCCACCTACTTCTACTGTAGTAACGGGCCTGCCCTCCCTCTTCGTAACTCTATACGTAGCAACGACTTATAACTATTTTAATTATTTTGATATAATTACAAGAATTCGTGGCCTATGCTATTGACAAATGACGATATATAGTATATACTAAGAGCATGACAAACAACAATGATAACACGAAAGGAAATGACATGACAACGCTTGAAGGTATGAAGAAGGTACGACAGGCTCGCACTATTGTAACTCAGACTATCGAAGACCTACAAGGAATTGGTTGTACTGATATCAAGAAGGACGGCGTATGCTGGTCTTTTACTATGCAAAACGGTAAAAGGTTTGCCGGTGGTATCGGTGCTGTACATCAGCTCATTCAGGGTGGATTGCATTTTACAAAGCGAGAGCCTATGCGATTATCACACGATGCGAACGGTAAGCGATGGACTGTTGCAAATGGGGGTTGACATTGCTTTATTGTATGGTATAATTAAGGAAACGAAAGGAAATAAGATGAGACTTTTAGAAATTGCAATGTGGTGGATGATAACGGTACTATACTGCTTTGTACCATCAGCTATTATCTTATACGGATCAGCTATCCTAACGCATTACATTTTACACGGTTGAGGATTAGACATGGACTATAATGAAGCATGTGAGGCGATTGTATCACAACAGGAAGCCCGAGATGAAATTGAAGCTCATAGCTCATCATTTCGTAGGTTTGTACTAGAATGTGGCGATAAAGAAGAATATCGCGGTTCCGAGGTTCTTGACTTCTTAGGATATTAAACAATGAGTAAGGCTATCTTTAAAACAGGCGACATAGTATCATTTAGATATCGGCAACCCGTACAGAATACTACTGAACGCCGAACAGGCAGGGTATTAAGTATTCGCAACGTAACAAAGTATCCTGTACGCTATAGTTCATATCGTTGGTTTGATAAAAACTTTCATCGTAGTGGTAATCTGTTCACTGTTAAACATGCGGATAGTAGTATACAAACGTACTATGAAAACCGTTGCTTTGCGGCTAAGAAACCTACCCTCTTGCACAGAATATGGTTTAACTTTATATCAAACTGGCCATATTACTTACCGACAATGTAAGGCGTATTACCCTATATAGCCCTCTGTGGCTAGTAGGGTATAGGGGTAAGTGCTTACGTGGTAACGACTTACGACGATCCGGCCCCGCCCCGAGCGACGTAACTCCTTTGGTAGTAACGACTTACAACTATTTTAAAAAACTTTGAAAATAAGTGGCGTATGGGGTTGACAAATGACGATACTACTTGTATACTAAGGGCATGATAAGAAACAATACTACGAAAGGAAATGAAATGAGTACTACTAAACTTTGGCCAAATGCTACACTCGGAAAATACAAGCACATCTGGAAGGATGATCGAGGCGTTGAAAGACTTGCTGTTTGTATGGAAGAGTATGGCGTTCGACACTGTAAAGTGCGATTTGTTGGACACCGTGGTAAAGAAATATACGGTACTGGAATCGTAACGGTTTGGACAAATCGACTGGTAGAATTTTAGAAAACAGGGGTTGACAAACTCGAATTCTCTGGTATAATAAAAGCATAACAAACAACGCTTGGCACGAAGGAAACAACATGAGTATTGACAATTTTGATCTTGTGGATAATGCGGAATTTGTCGATTTTGAGGATGACGGCCAACCCGATGAGTACACGGAATATCAAGCTCTCTACGGCGGTGACGATTGGGATCATGGCCAATATGACGAGTATTGAAAATAAAGCCCAACTGGCGCTTGTTCGCAAGCTAGGATTTAGAGTCACTGAATGGGTATAAACATTGAGCCCCGGTCATAGCAGGCGATGCTTGATAGGTCGGTGAATATGGTGTGGTAACCTAGCCACAAGTAGACACCGCAAGCATTCTCGGTGCAAGTCCGAAGCGGGGTAGCCTATAAGCCTAACCCCTTACGCTGTAACGACTTACGACAACGGCGCCCCGCCCCGCGCGACGTAACTCCTTTCATATCAACAACTTACAGCTATTTTAAAAACTTTTCAGAATTAGTGATGATGGGTGTTGACAAGTGCCGATATATATAATATACTAAGGGCATGAAAAGGAGAGAAACAATGACACTCAAAAGATTTTTACTGTACACTCGATTCACAACCAAACGACCTGCGGAAATTAGTACTGCTCGTTGGAATGCAATGCTGAAATATGCCGAAACTAAAATTTTCGTTCGTCGTAAAATTCATGGTAGTGAAGAGTATCCTTACACAGTTTAAAAAAATAACATTTAGGGGGTTGACAACTCTAAATAGTATGGTACAATAAAAGGACAATCATGACAAACAACAAACCAAAGAACTGGACATCAGCACTAGCGCAACACCATCGCAAGACGGAGGAACGGGCTAAGCGTAGAATGGCAGCGTGGAAAGCGTTGCCAGAACCACGAGTACCGTGGGAACAATTCAAAAGAACTTGGAAAGACAACCAGTAACACGAGAGGAAAATTATGAGCAACATGAAAGAATTGTATTACAACCTTCAAACGGCCTTTATGGATTGTATTGAATATGAAGGTAAAAGCCTAACGGAATGGGATGAGCTTTGTAATGCTGCGGACGAAGAAAAGAAAAGAATCGAATTAAAAAAAGAAAATGAGAGAAAACGCCAAGAAAACATAAAGAACTATCGAGAACAAGTCGATAAGTTAAGTAGGCACGATGCAATAGGTCAGTTTATTGATTTGTCAGGCGAACTTGATAGATCAAACGCACACGTTGATGCCGACGCCCAATATCGTGCTAATATGGCGTTTGCATCGGCAATGAATATTGATTTAGAGGATTAAGATGGTTAGAATGCTATGGATAGCGCTCATGTGTAGTGTAATGTCAGGATGTGTTGCTACAACTAAAGTAATTGTAAAACACCAATTTCCTGATGAGCATATCCAATACGAAATCACTAAAGAGTGGACTAGAGAATACTAGGAGAAAATTATGAATTTCCCTTATGGTAGCAAGATTGAATTTAATGGTGCAGAGTTGACTTTTACTAAGATTGAAAACACCAAGAGCGGCGGTGTGGTTTGTCTGTTTCAAGATAGTGCGGGAAAAACTATCAAACTAACACAGCAAGACGTGGAGAAGGCGTTGAGCCTCTAACATGGTAGAGCTATGCGTTGAAACACGGAAAGGTAAACGCAAAAACTTTTTGTTTAGCACTAGGGAACAAGCGGAAAAAGTTAAAGAAAAACTTCTCAATAGCGGCCATCGACTCGTATATATGAGGGCAGTAATATGATATTATGGATAGATATCATTCTATGGACTGTAGGATTATTGATAGGGGGTAAGGCATTATGGTTGGTTATAACAGAATGACCTAAACCCTTGGTGTGTAACGACTTACATCGCTGGGGGCGGGCCGCGCTCGACGTAAACCCTTATATACCAACGACTTAGAACAATCTTGGGAAATTTCTCAGAATTATTGATCTAGGGGGTTGACTTCTGCCGATATATAGTTATAATGAGGGCATGAGAAACAACAAACACGAAAGAGGAACCATGAAACACTTCAACGTAACAATCTTGAATTCAAAAACGGGACGTGAGGAAACTCACATGTACATTAGCCAAGATAGAATCTTCCAGAATGAAGACGGTGAAAGTTATGTAAAACTTTACGGTCACGGCCCATCTGAAGTAATTTGTACTGAAGAAGTAATTCCACCAACTTGGAAAGATGTCACTAGTAACGGTCGATTTTCTTGCGAATAACGAAAGGGTAAGTCATGACGTTTGACGATTACGACACACAAGTACAATGTGAAGAAATGAGTTTTGATATGTTCACACCAGAAGAACGAGCTGAATTTGAAAGTATTCACGACGAGGTTGATATGGAAGAATTGGAAACAGTTGAAGAATTTTGGGATACTCAGGTAAAAAATTTACTCGCTGGGGCTTGACTTTGAGTCTGAGTGTGGTATAATAATAGTAGTTAGGTAAGTTTGGAAAATTTTAGTGGAGAAAAGAAAATGTTAAAGGTAAAAGAAGGCGATGTGGTTCAGTTTCGATATCATGACAAGATGAGAAAAGGTCGCGTTGAACGCACATGGCCTAGTTACAGAGGCGGGTTAAAGGCCGGAGGTTTTTGCTTGGATCATGGGGGATTTTATAAATCCTATAGTAATAACAAGGTACAATTCCTAGCCAAAGTTCCTAGCTAAACAGGTATATAAATGTTGAGTGTCATTTGTCAAGCGATTCGACCTACAACTAACAGTACAATAACGATCATGGTTCCACAACACGTCGGAACCGATCCATATGACTGCACGCAATGGATAGGCGAAGAGTTTGACTGGCAGTTTATTCCGATGAATTATGAAATTAAAACGGAACAATAACTATGAAAGATTTTGTTATTAACTTCCTACAATTTGTAGGCGTGATCTTATGGGTAAGTGGTTGTCTTTATGTGATGTTGCAATATCCCTAAACCCTTGGTACTAAACGACTTAGGGCGAAGGGGGCGGGCCGCGATTGACGTAACCTCTTATCACACAACAAGTTACAGCTATTTTGTTTTTTTCTAAAGTAGAGGGGTTGACATTGCCGATGTATATAGTATAATGAAGGCATCAGAAGCAACAACCTTTTTACTTTTTTACTTTTTGCGAAGGAGAGATGAGATGAAAGCTGTACAAGGAAACATTCACAAGGTCGCTCGCGTGGTTCTTAACACAACTAACAAGAACCGTCATCAATGGGCCAAGATTGTTGTGGACGGTGTGATTTGTCACACTGGACAAACGTCGTATATTAAGAAGATTGCGAAAGAGAGATATAATCTAAATGTAAATATCTAAGGAACCTCTCCTTTCGTGTGGGGACATCTGGCCTTTAATCCTTTTGGCTAGGTGTCCCTTTTTTTACTCTGGAGTATACAATGACTAAACTAAAGAAAAAAGAGTATACAGTCAAACCTAGAGATAAGAATGCAGATTTTGCTGACGCAAGTAGGCACGGTGTCTTTATCACTTATGTTACGGGACCGTTTGAAAAGTCCGTATATTTTACACAACTCGAACACGAAATCCAATTTGTGGACCTGTTGAAAGAAGCTGGATATACTTATGTTGACCTAACCCCTTGTGATGCAACGACTTAGGACGATGGCGCCCCGCCCCGCTCGACGTAACCCCTTACTACATAACGACTTAGAGCTATTTTATTTTATTGTAAAGTTTGGGGTTGACTTAGCCGATAAATATAGTATAATAATAATATGGGGTCGTAGCTCAATTGGTTAGAGTACCGGACTGTCGATCCGGTGGTTGTGGGTTCAAGTCCCATCGGCCTCGCTTTGTATCAGCCGTTCTAGGCTGGTTGGAGTCCTTAATGAGTTATAGCACGCGAGTTTTGCGTAAGTCTTTTGATATCAAGGGTTTACGACATTTAAAATTTCTATAAGTTTTTCTCATGTGAGGGGTTGACATTGGACGATAATATAGTATAATGGAAGCATAACACAAAACACATGAAAGGAAACAAAATGGTTAAGTTCTCAAAGGCAAACGCGAAAATCGAAGCATTGAAACAAGTCAAGTCTCTAGAAAAATATTTGGAAGGTAAAAAAGTTTATTCGTTTGACCTATTGTCTGGCTTCTCGTGTCCGTTTGCTAAGGAATGTCTAAGTAAAGCTGTGGAAAATAGCGAAGGTAAGCGAACTATTAAAGACGGACCAAATACAGAGTTTAGGTGCTTTTCTGCTAGTCAAGAAGTTCAGTATACTAATCTATACAATTTACGTAAAAACAATTTTGATAGTCTGCGCAAGTTAGACACAGTAGAATTAGTCAAGGAAATTTTAGAGGCAATGCCAAAAGATTTAGGTGTCTGTCGTATTCATGTGGCGGGTGATTTTTTCAACGAAAAATACTTTTTAGCTTGGTTGGCAATTGCGAAAATGTTTCCGCAAAAACTATTTTATGCCTACACAAAGTCAATAACGTATTGGCTCCATAATCAATCGCTGGTTAGTAGTCTGCCGAATTTTATTTTGACAGCAAGTTATGGCGGGAAAGCTGACCCTTTGATTGAGGCGAATAATCTTAGAGCGTCAAAAGTCGTTTTCAGTGAGCAAGAGGCAGAAGATTTAGGTTTGGACATCGACCACGATGATAGTCATGCTGCCGATCCTGAATTAAAAAACCAAGATTTTGCTTTGCTGATTCACGGCACACAACCGAAAGACACGGACGCGTCGAAAGCGTTGCAATTGTTAAGGAAAAATAAAGTTAAACATTCTTATTCTCGAAAGGTCAAGGTATGAATTATGGGGAGTTGGTAGAATTTTTATATGAAAAAGGAATGCAGGAACCAGAATTTTTAAAGGAAACCGCTACAGTCTATGATAAAAAGGAAGGAGAATATTACCCTTGTGATACTATTGAATTTAGTGAAGGTGATTCTGTACTAGATGCTGACCAGTTTTTTTTAACTATTGAAAGGTAAGTTATGAGCACTAAAACGAGAGCAGTAGTGACTTTACAAGATTTTTTGCGCGTCACTATTAAAGAGCGTAACACATTCAACAGTATTGGCGATGCTGCTAGCGAATTGGGAATGACTCCCGCTAGCTTTAAGCAACGACTTATTACAGAAAAAAAGCGTTATCCTGAGCTATATCACGAATGGCAACCATACCTCAGTGATCAACGTCGAATCCCTACTCCACAGGAGGCCGCAGAACTGTTAGCCGCACTCTAAAGTAAAGGATATGTGCATGGTAGGATATCTACTTATGTCAATTATCTTAGGCACGATTGGGATGCTGTGGTGGATGGTTGACGGTACGGAATAGGGTATAAGGGTGGCGCGGGTAAATCTCGCCCACCCTTTTTCTAAACCCTTATGTGGTAAGCACTTAGGACGGTGCTGGCCCGCCCCGCGAACCGTAACTCCTTTGCTGATAACGACTTACGGCAATTCTATTTTTCTTTAAAGTTTAGGGGTTGACTTGGACGATGTATATAGTATAATGAAAGAACAACCAACGAAAGGAAAAACTCAAATGATCGAAACTGGAACGATGGAAATGAATGTGGCTTGCAATATTTGCAACAATAGCACTACGCTCGCAGTAAACCCTGTTGATGTAATTCAGTGGCAACAAGGCAAATTGATTCAAGATGTAATGCCATATCTAAATGCTGCTGAACGAGAACTGTTAATTAGCAATACATGTGACAAGTGCTTCAATGATCTATTCCCTTGTTCAGACGACACAGATACCGTGCGATGGGAAGAGGGTAAAGAATTTTGAATTTTAGGGATTGACATTGCTAAGTCTTGTGGTACAATTAAAGAGTATTCAACAGTTTTGTTTTTTTGAAAGGATTAGGAAGTATGTCTCACGAAGTAGAAAGAATGGTTTTCGCAGGTGCTACCCCTTGGCATGGTTTGGGAACCGAGATTGACGACGCTACCAACTTTTGGGATGCGTTCAAGTTAGCCGGTTTAGATTGGGAAGTTGAAACCGAACCGCTCTACCGTAAAGGCGCAGCGGATCAGGTTGTGGGTGAAGAGGTAAAGGCCCAAGCTGCCGTGAGAACCTCAGACGATAAGGTGCTTGGCGTTGTTGGTCCTCGTTGGACACCATTGCAGAATCGTGATGCGTTTAAAGTGTTTGAGCCGCTGATTGATTCGGGAGATATGCGTTTGCATACTGCTGGTTCCTTGCGTGGCGGTGAACGTGTTTGGGTGCTTTGCCAATTAGGTTTGGAAAATACCGAAATCGTACCAAATGATGAGATTGCCAAGTTTGCTTTGCTCTCCAATGGGCATGATGGAAAGCTGGCAGTTCACTTTGGATTTACTCCGATTCGAGTGGTTTGTGCTAATACGGAATCAATGGCCCGTAGTAGTAAAGCCTCTAAGCTGATTCGGATTAGGCATCACCGATTTGTCAAGAACAATGTTGAAAAACTACGCGACATTATGAACTTAGCAGATCAGGAATTTGAAGCAACTGCCGAACAGTACCGGTTTTTAGCTTCAAAGCAGATTAACGCTTCCGATCTTCACAAGTACGTTAAAATCGTATTGGACGTACAACAACAAGAAGATGACGACCTATCAACCCGAACTAAAAACATAATCGGGAAAGTAGAAGAATTCTTCTTGATCGGTAAAGGTAACGATATGCCGGGAGTAAACGGCACTTATTGGGCCGCTTATAACGGTGTTACCGAATACCTTAATTATGAAAAGGGCCGAACTAATGAGAACCGCATGGACTCATTATGGTTTGGGCAGAATGGAAACCTAAGCCAGAAAGCGCTGGATACAGCACTTGCACTGGCTACATAAAAAGGTGAAGCCGGGAAGGTAGGGTAAAGCTCTGTTGCTCAATGCCCTGTCTTTCCTAGCCCTTTCCCCCTACGCACTCGCGTGGGGGTTTTTACTTTTAGAAAGTATTTATCATGAATGAAGAAATAAAAAACGCACATTGGACAAGGCTCTTGGAATTTTTGCGAACTATAGGTTGGAACGAGGAAGGTGCTGAGAACGAAGTACTTCGATGTAAAGCTTTGTATGCTGAAGGTCCACGGGACCGAGGTGACGGCGTAGAGGTGAACATAAATTGGGAACTGGTTTTGGAAAGGACAGCAAAAAGCGAAGTAAATTGACATAACCCCTTACTACCAAAGGACTTAGGGAAATCGCAGCCCGCCCGCATCGCTCTAAGTTATTGATATATATAGACTTACGGCAATTCCGTAGTGCAACTCTTGTGCCGAACTGTAAGTTGTTGATATATAAAGACTTATGGAGATTTTCTCAAGATTAGGGGTTGATTCTGCCGATCCTTACTGTATAATGAACGTAAGTGCTTACGGTGTATAGGCTTACATAAAAACTCAGAAAAATAAAGCAAAAAACCAAGAAACAACAGGGGCGTACTGGCCCTTGTAGCCCCTTGCAGTCTCGAATAGTCTATAGCACGCGAGTTTTTATAAAGTTATTAATAATCAATAAATTTTTCACCCACGGACGGATGTCCTTTCCGACTTAGCCTTATGAGTCTGTGATAGTCTTTAGCACGCGAGTTTTTATAAAGGAGTACTACGATGAGTCAAACCTTAGAAAAAACAGTAAAAAGTAAAGTACAGAAGCAAAAAGATATAGACCCTTCTTTACAAGAAAAATTAGTATGTGAAGAAGTTTTAGAAAA